>CERC01059522.1_pt1 | contig 22201 bp, 23 predicted proteins | sample 530921 | NCBI WGS metagenome assembly CERC01 (sample SAMEA2621099, study PRJEB7988) | marine metagenome | isolation source: saline water (ENVO:00002010), including
TTAATAATATGTTTTCTGTGAGAATACCCATATCAACAGAACTGTATGAGTTGGCTGTGTCTTGTGCCAAAACAATTAATGTTGGCGCTCCATGAAACACACTGAAGCCGGGATTTGCTGCACGAGCTGCACTTCCTTTCAACTCAACACCGCTTGCCAATTGCGCTCTGGCAACAGCCAAATAGCGGTTATTGATTTCTTCTAACAACTTTGGATTTTTAACCACACGAATCTCCCAACTCTGCTTATTCAAAGCACTTGGTGAGTAAATCGCACATTTCATGATCGTGTCCAATTGATCATTCGTCACCTGTTGTTCGGTGTATTTACGAATGCTTCTTCTGGTCAGAATCGTTTCTATAGTGGCATTTTTCCCTGCCGTATCCAATACAGCCGGCTTCTTATCTTGACAGCTAACCAAAGCCGTTACAACCATTAACATCAATAAGATTTGCTTCATATTCATCAGATTGGATCTTGTAATTTCTTTTGAGTAAAAAAGTGAAAATTGAATATCATGTAGGCCAAATAAACAAACACCAAATAGTGGATGTAGCCATAATAATTGAGTCCTAAAACTGCCATCGAGACAGCTACTATTTGCAGTATCAATAACACCGTTTGCTTTATCCTCAAGGGCAGATCGGTTTTTCTCCCCCAAGTTCTTGGGATGAAAACTTCGTTGATTTTTGTTGAGAAACCGTTTAAAACCAAAATGCTGTAAGACATGTATTCGTGCTTGACTCCACCAGCCAAACAAATGATGGCTACTGCACCGATCATGATTCCGTAAAAGAGCTTCCCCGAATTGCTGTTGGGGCTTGACGGCATATCTGTTGCCATAAAAATGGCTCCTAATAAAACTCCTGCAATGGAATAATTCGAAATCGAATCTTCAAACCACAAGCTCAAAGCAAAAAAGGTCACCAATAATCCTGTTGGAATTTGCCATCCAATTCTTCTGCGAGCAACCAGATAGATTCCGGCCAAAGCCAAGAATACAATGGAATACTCACCCAATGCTCCGTTGGTGTTGTAGAAAATAGAGTTCAAATAATTGATAATCTCTCCTTGCCCAAAAACGGAGAATGGATGTAAACCTCTCACTACTGTATAAGTACCGGCCATCCAAACGGAAGCCGAAGTCATTACTACCGGAAAAAAAGCTACCATAAATTCACGCCCAACCAATGCTGGATTGAATCGGTTTTTACCAACTCCGCCCCACAAGGTTTTGCCAAACAAAACTGCCATTGCACCACCAAAAGCTACCATGTATAAGGGTGTGTATGGTGAAAGCGTAAAAGCCATTAAAGTTGCGGTGATAATGGCGCTACCATCTAATGGTGAATTGGGCTTTTTCAAGAAAAACCATGATACCAACCAATCGGTAATCAAAGCAGAACCAACGGCAGTTCCAATCACCATCATGGAGTATTTTCCATGAGCCAAATAACTAAAGAACACCAACGGTAAAAGCGTGATAATCACATCCAACATCACACCCGAAACACGCAGTTTCGAAGTCACAAAAGGAGCTTTATGCGTCAGCACTTTATTCATACAGGCACCGAATTTTGCAATGATTTCAATAAAGATTTCCCTTCGCTGATGCTTTGCATCAAAGGCACATTACTCGGACAGATGTACTGACAAGCCCCACATTCAATACAATCCAACACATTGAATTGGATGAACTTCTGCGTATCGTGATCGAATTTGGCGGATGCAAATTGCATCGGCATTAAATGTTGCGGACAAGCATCAGCGCAATAGCTGCACTGAATACAATTGTTTTCTTTCACAGCTGATTTCTTGAAACTCAGCAAACCGCCTGAAGTTTTCGAAATCGGTTGTTTCAAATCAGTAACGATTTTGCCCATCATCGGGCCACCTAAAACCACATCTACATTTGCAGCATTAACACCTGCTTTTTTCAAAACATACTCTATCGGAGTTCCAATTTTCACTCGGAAATTACCGTAATGTTTTGCTGCTTCCCCTGAAACCGTAACTACTCGATCAATATTGGGTTGATTCAATTCCAAAGCTTTATAGACAGCTAAAAGTGTAGCCACATTGCTCACCACCACACCTTCATCAGCAGGAATAGATCCTTTAGGAATTTCTTTGCCAATTACTGCTTTAATGAGTTGTAATTCGCCACCTTGAGGATAGGTATTGGGCAACAACTTGAATGAAACACCATGCATTAATTCAGAATGTGATTCAAATATTTTGACCAACTCCTTGTTCTGTTTCTCTAACCCAATGACGATATTTTTCGCTCCAAAATACTGAGCTGAAGCCTGAGCGGCTTTTAAAATTTCACCTGCTTCATCATACATCAATGCATAATCAGCAGTGAGGTAAGGCTCACATTCTACACCATTGACAATCAATGTATCAATAGCATTCGTTTTGTATTTAATGTGCGTTGGAAAGCCTGCTCCACCACTACCCGAAATTCCAGCCAATCGGATTTTATCGGTTAGTTCTGTAGCGGATTCAAGCTCTTGGTCTATATATGTGGTATTTGTAAAATCATTTTGGAGAACTAGATGTGGATTTTCATTTATGAGATAATTCAACTCCAAAATTTCTCCCGATACAGGAGCATGAATTCTCGATCCGTCTTTTCCCTCCGCTAAGGGTAAATACTGTTGTACTTTTTGTCCAACTGCAACCAACGGCTTCATTGTTCCGAAATAAGCTTGTAACGGAATATAAAACACATCTGTACTTTCCAATTCTGTGATTGGCAACTTCTTAGTCACACTTTTCAGCGAAGGAATTTTCATGAACATTAAACCTCCTCTTTTAGTGGGTTTCCAAATGCGGTTTCTACTCCATTGGCATCAACAACAAAACCTGATGCATTTAATTCTTCAAGGATAGGAATGTACTTTTCATATTCATTCCCTGTGGCATACAAAGCTGTTGCTAACACATCGCTTTCAAAACAACTCTTCGCCACAACCACCACTTGCTGTATATTAGACGGATTACCAGTTATGGCGTTAATAATATGACTGTGTTTTTCACCTTGAATTAACTTGTAATTATTACTCATTGCTGAGTATGAAAAACTTGTATTGGCCAATTGAATTTGGCGTTGTTCTTTCTCTTCATTTACAGAGGGAATGTTAACTTTCCAACAGGGATGAATCTCATTATTGAGCACACTCATTGAACTACCTCCGGCATTGATTAAGGCATCAGTGATTCCTAATTCACGGAGAAAATCGATCGCCAGATCAACAGCAAATGACTTCAAAAAAGAGCCAGTAATGATCTCTTGTCCTTTGGCTATTTTAACACTATTGCCTTTAATTTCTATCTGGTTGTAATTGACTTTTTGAAGCACATCTTTTAGCGCTATTTCAGAAGGAGTTATCTGTTGGTTTTTGTTATAGAACCCCCATAATTTCAGCAAAGGCATCGCTGTTATATCATAGACTCCATCGAACAAAGCTGAGAATTGTTTTAACTCTTCCAATAACCAAATGCAATAGTCATCTACCTCAACCCAATCTCCTGCATTTTCGTTGATTTGATCGATGTAAGACCCTCGGGTATATGAATTGTAATAACGATCAACAACATCCATTACACCATATACTTCTTCAAAGAGCGATTCAGAACAAGAGAGTGGCAACTTGACCTTAATGTTGGCATAGAAACACCTTCGCTCTTGCGTCAAATAAACAGGGATTTTATAAGCTGTCTGAGGCTGTTTCGGCATTGTCTGATTCAATTCTTGTTGTTGATCGGGCTTGCTTCATTACATCGGTAACGTCATCTCCATAACGCACTATTTCGAAGTATTCTACATGATTGACAAATCGCCCTTGAATAGAGTCATATTCAATGTTCTCGTGCGAAAAATCCTTCTCAATGTCTTTGTTATAATCTATGGGCTTTTTAGGGAAAAGTGTATTCCATAAATCAGAGAAGATCTTTCGGTTTCCAAACACCAACAAGACAACACCTATAAGGTAAAGTACAAACGTTTTGATTCTACTCATAAGGGACAGTAAAAGCCAATGCAACATACTAAGTTTATAGCTGCACTATATCCACTAACAAGCGCTTTAAGAGTTTGTTAACCTCAACAATAGTTATTTACAAAGAATGCATGCTTTTATGCCAACACATGGCTTTTCATGTAATCACATCCCTAGCAAAACATGTTTACTTAATGTTACGCAACACCACAACAAATTAAAAAAGTAGATCTGAAACAAAAAACAAATCCAACACAATAAACTGATTACAAACTATTTAAATACACACACAGCATTCAAAACAAAAACATATTGCTTAACATTAAGTTAACTTTAAGCTTGTCAGGTTGATAATCAATAGTACCTTGCGCCCCGTTTTGACGAAAAAGTTTCATTTACTTCTGGGCAGGTTCGCAATCTTTCTCTCTTTGTTCGCATTAGCGCTTCAAGCTGGAGCACAAGAAGGTGAAAAGCAACTTCCTGTTGAAATCAGTTATAGCAACAAAGGGCTTCAATTTCAGACGTCTGACAATCGCTTTTTGCTCCAAATTCAGAACAGGTTTCAATTTCGATATGCAACTCCAAGCGATCAAACTCCAGTTGACCTTACTACTTACACCGAAGACAACCAACAAGTTTTTAAAATCAGAAGATCGCGTTTTAAAGTTGGTGGTCACGCTTATCAACCTTGGTTGAAATACTATTTTGAATATGACTGGGGAAGTAGTAGTTTGCTCGATTACCGCTTAATGCTTGAAAAATGGGAGTTTCTCAATTTCAAAATCGGCCAGTGGAAAATTTACTACAATCGCGAAAGGGTTATTTCTTCTGGCAAACAACAACTTGTAGATCGTTCTTTGATTAATCGTGCTTTTACTATTGATCGTCAAATGGGCATTTCAGTTTATGGACGTTTGCTCAAAAAAACTTGGGCAGATTTCACCTATCATTTAACGGTAGCCACCGGAAATGGAAGGGGAAACACAAGTAATGATGATGAGCACCTCATGTATGTTGGGCGTATTCAATGGAATCTTTTTGGAAGAGAATTGCCCATGACTTCTTCTGACCTTGAATATCACGAGCAATTTACAGGATCTATTGCGGGTGCAATGAGCACAAACAACAGTGCTTACACGCGTTTTTCTACTTCTGGAGGCGGACAATTGGAGAACTTCACTTCAGACACAGTTGGTCAGTATAGAACACATCAATTTTTGATCGAAACGGCTTTTATGTACAAGGGTTTTTCTTGGCTACAGGAATACCATCAAAAAGAAATTAGAGATCATTATCATGCACAAACCACACGAATGGAAGGGTATTTTGCACAAGCAGGGTATTTCTTCCACCATGCATTTTCGTGGTTTCCAAAAAAGTTAGAAATAGCCGGAAGGTATGCTGCTTATCGTCCAGATATTTCACACTATTCAAATGCGATTGAGGCCTACTCTATTGCGGCCAACTGGTTTTTCAAAGGACACCGTAACAAGCTTACAGCAGATTTTACGTGCTTTAATAGCTTCGAAGAAAACGGCTTATTCGATGGTAATCGATTCCGCATTCAGTGGGATGTCTCTTTTTAGTTCATTACTAATTTTTTAACGCTTTACTCAACTTGACACAGGTTAAATCTGGCATTTCAACGGTATTGTTTTGCCCTACTGTGTTATCCAGTAAATGCTCCATATCCTCTTCATTAAGTGGATCATTCAAAAGCTCAAACAAACATGCTATAGTTGCTATTGCTACATGAGAAGGCGTTGTGTCAACCGGTAAGATTGTAAGATCCCGTAACGTTACAATACACGCCCTCTGGATTTGATAAGTATCAATGACGTATTGCACTGTTTTAAGAGCTACTTCTTCCCACGCTTTCCAGCCTTTTCCGTCAGTAGTTCCAGCCCCCTCCCAACTCCATCGACACTGGTTCGCCACCTTTGAAACACTTCCTTTTATGGGGATGATTTCCAGTTCTACTCCAGCGTACATTCCTCTTCCGCCATGTTGCCTTTTTAGCACGTATTTTTTCCTCAATGTCAACTTATCAGCTTACTTTTTGCCAATTCTTCTATAGCTTCGTCTAGTGTCAGTTCTTTGGTTTTATCAATAAAACACACATGTATTGCTCCAGAATGCTCCGCTAAATCTCTAAAAGCACGCCTTTCAACTTCAGTAACACCTCCTTCTTTTTCTTCCAATTGCTGAATCACAGCTTCATATGATGTCTGAAAAATAAATTTCGGAGGAATCAATGCTTTTATCATCATACGTAACATCTTTTCAGCAATCATAAAATCCATGATAATTATTCTAGTATTTGAAAAAGGTTTTTTCGCTTCTTCTTCCATAGACATAGATGTATCCAAGCGTGTTACTTTTATTTTATTAGTTGAAAACTGAATTAAAACAGGAACTCTTTTAAATAATAACATTATTAATGGACTTTAACATAGCAAAATAACCATATCAAATTAGAAACAATTCAATCTACATCATAAATCGCACCCCAAAAACTAACGATTTCAACCTCTTGATTGTTCCGTTGCATTTAGTTTTAGTTCACACAAAATGCAAGCTATGAAAATCGGAGATACTTTCAATTATTCTTTTTCATTTACACAAGAAGAAGTTAACCTTTTCGCACAAGTAACTGGAGACAATAACCCCATCCATTTAGACGAAGAGAAAGCTGCACAAAGCATTTTCAGGCGCAGAATTATACACGGCTTTTTAGGGGGAAGTGTATTCTCAAAAGTATTTGGGACTATGTGGCCTGGTTATGGCACCATTTACATGGAGCAAGACCTTCAATTTAAACGTCCTATGGTAGTAGACCATACTTATACGGCTGCATTTGAAGTTTTGGAAATCTTACCCAAAAACAAAGCGATTATAGCCACTCAGGTTTTAGACGAGAACCAAAAGTTGGTGATTGACGGTAAAGCAGAGATTATTTATCCTTAGTTACCCTCTAAACTTTGAAGGTGTTTCACCATTGTGCTTGCTAAAAAACTTTGTAAAATGACTTTCGTCTACAAAGCCAAAATCAGAGGCAATTTGCTTCAATCCATCTTGACTAAACTTTAAGCGTTGCTCCAATAATTTTAAACGATAGCTGTTCACATAATCACGCAAGGTGGTACTCATTTGTTTCTTAAAAAAGATGCCAAAGTAATTGGGAGAATAGTGAAATTCTTCTGCCAAATTTTGAAGTGTCAACTTTTTAGGATTGTGAATATTCGCCTCAATAAACTCCAGAATTTCTTCCATTTTACCGGGACGTTTTTCCCAATTCAATACCGAAAATGAACTGTTATTTCCACGCTTAATCAACAACACTATTACCGAAAACAACTGACTAATAATTTCCTCACTCGATCGTCCGAATGATTTGTACTCATGCACAATCATTTGCAAAATGGCATATACCATTTCTCGATCTGCTTTGTCAGTTAACAAATTCCCTGTTTTGCGTCTCGGGTGATGCAACAATTGCTCTAACTCTCTACTCCATGCTTCTGGCTTAGGCATATCCAACTGCTTGGTAACGTATTGATTTTGGAATTTAAAAAAGATAAATCGCGTTGGAGAACTCAACTGAAACGAATGCACATCTTCTGGCCCCAGCAAATACAAATCTCCCGGTTCAAACGGAAAAGTCTTCCCATTCAGGCAGTGCTCCCCTTCTCCATTCACAATATAAATCAACTCATAATAGGTATGGTTATGTACTGGATGATGCCAATTTTCCAACACAAAATCCGTCACCACTAATTCATCAAACTGCCTGTACCTTTTTGTCATGTTTATTTACCGTATTCTAATAGATATGTACAACAACACCTCAGGGTTTCACTTGTTCTTTGTACATACAAATAAATCAATATGGACTTAAAGTTAAAAGGCAAAATTGCACTCATAACCGGATCTACCGCTGGTATAGGTTATGGCATTGCCAAAAAAATAGCAGAAGAAGGCGCTACTGTTGTGCTGAATGGAAGAAAAAACGAAGCACTCCAGAAGGCTGTTGAGCAATTGAAAGCCGAAACCAGTAACGAAAACATCAGTGGCATTGCTGCTGATTTCTCCAATAAAGAAGACGTTAAACAACTCATTGCTCAACTTCCTGAAGTTGACATTTTGATCAACAATGTTGGTATTTTCAATCAAGTGGCCTTTAAAGACATTTCAGATGAAGAATGGTTCGAAATGTTTGATATAAATGTAATGAGTGGAGTACGTCTAGCACGTCATTATTTCCCTAAAATGATGGCAAAAAATGAAGGACGAATCATCTTTATCTCTAGCGAATCAGCATTAAACATTCCTACGGAAATGGTGCATTACGGCATGAGCAAAACAGCCCAATTAGCCGTTTCCAGAGGATTATCCCGATTAAGCAAAGGGTCAAATGTAACCGTAAACTGCGTACTTCCCGGACCAACTTGGAGCAGAGCCAACAAAAAAGGAATGGAAGATTTAGCCAAATCTGAAAACAAAACTGTTGACGAAGTGGTTAATGACTTTTTTGAGCATCGCAGACCCACATCCTTAACACAACGCTTTGCAGAAGTTGAAGAAGTTGCCAACTTGGTTGCCTTTGTAGCCAGTCCGCTTTCATCTTCTACTAACGGAGCCGCATTAAGGGTTGATGGCGGTATTGCGAATTACATTCTATAAAACAATCAATGAACAAAGCATTTATTGCATTAGCTATTGGCGGATTTGGAATTGGGTTAACCGAATTTGTAATCATGGGCATCTTACCCGATGTAGCCAACGCCATCGACATTACCATTCCGCAAGCCGGGCATTTTATTTCGGCTTATGCACTTGGCGTAGTCGTTGGCGCACCCATTTTTACAGCCATAGGTGGAAAAATGCCAGCCCACAAAGCTTTGATTTGGTTGATGGTGTGGTTTACCATTTTCAACACCTTATCTGCTTTAGCCAATAGTTACTGGCTGCTCTTAGTTTCTCGCTTTTTAGCGGGATTACCACACGGAGCTTTCTTTGGTATTGGTGCAGTAGTTGCCTCTAAATTGGCCAAGCCTGGAAAATCGGCTCAGGCAATAGCCATTATGTTTAGTGGGTTAACCATTGCCAATGTTTTGGGCGTTCCTTCTGGCACTTATTTGAGTCAGAATTTTGGGTGGAACTTCGCTTTTTACATGGTTGGATTTGTAGGCATATTAGCTGTTTTAGCCAACACTTTTTGGATGCCCAAATTGCCCGTTTCCTCTCAACATGGATTAAAAGAAGAATTGCAAATTTTCAAGCGATTGGAATTGTGGCTCGTAATTCTCCTAACCACCATTGGCACTGGTGGCTTTTTCGCTTGGTACAGTTACATAGCTCCACTCATTACTGATGTTGCTGGACATGGAAAAGAAGTGGTTTCTTATGCCATGATTTTAGCTGGATTGGGAATGACATTGGGCAACTTATTGGGAGCCAAACTAGCCGATAAACTCTCTCCCATTAAAGCATCTTCACTGATGTTAGGCGTAATGGCTATAGTTTTAATCCTCAACACCTTTTTAGCCAGCAATCCTACTTTAGTATTGGTGATGACTTTTGTAATTGGCGTAGTTGCGTTTTGCATCGTTACGCCAGTGCAATTAACGATGATCAACTCTGCAAAGGGCTCCGAAATGATGGGATCTTCCGTCAACCAAAGTGCATTTAACATGGGAAATGCTTCTGGCGCTTACTTAGCAGGATTACCCATTGCAGCTGGAATGGGTTACACATCAGCCGATTGGGTTGGTACAGCAATGGCGGCTTCTGGAGTAGTTGTCGCACTCATCATCATGCAATTAAGAAAACAACAACAATCAAAAAACAAAGCATATGAACTTGAAAAAATTAGGTAAAACAGATCTCCAAACCGCACCAATTGTATTTGGTGGAAATGTGTTTGGCTGGACCATTGACGAAGAGCAATCTTTCAAAATTTTAGATGCTTTTTTCGAAGCTGGTTTCAATACTATCGATACTGCTGATGTGTATTCGCGTTGGGCTGAAGGTAACGAAGGTGGCGAATCTGAAATCATCATTGGTAAGTGGATGAAAGCACGCGGGAACCGCGATAAAGTAAACATCATTACCAAAGTGGGTTCTGATATGGGTCAAGGTCAAATTGATATCAGTGAGAATTACATTTTATCAGCGGTTGACAAATCATTGAAGCGTTTGCAGGTAGAGCAAATCGATTTGTATTTAACCCACTGGGATGATGATAAAACCCCAGTTGAGGAAACCTTAGGAGCTTATCAGAAATTGATTGAAGCTGGAAAAGTAAGAAACGTTGGAGCGAGTAATTTATCGCCTGAGCGCTTACAAGTTTCATTAGATGCTAGTAAAAATCACGGATTACCAGAATACGCTGTTTTCCAACCGGAATACAACTTGTTTGACCGAGAAGGGTATGAAAAAGGAGTTTCTGACATCTGTGTAAACAATGATTTAGGTGTGATTACTTATTTCTCTTTAGCTAGTGGTTTCCTAACCGGGAAATACCGTTCAGAAGCTGATTTGAATAAAAGTCAGCGAGGTGGTGGCATCAAAAAATATTTAACCGATCGTGGTTTCACTATTTTGAATGCATTAGATGCAGTTGCTGAGAAACATGGCATTTCTCAAGCCGGAGTTGCTTTGGCTTGGTTAATTGCTCAAGACAATGTTACTGCTCCTATTGCTAGTGCAACCAAAGCAGCGCATTTACAAGCATTCACCGAAGCGGCTAACACAACGCTTGACGCAGGAGATTTATCACAATTAAAAGAAGCTTCAGCTTATGAAAATACAACCGTATAAATCTGTGTTTTATCGGTTTTTACTCACGTTGGTTACCGTAATTTCGGTAGCCAGCGTTTTTGCACAACAACCCATTGAGACCATCAAAGGGGAAGACAATTTATACCTCGTTGGTGATAGAACATACTCATTGTTTTACATCACTGAAAAGGGGGTAATTGTTATTGATCCGATTGATCAAAAACATGCCGAAGCAACTCTAAAAGCCATTCGAGAAGTTACCGATTTGCCCGTCACTCATGTGTTTTACAGTCACAACCATTGGGACCACATCAGTGGTGGAAAGGTGTTTAAAGCGTTAGGCGCTCAGTTTATTTGTCATGAAAAAGCTGCTGAAAACATCACTCCAAATGATAAGGTAATAACGCCCGATAGTTTGTGGAGTGGAGATACTGCCACGTTCACTTTTGGTGGCAAAACCATTGAATTGAATTACTTGGGCAGAAATCATGGTGATGGAATGACCGTTTTTCGTTTCCCCGAACACAATGCATTGTTCATCATTGATTTGGTGGTTCCTGACAGAGTATTGTATGCATACTTGCCTGATGCTTCTCCTATCAATTGGTTGGAAGATTTAACCATCATTCAGCAAATGGATTTTGATGCCGTTTACATGGCGCATGTTCGTGCAATTGGCGACCGAAAAGATGTGGATTTGATGTACAATTACTTCTCCGATTTATATGCCGAAGTGGATGAAGCGCTAAAAAGTGACACGCCATTTTTTGACATCCCAAATACTGTGAAATTGCCCCAATATTCGCACTTAAAAAATTACGAAGAATGGCTTCCCATGAATGTATTTCGCATCATGATGGAAAAATCCATTGGTAAATAAAATCAACAATGCCTGTATCAAGACAAGTTACTGATCACAATAAAAAAATTGCTACCTACTTAGCCTTTGCAATTGTTCCGCTTTCGGGTTTAATCACCGACATTTATTTACCCTCCATGCCACACATGGCAATTGATCTGGGAGAAAAAGAAAGTTTAATTCAACTTACGCTTTCGTTATTTTTAATCAGTTACGGATTCACGCAAATTATTGCTGGTAGCGTTATTGATGCCTATGGCCGATACAAAATCACATTATTTTCCTTGTTTGTTTTCTCCATCAGCTGTTTGGTGATTGCGCTTACCAGTAACATTTACCTGATACTCGCTATGCGAATTTTACAAGGAATCTGCTCTGGATTTGCTATTGTGAGTAAGCGGGTGTTTTTTGTAGATGTTTACGAAGGAGATCAGCGCAAAAGCTATTTGGGAACCATGACCATCGTATGGGCTGCAGCACCAATTCTAGCCCCTTTTGTTGGTGGCTATTTAGAAGATTTATTCGGTTGGAGAAGTAATTTCTATGTCCTTGCTGGATATGGTTTCTTAATGCTCATTCTTGAAGCTTTGTTCTCAGGTGAAACCATCAATCAACATCATCCTTTAAAAATCAAATCAACATTCAATGTGTATTGGTCGATGTTCAAAACACCTGACTTCACTTTAGGTGTTACCATGACGGGGATTTGCTACGGAATGGTAATGATGTTCAGTATGTCTGGCCCGTTTATTATCGAGCACGAAATGGGTTATTCTCCCGTAACTGCTGGGTATGTTTCTTTACTGCTTGGAATTGCATGGATGAGTGGCGGATTTCTAGCCAAATTTCTCATTAAAAAAGCTTCATACCTCAAATCATTAACCTCCATTTCTATCCAGTTTGTAATGGTTTTAATTATGATGGGAGCTGTTTGGTATGGTCAAAGTTTGTGGTCAATGACCGCAACGGCATTCTTAATTCATGTTTCAGCTGGATTCATTTTCAACATCTTCTTTGCACACTGCTTAGCCAGATTTCCTCAATATGCTGGAATCTCAAACGGAATTACTGGTGGAGTCACTTTTTTCTACACTTCATTTTTAAGCTACGGCTCCATTGCTGTCTTCAATCCGTTGAGTCAGCCTCAATTGGGCATCAGTTACCTAGCACTTACAGCATTAGGTTTAACAGGAATTCTTTTGTGGATTGTATCCATCAAAAAATCCAGTCAATTTGATTTAAAACGTGTCTGATCGATTACCCAAAAGTTTATTGATTTTAATGGCTATCGGAACCGGAATGGTGGTAGCCAATAACTATTACAACCAACCATTATTGGCTATCATGGCCAAGGACTTTGGCATTAAAGAAAGTCAAATCAGTAATGTGCCAATGCTTACCCAAATTGGTTATGCCGTTGGGCTGTTCCTCATTGTTCCTTTGGGCGATAAATTGGAGCGCAAAAAATTAATCCTCACCGATTTTATTTTCATCATCGCGGCATTATTATCCGCTGCACTTTCTCCTACTCCACTCCTATTGATGATTTCAAGTTTTTTCATCGGATTAAGTTCTGTTATTCCTCAATTGTTTGTTCCGATGTCTGCTCAATTAGCGGATGAGAAAAATCGAGGTAGAGCAATTGGAACTGTCATGACTGGAATGTTTATCGGCATTTTAGGTTCGAGAACATTAAGCGGACTGATTGGAGAGCTTTTAGGTTGGAGAGCCATGTATTTTATCGCGGCTGGTTTGATGGCTTTGCTTTGGCTAATCTTGAAATTCAGATTACCACAACTCCACCCCGATTTCAAAGGCAACTATGGGGAGTTACTTCAATCAATCTTGCATCAATTTAAATCGAAACCTCAGTTGCGCTTAGCCGGAATAAGAGGTGCACTGGATTTTGCCAGCTTTAGCGTGTTTTGGACAACTCTAGTTTTTCTTCTTGAAGGAGAACCCTTTCACATGGGAAGTGATGTTGCCGGAGCCTTTGGTTTTGCTGGAATTGCAGGTGCAGTTATCGCAGGTGTAGTTGGCAGATTAACTGACAGGATGAATAAAAACTACATTATCTCAATTGCCATCCTCATCATTATGTTGAGCTGGATTGGCTTGTATTTTTCTTCAACTAGTATTATCGGATTAGCCATTGCTGCATTGTTTTTAGACATGGGCATTCAATCGGTTCACATTACCAATCAAACCATCATTTTTGAAGGTAATCCACCAGAAAGAAACCGCATCAACACCGTTTATATGGTCATGTATTTTGTTGGTGGTGCGTTTGGAACATCAGTTGGAGCATTTGCTTGGCAAACATTACAATGGACTGGCGTTTCCATTGCTGGATTTGGATTTGGCGCTCTAACCTTGTTCGCTCATCTCGTTTTTAAAAAGACATAAATCACCACAATACCCAAGAAGTTTGTTCTCGTTATAGTTGCATTAAGATAATTTAAGGTAAGTGACCACTCAGATTCATCTGAAATCAACTATTTTTATCCAATGGTTCAGGATTATACAATAGCAGACATAATTCAGTTCAGAAATATTAATTGGCAAAAATCTGCTCAATTCTTCTACCTAGAAGAAATTCCTACAATCCACGAAAACGCCTATTTCCAGCCCAATTATTATTCATACGGATTTGTTGATTCAGGTACATTAATCATTGAAGTTGATCATAAAGAGCACATCATTCAAGGGCAATCCATTTTAATTTATCGCCCCGGACAAGTCATTCGAATCAAGCACATTGAACCCAACACAAAAGGTGCGTTTGTATTGTTTACCCACCAATTCTTGACACATTCAGTCGATAACATTTTCTCACTCTACAAGCACTCATTTCTTAGTCAAGATTATAGTTCAAATATTAAACTAACAGCACCAGACTTTATTCGATTTAAAAATATTTTTCTCGATATCTTCAACATCTTACACAAAGCTCCTATATCAACTTGGGAACATATTGCAAGAAGCCTATCCTCTGCTTTAGTTTTAGAAACCAACGAATTACTGAAAACTTACTCCCATTCAAAAACTACATCTAAACAAGCTTCTTCAATAGAAATGGTTAGTGAATTTAGAGCACTCGTCAACGAAAATTACAAGCACAACAGAAAGCTCGATTACTACGCTTCGCAACTCAACATCAGCACAGGATATTTACATAAGGTGGTTAAACAGTTGATTGGAGAATCTCCTGGAGAAGTTATCTACAATCAGTTAGAGAATGATGCAAAATCTCAACTTTCTTATTCCAATAAAACGGTTAGTGAAATTGCTTACGATTTAGGTTTTCACGATCTGCATCATTTCAGTAAATTCTTTAAAAAACGTACTGGAATGTCTCCCAACACCTACAAACTAGGCATCCAAAACATCCATTTCAATTAAGCAGTTTAGGATTGTACAAATCATGTAAATGATTGTACCACGACTTTTTTATCTATTCATTAAACCTTTGGGTATCAATCATAAAATCAATATACCATGAATAGATTAGAAGGTAAAGTTGCCCTCATTTCTGGAGGCTCCAGAGGTATGGGTGCTTCTCATGCAAGAATGTTTGTAGCTCAAGGTGCCAAAGTTGTTATTGGAGACGTACTTACTGAAGAAGGACAAAAATTGGCTGATGAATTAGGGGATGCTGCTGAATTCATCAAACTAGACGTTACTTCTTATGAAAACTGGCAAGCAGCCGTTGAACTCGCAGAACAAAAATTTGGTGGATTAAATGTACTTGTAAACAATGCAGGCATCATCAATTTTGACCCATTAACAGAATACAGTGTTGATGATTGGAGTAAAATAATCAACATCAACCTGACAGGTCAATTTTTAGGCGTTAAAGCAGCTGTAGATGCATTAGTAGAATCAGCTCCATCTTCAATTATCAACATTTCTTCTACGGCAGGTTTTCAAGGTATAGCCGCTCTACATGGATATACAGCATCAAAATTTGGCGTAAGAGGATTGACTAAATCTATTGCATTGGAGTTGGCTGGTAAAAACGTGCGTTGCAATTCCGTTCACCCTGGTACAGTATCTACTCCAATGAATGCTGGACTTGACGTTGCTGATTTCAATCCAATGAAAAGAATGGGAACAGTTGAAGAAGTTAGTAATCTTCTCATCTATCTCGCTAGCGATGAGTCTACGTTTACTTCTGGAACTGAATTCCTTATTGATGGTGGAGAACTTGCAGGAACAGGTCCTTTAGAAGAAAAATAACTTCTAACTCACTCGACTTTACACTGGTCTCTTTAACTCAATTATTACATTCAAAAAAACATCAAAATGAAAAGATTAGAAGGCAAAATTGCCATTATAACAGGTGCTTCACAAGGAATGGGTGAATCACATGCAAGAGAATTTGTTAAGCATGGCGCAAAAGTGGTTATGACCGATTTGAATGAAGAAAGGGGAAATACCATTGCAGATGAATTGGGTGAAAACGCAATTTTTGTGAAACAAGATGTAACCGATCCAGAAAGCTGGAAAAAGGTTGTAGAAGTTACCGAGAAAGCTTTTGGACATATCAACGTATTGCTCAACAATGCTGGTATTTTGGGACCACTTAGTGGAATTACCGAAATGTCTGAAGCCGATTATCTGAAAGTAATCGAAGTCAACCAAAACAGTATTTTCTATTCAATGAAATACGTTATTCCTTCTATGCTAAAAGCTGGAATCGGATCAATCATTAACGTTTCTTCAATTGCAGGAATTGTTGCTATTCAAGGCTTCCCCAACCTAGCGTATATGGGAAGTAAATTCGCAGTAAGAGGGCTTACAAAAGCTGCTGCAGTTGAGTATGGTAAACAAAACATTAGAGCCAACAGTATTCACCCTGGCTACATTTTAACACCAATGATGATTGAAGCTACTGACGAAAATGGTGGAGGCGCTGCTGACCATACGCCACTTGGAAGAATGGCAAAACCAGAAGAAGTGAGCGATTTAGCTATATTTTTAGCTTCTGATGAATCATCATTCTTAACGGGTACAGAACAAATTATTGATGGTGGAATGAGCATCCAATAAGAATAAAATAATTTCTTCTTTTAAAGTCCATTTGAGAAATCAAATGGGCTTTTTTTATGCCTTAACATTCTATTCAAAACAATTTAACCTATTGATTTTGATATCATAAAAATATTATTCTATTTTTGACTGACCATTTAGTCAATGAATAACAATGTCTCCAAGATCAAAAGAAGAAAATCTAAAAATTCAGCAGCAAACGCGGCAGAACATCCTATTCACAGCGCTTCAAGCTTTTGGTGAAAAAGGCTATGCAAACACAACTGTAAGTTACATTGCCAAAGAAGCAGGCATTTCAAAAGGATTGATCTATCACTACTTTGAAAGCAAAGAAGAGATCCTGAAATCTCTTTTCCATTTTCTTGTAGAGATGAGTAAAGGCATCATGAATGATGCACAAGAAAAAGCACCTCAAGAACAACTCAAGCAAATCATAACCGGATCAGTAGCATTTGTAAAAACACAAACCAATACCGTTCGATTTATGACATCACTGGCCGTTCAACCAGCTGTAATTGCAGATATAGAAGATTTACTGGAAACTCAAAAAGAGCTACTCATGACTGCAATGAAAAACATCTTTGAAGCATTGGCCTATGAACAACCCGAATTAGAAGCCTATCACATTGGGGCTTTTTTAGATGGCATAAGTTTGGGCTACATGGCCACAAAAGATTATCCCATTGATCAACTGGAACAAAAAATCTTAAAACATTACAAACTATGAATCGAATACTCACTGCATTTTTCTTGTTCTTATTCAGCATAGGACAAGCACAAACTGCAACAGAAATTATCAAAAAAGCAGAAGACAAATTGCGTGGCAGCAATAGCAAAGGCACCATGACGATGACCATTGAAAGGCCAACTTGGTCTAGAGATGTAAGCATGAAAACCTGGAGCAGAGGCACCAAATTCAGCATGATTTACATTACTAATCCTGCCCGTGATAAAGGCACTGTTTTCTTGAAAAAGGAAAATGAAATCTACAACTACCTCCCCAACATTGAACGCACAGTAAAAATGCCTCCAAGCATGATGATGCAAAGTTGGATGGGATCAGATTTCACCAATGATGATTTAGTGCAAGAATCTTCATTGGTTACCGATTACACCCACGCATTAAATGGAACAGAAACTATTGACGGTTACGAAACGTGGAAAATCACACTCACCCCAAAACCAGATGCTGCAGTAGTATGGGGCAAACTAGTAACCTACATCAGCAAAGACGAATACTTGCAATTGCGTACTGAATTTTATGATGAAGAAAGCGACCTAGTTAACATCATGGAGGGAAAAGAAATTAAAACTTTAGGAGGTCGAGTTCTTCCATCCAAACTAATCATGACTCCGGTAAATGACGAGAACCAAAGAACCATTTTAGTCTACCATGATCTTGAGTTTGAAGTTGAAATTCCCGATGGATTTTTCACTACACAAAACATGAAACGCATTCACTAATGTTACTAAAGCTGGCCTGGAGAAATATTTGGCGAAACAAACGCAGAAGCATGATTACCGCGGCTTCGGTAACTTTTGCGCTATTCTTTGCCATCATTATGCGCTCTATGCAATTGGGCACATATGACAATGTGTATGAAAACGTCATCAACAGCAGTACAGGTTACGTTCAAGTACACGGAAAAGATTATTGGGAGAACAGAACCCTTGAAGAATCCTTTACGCTCACCGATTCACTTTTAGCAAGCGTTACATCTACCGAAGGAGTTCAAGATGCAATTCCACGGTTAGAAAGCTTTAGCCTACTTTCAACCGGAAACGACACCAAGGGCGCCATGATTATGGGCATTGACCCGGAAGCCGAAACCCGCTATTTTAATTTTGGTGAAGGACTGAAAACCGGTCAACTAATTACAGCCGATGATCGCAAAATGTTGTTCACTCAAGGATTAGCGAATTATTTCGACCTTCAACCTGAGGATACAACAATCACGATTGGGCAAGGTTACCACGGAATTAATGCCAATGCGCTTTATCCTGTAAAAGGAATTGTAAAACTTAAAAATCCAGAGTTAAACAACAACCTCGCTTACCTTCCCATCCAAGAGGCTCAAGAATTGTTTGGTGCCTATAACCGCATTACCGCTTTAGTCATCATTCCAGAAGACGATGACGATTACAAAACTGTAAAAGAAGATTTGGTTTCACGCCTAGATACTTCTCAATATGAAGTAATGACTTGGCGTGAAATGATGCCAGAACTTATTCAGGCAATGGAAGCCGACAATGCCGGTGGACTGGTCATTTTATTCATTCTTTACCTGGTTATTGGCTTTGGTGTATTCGGCACTATTTTAATGCTTACGACTGAAAGAATTCCTGAATTCGGCATTTTGATTTCAATTGGAATGAGTCGCAAGAAAATTGCGCTAATCACCTTTATGGAAACTACTTTTCTGGCATTAATCGGTTTACTAATGGGGGTTGTTTTAGCAATGCCTATCACCTATTATTTTCATTACAATCCCATTGTGCTCACCGGAGGCATGAACGATGCCATGCTTGAATATGGCTTTGAACCGCTAATGCCCACCAGCATCGATCTGGGAATTCCTTTAGCACATAGCATTGGCGTATTGGCCATTTCAATGCTATTGAGCTTATATGCTGTTTACAAAATCTATACGCTTAACCCCGTAAAAGCCATGAGAACATGAGAACGATTTTTAAAATAGCATGGCGAAACATCTGGCGAAACCGCTTGCGGAGTTTGGTCGTTATCGGATCAATTGTTTTGGGCATCTGGTCTGGAATATTTGTGGGCGCCTTTTCATTTGGAATGAACACCCAACGCACCAAAAACACCATCAAAAACAACATTTCGCACTTACAAATTCACCACAAGAAATGGGCAAAAGAACACAAGCTTAATTACTGGATTGAAGACCCGAAAAGTATTGAAAACTATCTGACCAACTCCAAAGCGGTAAAACATTTTTCAAGCCGCATTTTGATTAATGGAATGGTGGCTTCGGCTCATAAAACGGCTGGCGTACAAATTACCGGAATCAATCCTGAACAAGAGGCTCAATTAACTGACTTGGCCAGTAAAATTGATTCTGGCAACTACATCTCTGACAAGGGGAAAAACTCCATTTTGATTGGCGAAGCATTGGCCGAGAAAATGAAAGTAAAACCCGGCTCTAAGGTGGTCATTACATTTACTGATTCCGATGGCAACATCATCTCAAGCGCCTTTAAAATCCGTGGCTTTTTTAACGTCACTTCCTCTACCCTTGAAAAGTCAATGGTTTATGTCCGCAACAGCGATTTGGAAAAACTGCTTAACCGGACAGAAAGTGCTCATGAGTTTGCACTGCTATTGAACAACGAAGATCAGGTAGAGTCTTTTCACGATGAATTGCAACAGCATTTCCCTAACTACAGAGTGCAAACGTGGAAAGAGGTAGCTCCCGAATTGGCCTATGCCGATGACATGATGAGTACGATGCTGTACATCATTATCGGAATCATTATTCTGGCACTGAGTTTTGGTATTGTAAATACGATGTTAATGGCCGTTTTGGAACGAAAAAAAGAACTGGGAATGTTGATGGGAATTGGCATGAGCAAAACCCGCATTTTCTTAATGATCTTATTCGAAACACTTTTACTTTCACTTTGTGGTGGCCCATTGGGTGTGATTTTAAGCTATGCTAGCATTGCCCTTTCACACCAAACCGGAATTGACTTAAGTTTTTTTGGTGCCGGTTTGCAAAGCCTTGGAATCGACTCAGTGATTTATCCCGAAGTGATGACCAGTTTTTATTTCGGAACAGGTGGATTGGTCGTAGTTATGGCCATCATTTCATCCATTTGGCCTGCTCGAAGAGCACTTAAAATGAATCCGGTAGAAGCCATAAGAACCATTTAATGAACACACTATGTCAACAGTAATTGAAACTCGCAATTTGGAAAGAACCTATCAAGATGGTGACAACATCATCAAGGCTGTAGATGGCATTAACCTGAAGGTTGAAAAAGGTGAATTTACCGCAATAGTCGGCCCCTCTGGTTCCGGAAAAACAACACTTCTCAACCTAATCGGTGGCTTAGACAAACCCACATCTGGCGAAGTGTATGTAGATGGCCAGGAAATTGGAAAGTTATCGGATAACGAAATGATCAACTTCCGCATGCAGCACATTGGTTTTGTATTTCAAGCCTACAACCTTATTCCCGTTCTCACCGCTAAAGAAAATGTGGAATTCATTATGCTTTTGCAGAAATGGGAAAAAGCCAAACGCGAAGAGCGCTCTGCACAGCTTTTAAAAGAAGTTGGACTTGGTGATCGGTTAGACAAAAAGCCCGGTGAGCTCAGCGGTGGGCAACAGCAACGCGTAGCAGTAGCCAGAGCATTAGCTTCACGTCCAGCCTTTGTTTTAGCCGATGAACCTACAGCCAATCTCGATAGTCATTCTACAGCTAACCTACTGGACATTATGGCGCGATTGAACAAAGAAGAGAACATCACCTTTGTTTTTGCCACACACGATCAACGGGTCATTGACCGGGCGCGTAGAGTGATTACAGTAGAAGATGGAAAAATTAAAAGTGACATTACCAGCACTTCGGTTTAACACACTTTCAACTGTGACAAAAAAGCATTTTATACTCTTTCTTTTCTTGCTTTCTGGTTTTGGGTTATATGCGCAAGATTCAACCTCTTGGAAAGACAAGTTCGAAACCTCTGGTTACTTGAAGGCAATGGGCACTTTTAACCATTTTAACAAAGACTACTTACCTCCTTTTTATCAAGATGTTATTCCTTCTAGTTATGAAGATTATTTGCTACATAACCGTTTTGATGTCAAGTTTTATCCGACCCAACATTTAAGTTTTGGCATAGGGATGCGCAACCGACTTTTTTATGGCTATAGTGTTAGCAATGTTGATGGATATGCTACGGATCTAGATGAAGATTTGGGATATTTTGACCTCTCTTATTTGTACTGGGAAAGTGACGAAGTATTGCTCCACACCATTTTTGACCGTTTGTGGGCACAATGGGAAAACGACAAGTGGATGGTAAGACTGGGAAGACAGCGCATCAACTGGGGTGTAAATACGGTTTGGAACCCCAACGACATTTTTAATCAATACAATTATTTGGATTTTGATTACGAAGAACGCCCCGGGTCAGACGCCATTCGCATTCAGTATTTCCCCAATTTTAATAACACCATTGAACTGGGGTTTTCACCAGCAAAAGACATTGAACAGTCTGTTGGAGCCCTGCTTTACAAAACCAACAAATGGAATTATGATTTTCAATTTTTAGGCGGTTATTACAAACAAGATGCGGTTGCCGGAATTGGCTGGGCTGGAAATCTAAAAACGGCAGGTTTTAAAGGTGAAGCCAATTATTACGCTCCTCTAACAAATGAGACAGAAGCCAATTTTACCGCTTCACTTTCATTGGATTACATGTTTCAAAAAGGCATCTACGTTCAACTCTCCTATTTATACAACGGTT
>CERC01021019.1_pt1 | contig 22198 bp, 19 predicted proteins | sample 530921 | NCBI WGS metagenome assembly CERC01 (sample SAMEA2621099, study PRJEB7988) | marine metagenome | isolation source: saline water (ENVO:00002010), including
ACAAACCCGGCATCAACCGCAGCACGTGATGCACCCACCGCAGCGCCCAGCTTGTCTGCAACTTTATTTAGGAGTTCAAAGTTGTCGCCATTACCCATACCTCGACCACCAGAGATCACAACCGATGCAGCGGTAAGCTCAGGACGATCACTTTTGGCTAGTTCCTCTGACACAAAGCTTGATAGCCCGCTATTACATGACTCAGACAGCATCTCGATTTCTGCCGTCCCACCACTACCGTCTACAGGGTCAAATGCTGTACCACGTACAGTAATCACTTTTGTCGTATCACTAGATTTCACTGTCGCAATAGCATTACCGGCATACACAGGACGCTTAAAGGTATCTTCCGCTTCCACGGAAAGAATGTCGGATATTTGGTTTACATCTAATAACGCGGCAACACGCGGTAGAAAGTTTTTACCGGTCGTTGTTGCTGACGCAAGAATGTGGCTGTAGCTTGCTGCGATGCTGATCACTAATTTACTGATATTTTCAGCAAGCTGATGTTCATAAGCATCGTTATCAGCTAATAAAACCTTGGATACATTAGAAACCTGAGCTGCAGCATCTGCCACCGCCTGACAACCCGCACCAGCCACAAGAAGATGAACATCACCTCCGATCGCTTGCGCTGCTGCAAGGGTGTTTAAGGTAACGGGTTTAAGTTCTTTGTTATCGTGCTCTGCGATTACCAAAATAGTCATAAGATCAGCCCCCTTAAATTACTTTCGCATCGTTACGAAGTTTCTCGACTAGCTCATCGACCGAGCTTACTTTGATACCCGCTTGACGCTCAGATGGAGGATCAACTCTTAGCAATTGAAGGTTACTAGCCACTGAAACGCCTAACTCATCTGTTGTCAGGACCTCTAACGGCTTACGTTTCGCCTTCATAATATTAGGTAGGGACGCATAACGCGGTTCGTTTAAGCGAAGATCTGTCGTTACAACAGCAGGCATTGCTAAATTAACCGTTTGCAGGCCACCATCGACTTCACGGGTAACATTAACAGTGTCACCATCGACAGTGACCTCAGATGCAAACGTACCTTGTGGACGATCTAAAAGCGCAGCCAGCATTTGTCCTGTTTGGTTGTTATCGGAATCAATTGCCTGCTTGCCCAGAATCACCATACCTGGCGCTTCTTTCTCTGCGATTTTAGCGAGCAACTTAGCAACAGAAAGGGAATCAGGGTTTTCATCGACATCTACACGAATACCGCGATCAGCACCTAGTGCTAGTGCTGTACGTATCTGCTCTTCACAGCTCTTATTACCAATTGAAACCACAACGATCTCATCTGCTGTGCCAGCTTCTTTCAAACGCACAGCTTCTTCAATCGCGATTTCACAAAAAGGGTTTAGAGCCATTTTTACATTGGCTAAATCAACATCACTGTTATCCGCTTTAACACGTACTTTGACGTTGTAGTCAATCACTCGTTTTACGGCAACCAATACTTTCATAACCGCCTCATCTCATTAATGTTGATAGACAGAGAGATGACCTTCTCCGTCACTGTCATTGAATACTTATAAATATTAGTACCCAGACAGAAATCAACAATGACAAAAATCAGCTTAATAACTGACAAAAAATTGCATACAGGCCGCAAAGCCCATTAATACTGGGGATTTATAGGAAGGATTTGCAAACAAATACAATCAATCTGAATAGAAAAGTAGATTTTAAAAGCGCTATGGGGATAAAAAGATGCGCGAGAGAAACACAAAACTTACATACCTATAGATCAACCTCATACACTGCTACTCAATTGTGACAAGTCACTCTCTTTAAGAAAGCGCGCTAAATATTCGCAGCATTTGTAGAATGGAAAATAGAAGCGGGCTACTTAAATTCATCTTTTTAACGTTAATAATGACCGATTAGAATTGCGCAATTTTGTCCAAGTAATCTTTCATTATTCACCCTATATTAGATTCAGGCCTATATAAGGCTTACAATGTGTGCAGGTGAATAATGATGAATTCAGGCAATCAGTTTCAATATATCAAAAGCCAACACCTAGATCAGGTAACGGTTTTACAAGCGGAAATGAATGACTTTTCATATGGCAAACATGCCCATGATGAATACTCGTTCGGCGTCACGCTGTCTGGACGACAAGACTTCTTTGCTAGCCGCGAATTTCACCGTAGTCACCCTGGTAACGTCATTATATTCAATCCTGATGAAGTACATGAAGGGCACTCAGGCGTAGATGATGTACTGCAATACCGGATGCTATATGTACACCCATTAGGTAGCTTTTTATAGTTCAACAACATTTATACCTATGGTTTAAATCAAAGGCGACATAAGTTGCACTGCGCTTTTAATGAACTGTTGATATGATAGATCATAGTTTTAACATAAGTTACTGTCTTAATATTCAGCAATGTTAGCCATTAGAAGTTCTGTAGTTCGATAAACTTCAATCTTGATTTAAAACCTAGATTTATCTAAAAAAACAATAAAAAACGATTAGGTTTAGATATGAGTTCTGTCTTTGAGTAACTATAAATTAGTTTGTCTGATTGTATGTTTCATACTAGGGTTTATTCCCTCTAGCGATGTATTGTCTAAAGAAAATGTCACATTACAACTCAAGTGGAAACACCAATTCCAGTTTGCTGGCTTTTATGCCGCTCAAAAGGAGGGGTATTTTGCAGAAGAAGGCCTCGACGTAACCATTAATCCCGTCAACATGAAACAGAGCACCTCTGAATCCGTTCTAAAGGGTGAGGCTCAATACGGCATATCTGATTCAAGTATTGTTTTATCCCGTTTGAAAGGCAGCCCCCTCGTTATTCTTGCAGCAATTTTCCAGCATTCTCCGCTGGTACTAATTACCCCAAAATCATCCGACATACTCAATCCACTTGAGTTGAAAGGTAAGCGGGTTATGTATCAGCGCAACATAGATGACGCTGTTATTCTAGGTATGTTTACAGAATTAAATATTACTGATGATAACCATACCCATGTCCCTCATACATTTTCTGATGATGAACTTCTTGCAGGAAATGTTGATGCGATGTCAGCTTACATAACAGACCAACCCTACTACCTCCAAGAAAAAGGAGTCCCTGTAACTATTTTCTCTCCCTCCAGTTATGGCATAGATTTTTATGGAGATATGATTTTCGTCACCGAGCAATACTTAGAAGAGAACAAAGAGCAGGTACTGGCATTTAGAAGAGCAAGCCTTAAAGGTTGGAATTATGCACTTAAACATCAAGAAGAGATGGTTGATTGGATAATAGAACAATACAAACCGAATAAATCTCGAGATCACTTACTTTATGAAGCGCGCCTAACCGCTAGAATGATACAGCCAGAATTAATTGAATTGGGTTACTTCAGCGAAAACAGGGTATTGAGGATTGCTGACACTTATAAACAACTTGAAATGGCCCCTAAAGATGCTCAACTCGAGGGAATTAATTATTCCAGCTATTTAAATGGCAATAAGCAAACCAAGCATTGGCTCCAATTATCAATCGCTATCTCAATTATTATCTTTTTACTGGTCTTATTACTCTGGGTGCTAAATCAACGCTTGAAAGCCCGTGTCCATCAACGTACACGGGAGTTAAAAGAGGCGAACCAATCCCTAGAACGCTACTTTGATATTCTTGATCAATATGTCATTACCTGCAGTACTTCCGAGAAGGGCATCATTCAAAGTGCATCCCAAGCTTTATGTGATTTAACTGGATATACACAGCAAGAGCTCATTGGTAATTCATACAAAATGTTACGCCACCCCGATGATCGTTCATATATAAAACTCATTAAGAGCGTTCAAAAAGGGCAAGTTTGGATTGGGGATATTCAACTCAATAGTAAAAACGGTCAATCACTATGGATACAAAATAAAGTTGAACCGCACGTAGAAAATGGGGAATTAGTCGGCTTTACAATGGTATCAATTGATATCAATGATAAAAAAAGAGTCGAAGCACTGTCCATTACTGATGGCCTGACGGGCCTATTTAATCGCCGCCATTTCGATGAGGTTATTGAAGCAGAGTATCAACGTTTAAGAAGGACTCAGAACAAAATATCTCTAATAATGATCGATGTAGATGATTTTAAAGCCTATAACGATACCTATGGTCATGTAAAAGGTGATGAAACTTTACAAGCAATTGCTCAGGTAATTGGTAATGAGGTATCTCGCCCAGCAGACCTTGCTGTACGTTATGGAGGAGAAGAGTTTGCAGTTATTTTGCCTGACACTGATTATGAGGGCACCTACAAAATTGCACAGCGTATTCTTAATAAAGTATCAGCACTTAACATAGCTCACGCAGGATCTACAACAACAGGAAATATTAGCATTAGTGTAGGGGCGATCAATATTACCGCGGCTGATATTACAAATACTTTTTCCCTTATTGATAGAGCTGACAAGTCTCTATATGAAGCAAAATCTAAAGGTAGAAACTGTATTGTTATGAGCCAAAACCCAACATAGTCGGCGCATAAAGTTGAGTGTTTGCTATGCCCCACCGCATAAAAAAGGCCGATACTTAACGTATCAGCCTTATCCAAATTTCACATTAGCAGTACAAAAAGCTTTATAATGTTAACTATAGATATTTCTTCAGCGTAAATGCACCCCTTAGATCACCAGCGGAAAAGCCTGTCGCCTTATCTTCAGGATATAAAGTTTGTATGCGTTCCTCTAACTCAGGTTTAATTTGCTTACCGTGACAAGCAAGGCACTGGTCTGCAACAGGGATCGCTTTCATCATACGAAATACTTTTCTCCCCTGTTCATCCACCAGCACTTGAGAATAACCAAGCTTTTTAATATTTGCCCCTTGCTGAGTCTGGCTTTCAAACTTCTCTAATACAGCTTTTTCCCAATCATCTGGAGCATTATTAGGATTACGCAGCTTTAAGCTTGTACGCTCAACAATCCAACCTGACCCCTCTGAAACAGATTCAGTCAAAGGCTGAGCCTTGGTATTACATACATTAATCGCTGCAATCGCACCGCCTTCCTCTTTTGCCGCTTTCAACTCACCACCTAAGGTTGAAACCAGCTTCATGACCACTTGCTTACCTTCGTCCTGAAGTTGAGGAATGTTAACACTGAAGTTTTCAGCATTAGCTGATAATGACGCAGCGCAACCCACTGCAAGTAATAGCATTCTCATAATTGACGCCTTTCTCAACACAATAATTGATAATTAGCGCAATTATATAACAAAGACTAAATTAGTAAACACTAATATTAAATAAATAGGCTCAATCGAATCATTAAGCACTGGCCTGTAGAAACGTCATAAACGCCGCTTTAGCTTCCGGGCTGGATAAACGTTTGTAAAACAGTCTCCCCTCCTCATCAAGCGTGCGATGAAGTTCTTCAATGTAGGGCTTTTTCATCAACGCTTTGGATATCTGTACTGAATTAGGCAGCAGATGAGATAAGGCTTGAGCTCTATCACGTGCTTGGTCTAACAATTCACCACTTGAGACAACTTGATTCACTATACCTATGGTTTGCGCTTTCTCTGCACCAAAAGGCTTGCCTTCAACCATCAGTTCAAAAGCCTTTTTCTGACCCACTAATGAAGGGAGCAACAGGGTAGAGCCACCTTCAGGAATCAGCCCGAGTTTTACAAATGGCATTTGGCAACGCAGATCATTGGCTGCGACCACTATGTCACAGTGCAATAACATGGTTGTGCCTATCCCTACAGCATCGCCGTTTACCGCCGCGATAATGGGCTTTTCGCAATCTACTAAGGTATGCAGGAAGCCTACGATAATATCAATGGCCTGCGGATTATGAGCAGAAGAGATGAAGTCTTGGATATCATTACCCGCCGAAAAACTATCGCCCTCAGCACGTAACAGCACAACATTCACTTCGGGGTCATCCATTGCCTTACTCAAAGTTTGAGTAAGCTTTTGATACATAGAGAGCGTTAAGGCATTTTTTTTATCAGGACGGTTTAAGATAACCTCTAAAACCGCCCCCTGTTTTTCTGTAAACACTAAATCATTCATGCTGGCGTCTCAGTCAGGCGACATCTTTGTCTGGCGTTTTCAATAATCGACGCAACACTTTACCCACATTTGATTTAGGTAGGTCCTCTACAAATTCCACCTGCTTAGGCACTTTGTAGCCAGTTAATCTCGCTTTGCACCACTGCTGAACATCTTCAGACTTCAAACCAGAATCGTGACTAACAATAAATGCTTTAACCACTTCCCCTGCCTTTGGATCAGGCACACCAATAACTGCACATTCAGTTATATCTGGATGCTCTGCGAGGATATCTTCTATCTCATTAGGATAAACATTAAAGCCTGAAACAATGATCATATCTTTCACACGATCAACAATACGGTAATAGCCTTTTTCATCGATCATGGCGATATCACCGGTGATAAAGTAGCCATCGTCAGTGAATGCTGAAGCCGTTTCCGCCTTTCTATTCCAATACCCCTTCATGACTTGAGGGCCTTTAACACAAAGCTCTCCCGGCTCTCCTGTTTGCGCATCATTTCCATCGGCATCAATAATTCGAATATCCGTATGCAGCATAGGTAAGCCAACAGTACCAATACTGTTCGCATCCGGCGGATTAAAACAAACTGCGGGTGAGGTTTCAGTTAAACCGTAACCTTCAATAATTTCACAGCCGGTTTTCTCTTTCCATAAATCCGCTGCTGCGTGAGTCAATGCCATACCACCTGACGCGGTAAATTTCAGATTACTGAAGTCAACATTTAAAAAGCGCTGATCATTACACAGTGCTACAAACAGTGTATTTAAACCCACGAAGGTGCTCATATTCCACTTACCTAGCTCTTTAATAAAGCCCGGAATATCACGCGGATTCGGAATTAAGACACTATGGCCGCCGAGTAAAGAGACTACTTGGGCAACCGTAAATGCATAGATATGATAAAGCGGCAAAGGCGATATAACAGTTTCAGTCCAGTCCACGCCAGGTACCGTTAAGCGTTCCTCTGCCTGAAGCATATTAGATATTAAATTGGCGTGAGTTAAGACCGCCCCCTTGGAAACACCTGTCGTACCGCCTGTATACTGAAGTACTGCAACATCACTTGAGCTAATGCTAACGTTATGGGGCGTTTCACCTAGATACTTCAAAAGAGCCGACCGCAGCGGTATCGCATCTGGAAGGGAGAAGCTAGGTTCCATCTTTTTAAGGTACTTTACTGCCGCATTTAAAAAATTACGTTTAACAAAACCATGAAGATCGCCCACTTGGGTAACAAAGACATCTTGAATATCGGTATTGTCGATAATTTTTTCTGCATTGTGCGCCATGCTTTTATGGATAATTAAAGCTTTAGCACCTGAATCCCGGAACTGATGTTCCATCTCTTTCGCGGTGTACAAAGGATTTGTATTAACAACCACTAAACCCGCTCGAAGCGCCCCATATAATACAACGGGGTATTGAATCAGGTTTGGTAATTGAATGGCTACACGATCACCCGGCTGTAACTGTGTCTCTTTTTGAAGATAAACAGCAAATGCCGCTGATAGGCGGTCTAACTCATTAAAGTCCAGTGTTCGACCAAAACTGGTATAAGCCGGTTTCGGCCCATATTCACGGCAGATGTAAGTTAATACATCAGGAATTGTATTAAATCCATAATGATTAATATCTGCCGGTATCGTATCCGCTGCGGGTAACGACTGCACCATCGCAGGCTCCTCGTATAATTATTTTTATCGAGAACCTTTTAGGTTCTAATCAGTATTCACACAATGTAAAACTTATAACGCTATACATACACTAAATCTAGCTCAGGCAATGGGAAATAGCACAGCAAGTTTAGTCGCTAGCATAATATCGCCATCGGCTTGAATCTGGCCGCTCATAAATGCCTGCATACCATCCGTTTCACCTGACATGACATCTTCCAGCGTTGCACTATCCATTCGAAGCGTCACCGTTGCCTCATCGCTATCCCCTTCAGCTATAGTGCATTGGCTATCTTGCACTGTAACAACCCAATGACCAGCATCACTAATTTCATATTGGAAAATAGCATCGGTACCTTCCGCCGCAGAGGGATTAAAGCGCTGTTCCATCTGAGTAAAAATTGACTGTAGTTCTGACATTTCTAAAACCTCTTTCTTATTTTTCAATTGATATCGTTTAGCATTTAACTTCAATAAACCACGCAACATGGTCTGACCTAGACGACTATTTAGCGCTCTTTTCATACATCACCCTAGAACGAAAAATGCTCTTGATCCAAAGACATAAGGTTATCCGAACCCGACTGCATGGTGACAACAAGAGAACGCGTTCTAGGCAACAAACGCTGAAAATAGAATTGCGCTGTAGTCAGCTTAGCTTGATAGAAAGCCGCATCGCCTTCACCCTCTGCAAGCTTTTGTTGCGCCACTTTAGCCATGCGAGCCCAGAAATACCCAAGTACGACATAACCGGAATACATTAGATAATCGACAGAGGCCGCTCCGACTTCATCGCGGTTCTGCATCGCCTTCATACCCACCTGCATCGTCAATTCACCCCACTCCTTATTTAGGTCAATAAGCGGCTGGGTAAACTCCTGCATCTGCGTATTTTCAGCTTCAGCCTGACAGAATTTATGCACTATTTTAGTAAAGCCCTTAAGCGCTTCACCTTGTGTCATTAATACTTTACGGCCTAGTAGATCGAGCGCCTGTATCTGCGTAGTACCTTCATAAAGCATAGAGATACGGCTATCACGCACGTTTTGTTCCATGCCCCATTCGGAGATAAAGCCGTGGCCGCCGAATATTTGAAGACCATGGTTAGCAGATTCAAAACCAACTTCGGTCAAAAATGCTTTTGCTATAGGCGTAAGGAAAGCAAGCAGAGCATCGGCTTCAGCTTTTTCATCGCCATCGGATAATTTAACTTTATCCACCAGCTGAGCGCAGTAATAGATCATGGCACGACCCGCTTCGGCGAATGCCTTTTGAGTCAGCAGCATTTTACGCACTTCAGGGTGTACAATAATCGGATCTGCCGATTTTTCAGGGCAAGCAGGCCCAGTCAACGCACGCATCTGTAATCGATCTTTGGCGTAGGTTAATGAGTTCTGAAAACCCCACTCTGCATGGGCTAAACCTTGTAAGGCTGTACCTAGACGCGCGGTATTCATAAAGGTAAACATACAGTTAAGGCCTTTATTCGCCTCACCTATAAGGTAACCTGTGGCATCATCAAAGTTCATAACGCAGGTTGAGTTACCGTGAATCCCCATTTTATGCTCTAACGATCCACAGCTAACACCATTGGCGTCGTTCATTGTTTCAGGTAGATGTTTGGGAACGATAAATAGAGAGATTCCCTTTGTACCTTCAGGTGCATCAGGTAAACGAGCTAATACAATATGGACGATATTATCGGCCATATCATGCTCACCCGCTGAGATAAAAATCTTAGTCCCAGATATCTTGTAACTACCATCACCTTGGGGCTCAGCTTTTGTTCTCAGCATTCCTAAGTCGGTACCACAGTGCGGTTCAGTTAGGCACATGGTGCCCGTCCATTCACCTGAGATAAGCTTTGTTAAGTAAGTCTCTTTCTGCTGATCAGATCCATGAGCATCAATTGTATTCATCGCACCATGACTTAACCCCGGATACATACTCCAAGACCAGTTGGCGGTACCGACCATCTCATTAATGATAATTCCCATCGACTCGGGCAAGCCTTGACCGCCCCACTCTGTTTCATGTGCAAGCGAAGGCCAACCACCATCTACAAACTGTTTATACGCGTCTTTAAAACCTTCAGGTGTTACAACAACACCATCATTTAAAGTGCAGCCCTGCTGATCACCCACCCGGTTTAAGGGAGATAACACGCGCTCTGCAAACTTAGCACCTTCTTCCATGATCGCCGCCACCATATCGGGAGTTGCGTCCTCACAGCCCGCAAGGCTTTGATAATGACTTTCGGCATCAAGTACCTCATTCAAAACAAAGTTCATATCCCGAAGGGGAGCTTTATATTCTGGCATCACACGATCCTCAACTTTACATAGTGCCAAACCATTTTATTTACTTGGCAACAACAGCTTACTGGCCAGCTAACTTTTAATAACTGACCTTTATGCTTTTAAGGATGGTTGAAAGAGTAAAATTCGCCAATGACAAAAGCTGCCAGTTTTTATGACAAAAAATAGCATTCTAAAGAAAAGCGCCTATACATAGGCATTTCAAGAAAGGGTAAAGATCATTTACAAGCAACGAAAATAACATTTTCCGTCAATAGCATGCCGCGCCGCAGCATAGAAACAAAAAAGCCGACATTAATGATGTCGGCTTTTAAGGATGAAATAAGGCTTATATATAATTAAATAAGCTTAAGTCCTGCACCGTAGCAAAACTTGCGTATGAGGCTTCTAGCGCAGTCTCTTGCAATGCAAAAAGGCTGATCGCTTCGTTATAATCCAGATCTTCAAATGAAGAAAGCGCTTCTTTAGTAAAAAGCTTAAAATCTTCATTAACAAGTGCCTGCTGATCAAGCGTATTAATACGACCACCAATACTTGCTCTTGCAGCAATATTTTCTTCTTCAATTCCGCTTAAATTATCAAGGATATTATCCATTTTACTGTTAAAAAGATCTTTGCCTTCTTCTGTAGAGAAGTCACTTGTTTCAAGCGCTTCCTTTAAATCCAATGCCGTATTCAAAATATTATGCTGATCAAACGCATCCAGTGTAGCCGTACCCGCATTAGCGGCACTCACATCAAGCTCCACCCCTGCAATTGTAATTGTCGGCGCATTAGGATTAGTCGCAAGATCATAGGCAGTAAGGGCCACCGCTGGATCGTCTGCGGTCACAGGCTGACCATTCTTATCTGTAACGGTCAGTAAGCCGGCACCATCAACGGTCATCGTTAAGGGGCCATTAGTGCCCATATATGCCCCAAAAGCTTCTGCATCGCCGTTATCAATATCTATATTTGAAACAACGGAAACCGTTTGCGTTAGATCTGCTTCCACATACCCCGGCACAATGGCTACTTTTTCAAATATTTCGAACCCAGAATCTGTCGCTGCCACTTTAGTTTCTGGACCAACTTGAAGGTAGCGTTGACCATCATCACCATTAAATTCATAACGTCCGTTACTGGCATTGAAAGTATACGGCTGAGTAAACCCTTTATTTCCAGAAAAAAGATATTCACCTTGGACATCTTTAGTGTTCATCAAGCCTTCAAGAGACTTGAGAATTTCACCAACTTCGGAGGCGATCGCACTCCGGTCACCGTCACTTAAGACACCATTCTTACCTTGGATCGTAAGCTCTTTCAAACGGATAGATTGGTTGTTAATCTGCTCAATCGTATTTTCTTCTAGGCTTAAACGGCGCTGGGCGACTTCAATATTGCCAGTAAACTGCTCAGTTCTCGCTATCTCTTTTTTAAACTTTTGAATTTGAGCAGACGCAAGTGGATCATCAGACGGTTGAAGTACACGTTTACCCGTAGATAACTGCTGCTGAGTTTTGAATAACTCTGACGTACCGCGGTTCAGATTATCAATATTACTTAGAAAGACCTGTTGTGTAGAAATTCTCATTTTATCTCTCCCTAAACACTCTGTATCAGCGTATCAAAGATGGTCTGTGAAACTTGAATCAATTGGGCGGATGCTTGATAGGCTTGCTGGTATTGAACCAACTTCGCCGCCTCTTCATCTAAGTTGACGCCTGAAATACTTGAACGTTGTTCTTTATTAGAATCAAGAACCGCTTTACCAGCTTGAGCATTAATTTGAGCAACAGCAGCTTCCGTGCCTACACGCTCAATCGTTTGACCATATTTATCTTGATACGATGCACCTTCAATTGATTTGGCGAATTGAAGATCGGATAACAATAGGGCGTTTCGGTTATCCGATACACCATCTGTATTCGGTTGAATAGTGAATGTGTCATTGATATTTGGTGAGTTCTTAACAGTCACTTCAAAACCTTGAAGCGTAATAGGTTCTGAAGAAACATATTCTCCAACAATACGATCACCATCCACATCCGTGAGTTGATAATACGCAACATCACCTGATGCATCATGGTCAATGGTAAATACATCGCCATTTACAACAGCATTGATATCCATTGTGATACCAAAACTGGCTGTTAAATCTAACTGAGCATCACCAATTGCACCCACTCCCGTCACTGTAGTCGCTGGCGTTCCGGAATCGGTTACATCAAAAGCTCCACCGACAGCAGTAATCGTAAGAGGATAAGTTATATCCGACGTCACTGAAAAATCAGCAACCTGCACATTTGAAGCAGCTCCGGTATTACCGACAGCGTTTGTTGCTTCAAGGGCTGACAGGAAGCTCATATCTAGAGGCGGTGTTAATTCGCCTACAACAGCAGCCTGATCAGCGTAATCCTTATCTGTAATAGCGACAGAAACAACACCTGTACCAATATTTGCAGAATCAGCGGATGTTGATAACGGTGAACCCAGCGCTAATTGGCTAGCCTCATTCAGAACAGTATTAATCTCAGAGGCCGCATTACGCGTGGGCGTTATGAGGAATTTATCGCCTTGAGAAAATACAGTCGCGGCATCAATCTGAAGCGTAAACCCGTCAACTCTTAGTGTAAGATCTCCAGTGCTGCTATCTAGATAAAACTCACCATCTTCATCAACCTCAGAGGCATTTGTTGGCGCAGGACCATTAGTATTAAAGTCCGTTTGATTCCATCTAACTTCATCATTTCCGCGAATTAAAGTAAAAGAGCTATCACTATTAAACACTAACTCATATTCGGTCGCCTCGATCACTGATACATCATTAATAGTAACGGAGCCTGTTGAAGATGAAAGGTTATCTCTTTCGGCAGAAAAACGATTGCTAGAGGCGGAGGCATTATTAATGTCGGTAAACATCAATCCACCCGCATCTCCGTTCAGATCCATCCCTTTCTGATGCTGTTCATTCATCGTATCAGCAAAAACAAGCGCTATACGGCCAATTTCATCTAGCGTTTCATTCAGCGTGGTATCACGATATTCAAGAATCCCCCCAACATGCCCACCTGAAACATGATCCGTGATGTCACCAACACTGCTCCCGATTGCTATACCTAAGTTGAGCTGACTACTATCTGCTGGATTGACTATTGTTGTTAATGTGTTGGCTGACTGTCCCACAACCAGCGGCTCACCATTACCGATAAAAACACTTATCTCATGTGTTGTTCCATCTTCGATAACGTTAAAACCAATCAACTCAGATAGCTCTTCTAGCTTCATGTCTCGCTGGTCTAAGAGTTCACTGGGTATACTGCCAGACGCATTTGCTATGCGTATGTCATCATTTAATTGGGCTATATTCTGAGCAATCGAGTTTATTGAAGATACATTACTCTCCAATTGGCCATTTATCGTCTCATTTTGGCGACGAATATTTGCATCTAGATCATTGAAACGCTGGACTAAGGCTTCTGCCTGAGCAATAAAAAGCTCACGATTGGGCAAACTAACCGGATCATCTACTGCGGTTTGTAACGCGCCGAAATAATCGTCCATCGCTTTGGAAATACTTGTAACATCTGAAGCTAAGAGGTTATCAAGTTCGTTCGCAAAGTCTTTATAGACATCGTAACTATTGTATGTGGCGCTATCAGCCCAGATTTGGCGATTCAGAAAGTCATCGGCAATACGATCAATTGCATCAATCGTAACTCCGCCGTTATCTGCTCTCGATTCAAACACAGGACGCTGACGTGTATACCCCTCAGTATTAACATTACTGATATTTTGTCCCGTAACCGCTAGCGCAGTCTGATTAGCCTGTAAGCTCTGCGTTCCTAATGTAAGTAAACCAAAAGACATTTTTTTCACTCCTTTTGAAACTGAAATACAACCTTAGTGAAGCTATAAATTAAGGAGAGTTAGGTAATAACCTATCGGCTATTATCTATCCCTCTTTAGGTGAAACACTTCGACTGGCTAATAAATCACCTTCAAAAATATTTTGAATCTTTTCAGCATATTTAGGATCTGTCGCATACCCAGCTTCCTGTAACTGCCGCACATAATCATAAGGATCGCCTGCGCTTTCGATAGCCATCTGATAACGAGGGCTGTTCTTAAGAAAGTTCACATAATCCCTAAAACTATCTTCGTAGCTTTCGTAACTACGGAAAGACGCTTTTTCACGCTGCGCTACACCATTTCTAAACTCCAACGTGGAGACTTGAGCGCTATCCCCATCCCAACGTCGATCTGCTTTAATGTTAAATAAGTTATTACTATTACCACCGTCAGGTGAACGAACCATCGAGCGCCCCCAACCGGTTTCAAGCGCTGATTGAGCTAATAAAACACGAGGGTCTACACCCAATTCCCCTGCAACCTTTTCCGCAAGTGGCATTAACTTTTCAACAAACTCTTCAGGAGATTCAAATCGATCCGGTAAATTTTCATCCGCAACTGTCACTTGCTTCAATTGCTGCTGAAAAACCTCTTTAACCGTATTAACTTGTTCATCCGTCAAATTAATCCCTGGAGGGTTCTCTTGACCTTCAGCTTTCGCTAATAGAGCAGTAGCAGCCACCGATGCCGCTTGATCAAACGCCTGATTAAGTCTTCTGCTATTAATATCAAGCGCTTTAAGATCAGCCTCTTTAACAGGCTCACTCTTTCCACCTAACTGCCTTACCAGAACATCGGTTAAACCAATACCTTTGTTACCCGCCATTTCCATCGCTATTTGGTTGTCATACATCCCTTGAAATAACTTTGTCTGGCTGCTATTCATGAAGTTATCTTCACCAAATGCAGCGTTGGCATCACGCATCGATTTAAGAAGCATGTTGACGAATAACTGCTCGAATTGCTGAGCGGCAAGGCGTAAACCTTCATCACTATCCGTCCTGGCTTTTGCTTTAAGCTTTTGTAGCTCAGCTAAATCCGAATAGAGCTGAGCATTACTGCCATCGCCTGCTTTAATCATTAGATCACCACCAATTCAGCTTTAAGGGCACCCGCCTGCTTTAAGGCTTCAAGAATCGCCATTAAATCACCCGGCGCAGCACCCACTTGGTTTACCGCCTCAACAATATCTTTCAGATCAGTTCCTGGCGAAAACTCAAACATATGACCTGAACCCTCATCAACTTCAATGCCTGTACGTGGAGTCACAACCGTACGGCCTTCACCCAACGGATTAGGTTGCGCAACATCGATATCTTCAGCAATCGCTACAGTTAATCCACCATGTGTAATCGCAACGGGTGAAACACGTACATTCTGACCGATGATAATCGTGCCGGTCCGTGAATTAATCACCACCTTGGCTACATCTTTTGCAGGCTCAACATTTAAATTTTCTAATACCGATAGGAAAGAAACACGCTGAGATGGGTCTCTAGGAGCGCGTACTCGGATCGATGTTGCATCCATTGAAGCCGCCATCTGAGGACCTAACAGGTGATTAATCTGTTCAGCCACACGACGAGATGTTGTGAAATCTGGACGATGAAGATTAAGCACTAAGCTATCACCTTGCGCAAAAGCGGATGGAACAGAACGCTCTACAGTAGCACCGTTTGGAATACGACCAACGCTAGGAACATTCAACGATAATTTAGATCCATCAGCACCCTGAACACCAAAACCAGAAACCACTAGGTTACCTTGCCCGACAGCATAGACTTGACCATCAGCCCCTTTCAAAGGAGACATTAATAAGCTGCCGCCTCTCAAGCTTTTAGCATCGCCTAAGGCAGAAACCGTAATATCGATTTTTTGACCGGGTTTTGAGAAAGCGGGTAGCTCGGCATGAATAGCAACCGCTGCAATATTTTTAGATTTAGGGTTAGTTGTAGACGGTATAGCCACGCCAAAATTATTTAGCATATTACGAAAAGTCTGTGACGTGAAAGAAGTTTTATCTCCTGTACCATCCAAACCCACAACTAAGCCATAACCTACTAATTGGTTGGAACGTACACCCGATATACTTACCATATCTTTCAAACGGCCAGCTTCAACAATACCTGAAAGAAGTACACAAGCTGCAAGGAATAGAGCCTTTTTCATCTTCGTTCTCCTTAAAATGGCATTATTGCGCTAATAAAAAACTTTGAAAGCCAGCCCATAACGTTAGTGTCATGGACTACACCTGTACCACTATAAGTAATGCGAGCATCCGCCAACTTAGTGGACTCCACCGTATTGTCTGAACCAATATCTTGCGGCCTTACCATGCCACTAATACGGATATACTCATCACCCTGATTGAGCGTCAGCCACTTTTCACCCTTCACTAATAGAACACCACTAGGCAATACATCATGGACTGTAACTGTAATATTTCCGCTAAGGTTATTACTCATATCTGATGTACCTTCGCCATCAAATTCAGATGTCGGCCCTGTAATACTTGCACTTAGAGGTTTGCCATTAAAATCAAGAGGGCTTCCTAAAACGGTTGGCTGAGTCAATGTTACGCTGCTACTTTTATCTAGCTCAGTCGTCGCACTTTTCTGAGAACTTGTACTCTCCTGTAAAGCGATTGTGAGAATATCTCCTATCCGGTGAGCACGACCGTCACCATATAAATTAATGCTCGTAGCTGAATTATAAATAGATCCATTAATCGGCTTAGGCGCTATAAGAGCTTGCGGGCGTACGGGTGCATATTCTGGATTATTTGGCCTAACCTGTTTCTGTACACAACCAGTTAGAGCCGTTAACGCCATCATCATTATTAAGAGAGCTTTACTCATCATAAATACCTTACCGTTATCCTATTTAAAGCTGCTGGCTAACATATGAAAGCATCTCATCTGCTGTCGAGATCACTTTAGAATTCATCTCATAAGCACGCTGAGTTGTAATCATGTCTACCAGTTCTTCAACTGAATTTACATTCGAGCCTTCTAAAGAACCTTGAATTAATTGCCCAGTACCACTTTCACCTGGGTTACTAATTAAAGGAGCACCACTTGCTGCGGATTCTTGAAAAAGGTTCTGGCCTAGCGCAAGTAAACCTTGAGGGTTAACAAAGTCGGCTAACTGCAATTGACCTATCTCGGTCGGTGTCGTATCACCTGCGGTTGTAACTTCAACAATACCGTCAGTACTGATTGAAAAATTAATCACTTCACCTGGTAAAGTAATCGCAGGCTCTATCTGGTACCCTTCTGCGGACACCAACTCATTGTCGCCATTTAAATGAATCTGACCATTGCGTGTATAAGCGGTATCGCCGTTAGGTAAAGTTACTTGCAAAAAACCTCTACCATTAATTGCAACATCAAAAGCTTCACCAGTGATCTCTATATCACCCGTACTAAAAAGCTTCTGAGTACCGACAGTTCTAACACCCATACCGATCTGCAAACCAGAAGGCAGTTGAGCCTCTTCAGCGGTTTGAGCACCTGGCTGTCGACGTACTTGGTACATCAGATCTTCAAAAACAAGTTGATCTTTCTTAAAACCAACCGTTGAAACGTTTGCCAAGTTGTTTGATATAACCTTCAGGTTAGTGTCCTGTGCGGTCATACCCGTTTTAGCTACATTCAGTGCACCGTGCATCTATCTATCCTCGGTTGGTTCTTAAGACATTTTCAAAATTGACGCAGCAGCTTCAGAGTTTTCTTCAGCTGTTTTCATCATCTTAATCTGCATTTCAAACTGGCGAGATGTGGTAATAATCCCCGTCAGTTCACTTACCGCATTCACGTTACTTGATTCCAAATAACCTGAACGGATACGTACATTTTCGTCAGGAAGCAAAGGAACTACATCCCCTGTCGTCATTAAACCATCTTTCCCCTTAAACAAAGTTTGAGGGTCTGGGTTAACTAATTTAATCTGATCAGCAACCAATAGTTCTGTTGCATTTTCCCCTAAAGGTCGAACAGTTATAATTCCGTTTGTCGCTATGTCGATATTCTCAAAAGGAGGCAAAGTGATAGGAATTCCTCCATTGCCCATTACCGGCAACCCACTGCCTGTAACTAACTGGTTAGCGGCATTGATCTGCAGAGAACCGGCACGGCTATACCCTTCGGTGCCATCCGCACGAATCACAGTAAGCCAACCATCCCCTGCAACAGCAACATCCAATTGGCGACCAGTTTCAATCAATGTACCACTGGTAATATCGGTAGCAGGGCGCTCTGTCTGGGCATAAACCCGCGAAGCATGACCTTCCCCAAACACCTGCATAGCGCGGGCTTGAGCCAGATCAGATTTAAAACCTGTAGTGTTTGCATTAGCAAGGTTATTGGCATGAGATTGCTGTGCAAGCATATTCTCACGCGCGCCACTCATTGCTAAATAAAGAACCTTATCCATCTATCACTTCCAGAATAGGCGGTTAAACCGCATTTATATCTAAAAAACAAAATGACTCTATTTAGGATATTGCAACACGCGTGCCAAAAACGAAAAAAGGCCGCAAAAGCGACCTTCTTGGGTACTATGAGATATATTAGATCTGCAAAATATTCTGCGTCACTGTATTGAGCGTCTCCAGGGTTTTCGAGTTTGCCTGGAAATTCCGCTGCGCCTCAATTAATGAAACAAGCTCAGCAGAAAGATCCACATTGGACTGTTCGAGTGCCGCCGATTGCAAGGTACCATTCAAACCAGTACCCGGCGGGTTCACAATCGCATCACCGGAGGTCAATGTTGCTGTCCACTCAGTATCACCTGAAGGCGAAAGACCTGACTGGTTTTCAAATGTAGCAATTGCCACAACACCTAGATCTTGCGTTTGACCATTAGAGAAACTGGCAACCATTTCACCTGTTCCGCTAAATGTAACACCGATCAAATCACCTTTCGTATAACCATCCTGAGCGGAAGCCTTCACAATTGACGACGATGCAAACTGAGTCGTATTTGCTATATCCAACTCGATTACCGTTGTAGAATCAGCAGGGTCCGCACCCGTAATTGTAATCGATGGAACAACAGCTCCGGCAGAGAATTGATCACCATTAATACCCGTCAGCAAACCATTAGATGGGTTAAATTTAACTAGGATGGGACCTGGCTCAGTACCTGTACCCGCTTCACCTGGATCTAAAGCCTTACCAATATCCAGCTGCTCAGATCCGTTTAGGTAAGCATACATTCGGTATACACCTTGGAAAGAGTTATCACCATCTTTTACAACAGCCGCTGTAAAAGGTGTACCGCCAGTGGCCCCGGATGTTTCAGTAATAGTGATTGCTGCAGCGGGAGTAATATCACCCGACTCCGCTTTATAAGTCACTACAATTTGTTGATTAACATTATCGTAAATAACTGATTCAACATCAGGGTTTGCATCCAAGATTTGGGCTTCGGAAGCTGTAATAGCTTGACCAATCTGGTCCGCCGTAGAACCCACGCCTAATGCAGATATTGATATACCTCCCACCTCAAGCACAACCGATTCGGTTAAAGGAACTTCTGTACCGTCAAGTGCGAAGGTATACGTTTCATTCGCATCAATCTCTGCAATTTCAGAAACAACAGATGCACCTGAAACTTGAACTAGGTCAGGCTCAGGGTATTCAGATTTAAAACGCAGCGTTATATCACCTGCACCGTTAATGACGATACTGCCAATACGCGGATCACCTGTCACAGGATCTGTAAGTTCTGTAAAAAAGGCACCTGAATTAATAACATCCCCAGCCGTATAACCTCCGATCTCCGCTACATGAGCAGCAGTGACAGTAACACCCGAAATAGTATCACCCGCAGTTACAGACGTAAGTTGTTGCTGAGCTTGAACGGGGCGAGCTTCCGCCATATTAAATTTAACGGTATGCTCATTACCCAAGCTATCAAAGGTCCTTACAGTCGTACTGTAAGTAAATGAGCCTGGCTCATCTTTATCATAATCAGCAAGTAGGGTATTTGATTCTTCTCGGGAATCGATATTAAAAGACAGATCGATCTCTTCGGTCGCTTTTGGCGGACTCTCTTTCTGAGTCACGGCCAAATTACCAATAGGCAAACGGTTACCTTCGGTATCTAACCCGTAACCTTGAAGATACTTACCGGTCTTAGAAACCATAAAGCCGTCTTTATCCAGCTCAAAAGAACCAGCACGAGTATATGTAGTACCACCCTGACCATCGTCAAGCTGGAAAAAGCCGGAACCGTTAATCGCCAAATCAAGGTTATTGTTAGTAAACTCGATCGTACCTGCCTGGAAATCTTGTGCGATATCCGTCACGGTCACACCTGCACCCGCGACATTAGATGAACCTGCACCAACCACCGCAGTAGCATAGATATCGCCAAATTCCGTTCGTGACGACTTAAAGCCAACTGTACTTGCGTTTGCAATATTGTTACCGGTTACATCAAGGTCTGTAGTTGCTGCCTTCAGACCGGTTACTGCTGTATTAAAACCTGCCATTGTCCTGTCCTCACACGCCGATCTGTTTAACATCACTGGCATCAAATGTGCCAGCGTTTGTATTCACTTTCATACCGATACCGTTCTCACCCAGTGTCACGCTATTCACCCGATAAGCCATATTAGTATCGACTGCCTTATATTCTTCATCTTCAATACGCTCAACCGTAAAGGTGTAATCCCCTGGCGGATGTTCTGGATTTCCATCTTCATCAAACTGCATCTGCCAAGCAAATTCGTGCTCACCTTGGCTCACAGCACCAAGCTGCATCGTATCGACTAAACTTCCGCTTGAGTTATAAACTTTGATACGCACATCAGACGAGCTTGTACCGAGATTGAATGAACCATGAGCATAAGGGCTTGAAGCTGTGCCTACTTCAACTGTGTCCCCCGGAATATAGACCGACTGCCCCACCATTGCTGAAGCCTGCAAAGCTGCCTGACTACTCAGCATAGATTGCGACATTTCGTTCACAGAGGAATTCAACTGGTTAATACTTTCAACCTGCGACATCGTCGCAATCTGTTGCATAAAATCACTGGTATCTGCAGGACTAGAAGGATCCTGGTTTTGCAGCTGAGCAATCATCAGCCGCATAAACATATCGCTGTCTTCTTCCGTCTGACTTTTCGCAGTACTCGACGATTGATTCGTCGTATTAATCTGCTCAAAGATGTTTTGATTTACACCGTTTACATTACTCATGGCTAATTAGCCCCGCGCCTTATTCATTATTGCTGCCCAAGTCTGATTGTCTGCTGCAACATCTGCTTGGCTGTATTCATAATTTCTGTATTAATTTGGAAAGAGCGTGATGCAGAGATCATATCCGCCATCTCTTCAACCACATTCACATTTGGAAAGTAGACAAAACCTTCTTCATCAGCCATCGGATGCGCGGGATTATATTCCTGACGCAATTCAGCCTGACTTTCTACGATCCCTAATACCTGAACGCCTTGCCCTGCGGCAATACCTGCTTCATTATCAGGCTGAGCCAAGGGATCGGCTTGCTGAACAGCGAAAACAGGTTTACGAGCCCGATAGGTTTCATCAAGGCTGGAGCTAACACTATCTGCGTTTGCCATGTTACTTGCTGTTGTATTCAACCGAATCGTTTGCGCATTCATTGCTGATCCGGCAATACCAAAAACATTACTTAAAGACATGACTACTCACCTTTAATCGCTGATTTCAGCCCAGTAATTTTCTTATTCAAAAACTGAAAAGAGGTTTGATAATCCAAGGCATTCTCAGTGTAACGCGCCATCTCCTGTTGAACCTCAACAGTATTACCATCGACCGATGCCTGATTCGGGATACGAAACATCATATCTGCCGCTAGATCAGGTTCTAACAAGTTGGTTTGATGACCTGGCGCTGTCGCTACCTGTTTAACTTGCATTTCACTCGCTTTACTTAAAATTTGGGAAAACTCTAAATCCCTGGCTTTAAAATTCGGCGTATCCGCATTGGCAATATTATTTGCAAGCACTTCTGCACGGCGAGCACGGTGTAACAGTGCATCATCATGAATTCCCAGTGCCGCATCAAAACTTATTGCCATCGAACTATCTCCTCATTAATTGCATACAATAAAGCAATCCATATACCAACTATAAAAAACATATAAATATCAATTAGTTATATTTTAAGATGCTCAACAAATCATTCCCCTTTCTTATAAAGCGGCAATACCTCACCCTACCTTTGCCGCTTAGCATGCCTCAAAAGCGGAAAGCGGAAAGCGGAAAGCGGAAAGCGGAAAGCGGAAAGC
>CERC01134329.1_pt1 | contig 22169 bp, 17 predicted proteins | sample 530921 | NCBI WGS metagenome assembly CERC01 (sample SAMEA2621099, study PRJEB7988) | marine metagenome | isolation source: saline water (ENVO:00002010), including
TAGCGCTATAGCATCAAGGCCTTCTTCTGTAGTTAAAAAGGCTCTGTCTTCTTTGTTGTTGATAAAACCCATTTCAACCATTGTTGCCGGACAATTAGCATTTTTTAATACATAAAATCCTGCATTTGCTACCTCATGAGTTTTTACAGCCGTATTCAAGTTAGTTTTGATCTTGCGGGTTAATTCAGCAGATGCTTCTGAATATTTGTTATCCTTATAAAAATAAAATTCAGCGCCTTGTTTCTCCGGAAAATCAGAACTTTCATTCACGTGCAGTGAAATCATGAAATCAGGATTTGTAGTATTGATGATCTCAACTCTTTCTTTGAGTGATACAAAGTCATCCACTTCTCTTGTAAGAACAATTTCCAAATTCATGTTGTTATTCATCGCTCTTATTTTCTGAGCTACTTTAAGCGTAATGTCTTTTTCAAAATACTCTTGGTATTCACTGCCATTGTCTTTACCACCATGACCAACATCAATAACCACTACTTTTTTAGTGTTGGAAGTGAATGAAAGCAAAACTGTGGTTAAGACTAAAGTGAAAAACGCCATTAATTTTTTCATAGGATTGGGTTTGAATTGTTTTGAATGAACCCAAATATAGTGGTTTATCTATTTTTAATTGAGGATTAGCTTTTGGTGATGTATAGTTTTGTTACCAGCACTTACAGTTAAAATGAAAATACCTTTTTCATTGAGACCATCAATGTAAATGTTTTTGGTGTTGTTAAATGTTTTGTTGTAGATAATGTTGCCCGTAATTGAATAGATTGTTAGTTGACCTTCTTTCAATTCTTCTGAAAAACTTACAGTAAGGTTTCCCTCACTGGGGTTGGGATACACTGATGTTTTATTGCTAAAGAGGTCTTCATCTATACCATTAGAGATGATATTCAATGTATCTGAATAGTACATGCAATTTCCTTTTACCAAGAGTAGAGAATAACTCCCATTTTCAGTAATGGTTAATGTGTTGCCATTCTCGCCAGAAATCTTAGTGCCATTTCTATACCAGGCATATTCATCGCCATCTACGTTGGGTATAAGCTGTTGACCGTCAAATTCAAGAATGAGCTTATCATCTCGGACACCTCCTGAAACCCATTCGGCATTGTTATCAAAATTGGCAGGGATGTCATACCAGCTATCGGTAGAGGTGTAATCATCTACATAATTAAATTGGTAATAAGAGACAATATTGCTGTTATACGCACTTGCTGTATCAAATGCATTACATTCAAATTCTGCAATTGTAGCACTATCTACAACTGCTTTAATTAGAAAAGCCTCGTCTATTTCTCCTTTAAACGTCCATGTGTTGTAGCCAACTCTTCCGCCAATTCCCCAATCTCCGGAGTTGTTATCGATGTATCCATTAGGGGTATTATTTTCATCTACTAAATTGCCGTTGGCATAAAGCTTTAAAACATCTCCATCGTAAGTAGCGAAAAGATAATACCATACTCCCTCTTCAATTGGAAATGTGGCACTATCGGTAGTAACCTCATACCTGATACCATTGATTACAATTTCAGATTCAAACCTATTGTAGGTTTTAGAATAAAATAACTCTAAAACGCCTTCTTTATACATGATTCTTTGATAGGTGTTGGAGTTATTACTTAGGCTGTCAAATTTGACAACGGCTCCCCAGCTTCCGGAAGCCATGTTAGCAAATACAGTATCATAAACAATCAATTTTGCTCCGTATCCATCAAGTTTTAATGCTCCTTGGTCTCCTACGGTTTGAGCAGATAAAAAACTTGTTAGTAGTGATAAAATAAAGGTGATCAATGAGGTTGTAATTGCTTTCATGATAAACATTTTAGTTTGTTGTTGTGAATAATAGAGTTGCTTTTTTTATGTGAATTATTTGGTACAAAAGTTTGGAAATGAATAGTTGGATTTATTGATTGAGATCAAGATTTTATACGATCTACTTATTCTGAAAAAGAGACCACTTTTTAATTGTTACAAACCTATGGAGATGCAGTGTTGCAAGGAAATGAAGTAGGTATACAATAGGTATATGGAGCAATTATTTGTCAAGAAATCATCGAATTGATTTTACTGAAAGAGGAGGGAGCTTGGCATTGAATGAAAATAAAGGCAATAAAAAAGGCCATTTCAAATTTGAAATGGCCTTTCGAATATCAATTGGTTTCAGGTTTCTTTACATCTTCTCAACCTGTGCAGTAATGTTTAATACTGTTTCTTTTGGAGTTGTATTTGCTACAACCTTAACCGTTTTGTGTTGGTTACCCTGTTGTTTACCAGGTTTGTATACAACCTTGATTTCTCCTTTTTCACCAGGCATAATTGGCTCTTTTGGATATTCCGGAACTGTACAACCACATGAACCTGTAGCGCTTTCAATAATTAAAGGGTTACTACCTGTGTTGGTAAAAGAGAACACATGTTTATTTTCTGTGTCTTGATTGATGTTTCCAAAATCGTGATCCATTTCAGTAAAGTCAACAGTTGTAGCAGGCTTAGGAGGTGTAGCAGGCTGCTGACTCTCATTTTGCTGTTGCATTTGAAGGGGAGTATTGTTTTGCATTGTCTTGTTGTTAGCTGCAAATGCATTAGAAGACGGTGCTGCAGTATTGCGTTGGTTGTTAACCATCGTTGGTGCAGGGCTATCTTCTTTGATAAATACTCCATAAACCATTGTTAGGGTTAAAACGGCTAAAAGTGCTGTTTGAATGTTTTCTTTCATGACTTTTACTATTTTGCTTTAGGTTATTTGTAATCGATTTTAAGTGCTTTAAAAGTATCGTTTTCAATTGCTTGAATAGCTTTTGACATAGCTTCGTCAGTTTGATTGATCACTTGATAATAAGCCCCATTCTGGTACAATCCACGGGCGATAAGTCCTTTTAAAGAACCCGTAATCAAATCAATAGACGTAGTAATGCCTTCATCGTCTTTCTCTACTTTTTGTTCTTCTGCAAAAGTATAGAGTTCATTCAAAAGGTTTTCGCTTACTTCATACTGAGCTACAAAATCTGAGATTGTAGGATAATCACCTTTGATTGAACTGCGGTTCTTGTCTAAATATTCTAAGGTGAAATCATTTAAGATGCCTTTGCGAACAAGTTTCGTGTAATATTCAGAACCTTGAGTGGTATCCAAAGGCACAAAAATGTCAGGCATAATTCCACCACCACCATAAACAGTACGTTTCGATTGTAGCGTTAAATACTTGAGAGAATCCGGTAAATCAATACTGTCTTTACTGGTATATTCTCCATGCTCATAACGTCTGGTAAACTCTTCGTAATAAGCATCATCTCCTTGATCATAAGGGCGCTGAATACATCTTCCGCTTGGCGTATAATAACGAGAAACAGTTAAACGAATAGCAGATCCGTCTGGCAGACTAAAAGGTTTTTGAACCAACCCTTTACCAAATGTTCTTCTTCCTATGATTAAACCTCTATCCCAGTCTTGCACGGCTCCTGAAACAATTTCACTGGCAGAAGCAGATCCTTCATCTACAAGGATTACAAGTTTTCCTTTTTCGAAACGTCCACCTTTTTTGGCAATCATTTCTGAACGAGGATAAGCCCTTCCTTCGGTATAAACAATCATTTGGTCTTTTGTAAGGAACATGTCCGCCAATTCGGTAGCTGTGTTAAGGTATCCACCGCCATTGCCTCTAAGGTCAAGTATAAGGCTGGTCATACCATTGTTTTGAAGCGTGTCCATAGCGGCATAAATTTCCCCCATAGAGGTTGCCGCAAAACGGTTTAATTTGATGTAGCCAATACCATCTTTAACCATGTAATGAGCATCTACACTGTAAATGGGAATTTTATCACGCGTGATTTCAAAATCTAGTAAGTTTTTGACACCATTTCTTTTGATACTGACATTCACTTTTGAGCCCTTGGGGCCACGTAAGTTATCAGCTACATCTTGATTTGTGAAACCAACACCGGCTACAACACTGTCGTTTATGGCTATGATTTTATCTCCTGAGCGAATTCCTAATTTTTCCGATGGTCCGCCAGAAATAGGAGAAACCACTACAATGGTATCTTTATGGATATTGAATTGAATACCAATACCTTCAAAATTACCCTGTAAAGGTTCGTTGGCACGTTCCAATTCTTCGGCTGAAAAATAAGTAGAATGGGGATCAAGGTCGCTAAGCATAGCCTCAATAGCGTCCTCAACCAGCTGATCTTCATTTACTTCATCTACATAAGCCAATTCCAAATAACGGTAAAAGGTTTGTAGTTTTTGGGCTGCCTCTGAATGCTGAGCATTAACATGCAGAAAGATAGAAGACAGCAGTAATGTGAAAATCGCTTTGTTCAATAAATTCATTTGTAATTTTATTTTTTAGGTCGGTATATTTTCATCGTTAATACTACAGGGAGATGATCGGAATACCCTCCATAGTAATTTGGTCCTCCGTATGAACGGTTTGGTGCAAAAGTGTTGTTGCGTTTGTTTTCATAAAGCATCCAAGGTTGCTTAAAAATAGCAACATTCACAAATTCAACCCCTTTAGGTTCTTTTAAAACGGCACTTGAAATGATAAATTGATCGAGCATATCCCAATGTCCACGGTAAAAATAAGTTCCACTTGTGTCTGTATGCAATGATGCTGTAACATTAGACATAGGAGATTGTTGATTCAATTGCTGATCTTCTCCATCTGCAACATACAGCATGCTGTTATCACTGGGATTATCATTAAAATCGCCCATGACAATTACATTAGCATGAGGATTTTGCTTCAAAATGTTTTCAATATGACTTCGTAAAATTTTAGCCACTTGCATTCTTTTAGGCTCGGAAGCTTCTTTACCACCACGTCTTGAAGGAAAGTGATTCACAAAAATGTGAAGCGTGTCTTTTTTACGATTAACACCTTTCACATAAAGAATATCGCGAGTAGGATAATCAGAATCTGTGAATTTCACTTCAATTTTTTCAGAGGCAATGGGTTTAAATTCTTTTTGACGATAGAGTAAAGCATTATCAATTCCTCTTTTATCAGGGCTATCATAGTGTACAATACCGTATTTTCCTTTTTTTAAGGCTTCGGTATTGGCCAGATCTTTCAACACTAATTCATTTTCAACTTCTGCCATACCAATAATCTCTGGTAAATCTTTTGGGCTTACAGAAGAAATAACCTGTGCCAAATGGTCTAACTTTTCGTTGTAACGTGTAGAGTTCCACTGCTTTTCTGCAGTAGGTAAAAATTCTTCGTCTATAGTGTTGGGGCTATCAATGGTGTCGAATAGGTTTTCAACGTTGTAGAACATCACTCTAAAAGTGCTTTTTTTCTGAGCTTTAGAGGGAAGTATATATAACAATAAAAGGATCAGAATTCCGATCCTTTTGATAGGGTTTAAAATGCTTTTGAAGTTCATTATTCCTCTTCTTTTCTAGCCTTTTCTTTTCTTTTTTTCTTTGATTTTTTTTCATCAGCAGAGCAACAACTTTTACCCTCGCCTGATTTAGAACTGCAGCAAGAAGCCTTTTTAGTTTCCTCTTTTTTTACAGTTGTAGTTTTCGTTTCTTCTTGTGTTTCCTGGGATTGAGCCAGTGATACATTTGTTATTCCTACCAAGGCAAATGTTAATGCCGGAATCAAAAGCTTTTTCATGTAGATTTAATTAAAATGATGTTTTCCAAATATAGCTAAACCCAAATGTACACACTGTAAATAATTGTTAATAATGAAAAAGGCTCTACATATTGATATGCAGAGCCTTGTCTTTCAGAATGTATTTGGGGGTTATTAGTTAATCATTTTTAAGGCGGTTTTAGCAGGAATAATTTTCCCTTCGTATTCGCCTACAATGAAAGCACCAGTAAAGCCTTTATTGATGAGACTTTGTTTTATTTTCTCTGCCTCTTCATAGTTAGCAGCATTTCCAACAACATAACGGGTAACCCCATCATCCCCAACTTTTTGCTCAACCTGATCTAATTCCATGAATTTTTCAAGCATGTTTGTTGGAACTTGTTCTTTAAAGGTTCCTATTTGAACTTTGAATTTCAGGTTTTGACGTTCAGCATTTGATACCTTACGTTCAGTTGCAGGGATAACAGTTGCACCGGCTTGAGAAAGTGAAATTTTTGACCCTCCTTTCAATGCTACAACGTAAGCATCTGAGAAGCCTAGTTCCACCATGTCAATTTTGACAGCTGCAGCTTCTTTATACGAATTGTAAGTTCCGGTATAATAACGCATAAAACCATCTTCCCCCTGAATGGCTAGCATGTTTGGCACATCTTTAAAGACTTTTTCGTTAGCGGCTTTAGTAAATGCACCAAGTTGCACACGGTAAGAAACATTATCGCCATAAGGCCAGTTGTTCTCATCGTATTTTACAATAGAACCATCAAGGTTTCTAACATTTCCTTTAAAGTCTTTCGTAATAATTGCCGAAGAATTTACGCCTTTACTCTCAAGTTCCAGTTTTCGCTTCATAGCATCAGGAAGATTGTCGTAGCTACCAACCGATACAATTACTTTATCACCAACTTGTGAAATTTGTACATCGGGTAAGTTCAAGATACTATTGACCATATCGGCAGGAATACCATGTTCAAATTCTCCAACTTTAACCATGTATTGCTTGCTGGCTTTTGGACGCTTACGCTTGGTGCGTTGTCCAGAAATCTCGGTAGAGAAAGATTCTTGTTCAATCTTAGAATAGGTGCCTATTGAATCTCTGTAAGCATTGTAAATTTCGGTTAAGCGTTCATCAGTATAAGTAACACCAGAAGAATCAACCAGTGCACCTGGAGCAGAATTCGGTTCGTCATCTTTGTAGTTACTGACTTCATCATTATCAGAGTCAAAAGGACAACCAAATTCATCTACAGGTACGCCTACAGGAGTTCCTGCACAACGGTCAATAAAATCGGCCACTCCATCGCTATCATTATCCGATTTTTCAATGATGGAAAGGTCTACACCGTCTTTTATAGAAACTTTTTTGCGAATGTCTCTGGCAAAGTCGTAACTAAGTGAAACATGGGTGAAAAGCAATTGATCGTTTTGACGATCTCCTTTTCTAGCACCAGAACTTTTATTGGTTACGCCATCAATGTAATCCGTGAAAGTGAAATAATAAGTAGCGCCAAAATCAAATTTAACATGGTCGTTAAGGTGAAGCCTTAAACCAGCACCAAGAGGCAATGCAAATGTGTTTTCGTCATAGTCTCCAAAACCATCAGCGTTTAGCTCTCTAATATCAGTTTCGTATTTGTAATCACGTTGAATTTCAATAGCATCATCAGCATTAGGAGCATTTTCAGGTATATTTCGAATACTTCCGTCATCCCAGTAGTAATAATCATTACCATATTCATCCACCAAATCGGTTTTTGAAAGAAACTCCATAGCTTCAAACCCTACACTAACATAGGGCTGCATAGTGGGCTTCTTTTTATAGAAGTTGCCAAAATTGTATTCTATAGCAATACCACCACTGGTTAAAGTAGATTCAAAATTCAAATTTCTGTCAAGAGACCTTTCATTAGCTGCTATTTTACCTCTCCAAAGGTTAAAGCTAACATTCAAAAAACTATTGATGGGTTGAGCTACTTTTAATCGATACCCTAATCTGTTACCAATAGGATTATTGGATTTATACTTTCGGCTAATTTCACCATAATAAGTGATCATACCTGCTCCAAGTGATATGGTAGGTGTGAAAGGAATTCCCTCATCTTCTTCCCAATCAATGGAAGTAGAGGCCTTTTGAGTGCGAGAATTGGAAGCAGCAGGTGTTTGTCGCTGACTCCAAACCGAAGTGCTGATTAGGCTAACTATCAGTAACAGGGTAAATTTCCTCAATTAGATGTAGTTTTATAATGGCCTAAATTAACACTTTTCTTGATAAGCGGAAGTAATCCTAAAATTACTTCAACCACTGTTGACCAGTGATCATAAGTGCTTCTTGAACTGTAATGCGTTCACCAGAATTATATGCAACTACAAAAGGACCGGGGAAGTTGTAATTTGCTTTGATGTTTTCACGATTATCTCTAGCACCGCGATAGGCTTCATGATGTCCGGTTGTATACTTAATCCATCCCTCATGGTTTTCCATTTGGAATTCGCCATTGTATTGATGGTATTTTGAGAAATACTGGGCATCAACATTTTTCTTTCCTGCCAATAGTTGTACTCGGTAAAAAACACCTTCTTGCGGTTGTGGAGTACTTGTCACTTTTTGAACTAAATCACTTGCAATTTCTTCTTTTGTCTGCTGATCTGTAGCGTTATCCTCTACAGGTGGTGTTGAAGTAGTATTAGGCTCTGGTTGTTTTTCTGTAGTAGCTTCTTCTGGCTCAGATTGGGAGGGAGTTGATGTGTTTGTTTTATGCTCAACCAACAATTCATCTGGAGCTTCTGTAGATGGACCCGGAATTTCTTCCGTTTGCGTTCTACCTTCGTGGAGGTAAGAAAATTCACCAAAAAGAGCACTTAAGTCACTGTCTTCTGAGGATGTTAGATCAATTGTGTAAGCCACATCAAATGTTGCAGCTCCGGGAATTTCTAACCAAACGAATTTTGCTTTACGATCAACTACTGAAAATACAGCTCCACTCGTTTCATTTTCGGTAACAATTGCTCCATCGGGAATAAAGTCTTGAACTTTGGCAAAGCCGGTTATGTTTTCTTTGGTAACACTAATGGTTACTTTGTACGATTGACCACTGATGTTTTCAATCTTTCTGTTGATACTTACAACAGGTTCAGGAACAGGTTGATTTTCTGTAACTTCTTCATAGCCAACAGTGATCTCTTTTGCCGGCACATCGTAACTCATACGCTGATTCTCATCCAAATAAGAAAATTTACCATCCATAATAATGGCAGTAAGATTGGGATCGGTTACCTTGACTTTGTATTTGATATCAAACTCTTCAGATTCCGGTAAAACCATCCAGATGAACTTTATGGTTTGGTTGCTGAATGTAAATGTAGCATTACTGCCTTCTATCATTTCAACTTCTACACCGGCAGGCATTGTTTGCTGGTATTTGGCAAAACCTGTAACAGCACCTTTAGAGAAATGTACGGTAACTTCAAATTCTGATAAAGGATCAACTCTATCCGGAAAATCTTGTGTAACCGAAACATCTTCAGCCAACCATGCACCAAAGGCAACGATTAAAATGACATTTAAACTAAAGGCAAGCGTTTTTAACATGGACATCTTGTTAGAATTTTACCTGTTAGGAATTGATTGTGTTCTCCTAACAAAGCTACTTTTCATCAAAGCGTTTTACGCTTGCGTATAAATCAACTTGCAAACAAGATAATGTTGATAAACCTGTTTAAAACCCTGTGAATTACTTGTGGATAAAAATGATAACTAGTTGTTAAACTAGAAATTAGGTCGGAGTAAGTATTTGCTGTAGAATTTGTCAATTTCTGCAACAGCTTCTTCACAAGTGTCGGCCATTTTGAAGAGCAACATGTCTTCTTTATTGATGTTGTTTTCTTTCAATAACGTGTTTTGGATCCAATCTACTAACCCAGACCAATATTCGGTTCCTACCAAGATGATAGGGAAGCGACCTATTTTGTTGGTTTGAATTAAAGTTAAGGCTTCAAACAATTCATCCATTGTTCCAAAACCTCCAGGCAGAACAATAAATCCTTGCGAATACTTTACGAACATTAATTTTCGCACAAAGAAATAGTCAAACTGTAACAGTTTGTCTTCATCGATGTAAGGATTGTTATGTTGCTCAAAAGGAAGATCAATGTTTAAGCCTACAGAATAGCCACCACCACGATTTGCTCCTTTGTTACCGGCTTCCATAATACCGGGGCCGCCACCAGTAATTACACCATAACCTTGCTTAGTAAGGTGAAAAGCAATATTCTCGGCAAGTTCGTAATATTTATGATCGGGTTTGGTGCGTGCAGATCCAAAAATGGTGACACATGGGCCTATGGCTGCCATCTTTTCAAAACCATTCACAATTTCTGACATCATTTTAAAAACCTGCCAAGAATCTTGTGTTTTGATCTCATTCCACGTATGCTGACTAAACGCCTTTTTTACTTTGTCTTCTTCCATAATACTTCTCTTTTATTGAGCAGAAGCAATTGCTTTTCGTACACTTTTGTGCTCTAGCAACAATGCTTTTGCTTCCTCCATGGAAATAGATAACGTTTGAGCCACCATTTTTGTGCCGCGTTCTACCAATTTATTGTTGCTGAGCTGCATGTCTACCATACGGTTTCCTTCAACCCTTCCCAATTGAATCATTACAGAAGTCGAGATCATGTTTAGTACTAGCTTTTGAGCTGTACCTGCTTTCATACGCGTACTTCCCGTTACGAACTCAGGGCCGACAACTACTTCAATGCTGTATTGGGCTGTTTTTGCTAAAGGCGACTCAGGGTTGCAAGTAATACAGCCTGTAGCAATATTATTCGCATTACATTGTTCAAGTGCACCAATTACATAAGGCGTAGTTCCTGATGCTGCAATACCTACAACAACATCATTTTCAGTAATCTTGTATTCTTGTAAATCTTTCCAGCCCAGTTTAGTATCATCTTCAGCAAATTCAACTGCTTTTCGAATAGCACCATCACCTCCTGCAATTAAACCAATCACTAAATTGTGATCTACTCCAAAAGTAGGAGGACATTCCGAAGCGTCAACAATTCCCAAACGACCACTGGTTCCAGCACCAATGTAAAACAAACGACCACCGGAAAGCATTTTGTCTGTTATGACATTAACAAGCTTCTCAATTTGAGGTATCGCTTGTTCAACAGCTAAAGGCACGGTTTGATCTTCCCGATTAATGTTGGTCAACAATTCTTTTGTCGACATTTTTTCGAGGTGATCGTAGCGGGATGTTGATTCGGTAATTCTTGCCATTTTTTAGTGCTTAGGCGATATCCGGATATTGTTCTGGATTGCTTTCCTGAACCAGTGCGTAAGCTGCATCAATAATGTCGTCTACACTTGGTTTAGAGAAATAATCACCATCAGAACCATATGCAGGGCGATGTGCCTGAGCTGTTAATGTTTTAGGTTCAGCATCAAGTAAATAATAGCCTTTTTGAACCTCTAGTATTTGTTGAAGCATATATGCTGAAGCTCCTCCGGGAACATCTTCATCAACAACTAAAAGCCTGCTGGTTTTGCGTAAAGATTCAGCAATGTCATGATCGTTATCAAAAGGCAATAACGTTTGAACATCAATGATTTCAGCTGATACTCCAACTTGATTCAATTCTTTTGCCGCTTCCATAGCCATTCTTACAGTTGAACCGTAAGAGACAATGGTAACATCAGTTCCTTCTTTCAGAGTATCAATTTTACCTAACTCAACTTTAATGTCGTTGAGGTTGGTGGGTACCTTTTCTTTTAAGCGATAACCGTTCAGTGATTCAATAACAAGTCCTGGTTCGTCACCTTCTAACAAGGTATGATACATTCCTACTGCTTGTGTCATGTTTCTTGGAACACACACGTGTATTCCGCGAATAGCATTAATGATCATGCCCATTGGAGAGCCAGAATGCCAAATACCTTCTAGGCGATGACCTCTTGTGCGAATAATTAACGGAGCTTTCTGTCCACCTCGTGTACGGTAATGCACAGTGGCTAAATCGTCAGACATTACCTGAATAGCGTACAATAAATAATCGAGGTATTGTATTTCAGCAATTGGACGAAGGCCTCTAAGTGCCATTCCAATTCCCTGACCAATAATGGTGGTTTCACGAATTCCGGTATCGGAAACACGCAATTCGCCATGCTTAGCTTGCATGCCTTCCAAACCTTGATTTACACCACCAATTTTTCCACTGTCCTCACCAAAGAATAATACTTCTGGTCTACTGGCTAAAATATGATCGAAAGCATCGCGAAGAATTTCGCGGCCGTCTTTTAAATCATGTTCATTTGCATATTCTGCAGCAATAGCCTCAACATTTGTAGCCGCTAAATTACTTTCAGAATGCAAGTGTGAACTGTAGCGTTCTCGGTTGATTTCTTTTTGCTGTTTTGCCCAGTTTAAAAGGGCAGCTTTTTCAGCTGTGTTTTCAGTGCGAATTAAGCGCAATACTTTTCGAACTGTTTCTAATATTTCTTTGCGTAATGGCTCTGGGTTGGCCATTAGTTTTTTCAAAACAGGTTCTATGAAGGCTTGATTGGTGCTGTTACTCATAACAGCTTCAATCAACGTTTGTGCTTCTTTCAATTCTTTATTGATGGGATTTAAGAAAGCACTCCAAGCCGCTTTTTTCGCATCGCGAACGGTTTTCTTAGCGTTTTTCTCAATCTCATCCAATTCTTCAGCAGTGGCAACTCCTTTGTGAAGGATCCATTCGCGCATTTTTACAATGCCATCGTGTTCTTTTTCCCACTCTAAACGCTCTTTTGATTTGTAACGTTCGTGAGATCCAGAAGTAGAGTGTCCTTGAGGTTGCGTTACTTCTTCAACGTGTACTAAAACAGGAATGTGTTCTTCTCGCGCCAATGCAACGGCCTTTTCATATACGAGGCACAATTGAGCGTAATCCCAACCTTTTACTTTGAAGATTTCAAAGCCGGGTTGGTCTTCAGTACGCTGAAAACCTTTCAATGCCTCTGAAATACTTTCTTTTGTTGTTTGGTATTTCTTGCTTACTGAAATTCCATAACCATCATCCCATACAGACATAACCATTGGAACCTGAAGCACTCCGGCAGCGTTAAGTGTTTCCCAAAAAACACCTTCTGATGTAGATGCATCGCCAATAGAACCAAAAGCAACTTCGTTACCAGCATCGCTGAATTTTTTGAATTCATCAATTTCTTGTAAGAAATCGTTTTGACGATACACCTTTGAAGCTTGTGCCAATCCTAATAAACGGGGCATTTGCCCAGCTGTTGGAGAAATATCGGATGAAGTATTTTTCATAGCCGTTAAATCATTCCAACTTCCGTCTTCATTGATTGATCGTGTAGCGAAATGGCAGTTCATTTGACGACCCGCAGAAAACGGATCGGCTTCAACATCTGCATTTGCATATAGCTGAGCGAAGAATTTTTCGAGTGTTAAAATCCCGGCAGCCATCATCCAGGTTTGGTCGCGGTAATAACCAGATCGGAAGTCACCGTCTGAAAATTGCTTGGCCAGTGCAATTTGAGGTATCTCTTTACCGTCTCCGAATATGCCAAATTTGGCTTTTCCAGTTAAAACCTCTCTACGGCCTAATAAACTGGCTTCACGACTTTCGTTAGCTAATTTGTAATCGTTGAGAATTTCTGTTTTAACGTCTTGAGGAATTTCGGTTTGGGTAAGGACATCGTCTTTTTCTTTTGCCATAAACTTGGTTTAAAGAGTTACTTGAGTGTGTGCGGCAAAGGTAGCTAAATTTGAACATTTTTTCTAGTTCGATATCCTTTTGGAAGACTTGATAAACAGTAGAGAGTAGCCATAAAAAAGGCTGACCACCTCTGGTCAGCCATTGCCTAACTAAACATACACTATTAGAAATCTACACTCTTTATCAGTTATTGGATGGTTAATTCAAAACCATCTTCATCTGCTTTCATTTTTACATGTCCTTTTGAAGTTGAATCTGTATAGGTTACAGACTTTTCTTCGTATTTTACATGATGTTGCTTTTCCTTCTTTTTATGAAAATCAGGAGACATTAACCCTATATCGGTCATGGTCCAAAAATGGTTGACCATTTTTTTGTCATAGGTGTTTGTGGTATTGTCAACATCATCTAAAAAATCAATTAAGGAACGATCTAAGTAAACGGTTTTTCCAATGGGTACTCCAATTTCTACATAGACATCCTGAGCTTTCCATTTTTCATGGTTACTTATATGAAAGAACCCATCAAGTTTTAAAACGTTGCTTGTATCTTGAGAAAAGTTGTAAACAATTTTTTCTGCAGCTTCCTCAGCCTCTGTGTAACTGTCTCCACGTGAGGTTTTTTCAATTAATAATTCAAAATGATCCCCTGAAGATTTTACGATGTTAATATCAATGTCTGAAATGTAAATTCTGTCAGAAGTTACTTTCCCGTAGTATGATTTTTCCATTCGAATGGCTTTTTTCTCGCCAATACGAGAGAGGAGAGAAGTTTCTATTTTTAAAGTATCGTTTGCTGGCGATTTTAATGTTGTGATTTCACTTACTGAACCTTCGCTACTAAATTGATCTATGGTTTTGAAGATTGTAAAAAGGCTAATGAACAAGCCAATTAACCACAGTCCTAATAAACTAAAACCAAAGTTTTTGGCGTTTTTTCCTAATGGTACAATGAGGCCAATACCTCCAAAAATAATGGCAACTATTGGGATGCTTGCTGTTAAAATTAGTCCAATAAGTGCTAGATACATCTCATAGGAATGCTGAAAAACGAGGTTGTCTAAATCAAAGATGTGAAGGTTTTCGAAAGATATTGTGTTAATCGAAGAAACAGCAGCCCCGGTTCCAAAAAGACCAGCAAAAAAGCTAATGAGCAAAATACCACCTGCTAGAATCAAAATCACTCCAAGGAATTTTCCAAATGAGGTGAATACAAACTTGATGAACCGAAAAATATATTGAAACAATTGCTGAATAAAATTCAGCGACCTTTGTCCCATTTCTTCTGCTTTTCCGCTTTTTCTAAACTGATCGAATTTGTCTTTAACATTTTCCATCTCATTTTCGATGGTTTTGCCAATGTTAGAGACATTAACGGGCTCCCCCCGCATTTCCAGCTTCTCAGCAGTTGTTCTGGCCTCCGGTATTATAATCCATAATATAATATATGCTAACAGACCTGTTCCATAACCAAAGAAAGCAACTAAAAAGGCAAGACGTACCCAAACCGGATCTATACCTAAGTAGTGTCCTACTCCTGAACACACACCACCTAAAATAAAATGCTCTTTATCGCGGTAAAGGCGTTTGTATGAAGATGATTTTTGTTGTGACTTTGAAGCTTTCTGGGCAGATTGAAAAGATTCGCTTTCCATTTCATCAGGGTCAATGTAATCTTCCGGTTGACCTAAAATGGCAATCATTGCTTCAATATCCTCTATAGTAATGACTTGTTTGCTTTTAGATACTTTCTCCTGAAGCATTTCGGTAATTCTGGCTTCAATATCGGCCATAATTTCTTCCTGTCCCTCAGAGTTGTTGAAATATCCCCGAATGGTAGAAAGGTAGTCGTTCAACAGCTTGTAAGCATCTTCGTCTATGTTGAAAATGATACCGCTAATGTTGATGCTAAGCGTTTTTTTCATGTGTATTGTGTTTTAGGCTATCCTTTGATTTTGTTAACTGCAGTTTCTAGTTCTGACCAAGTTGTAGAAAGTTCCTGCATGAATTGTTCTCCGGTAGAAGTGAGTTGATAATATTTACGTGGTGGCCCGGAAGTAGATTCTTCCCATCGATAGGAGAGGAGTCCTGCGTTTTTTAATCGTGTTAGCAAAGGGTATAAAGTGCCTTCAACAACAATTAATTTTGCTTCTTTCAGCTTTCCGATAATGTCTGAAGGATACATTTCACCTTCTTTGAGTATCATCAGAATGCAAAACTCCAGAACTCCCTTGCGCATTTGCGCTTTAGTGTTCTCTATTTTCATGGCTTCTTCTATTCTTTAATCACTAAATCACCAAGTAGGGTAAAGAAAAAAGTGAATTCTCCTTCTTCATCTTTTCCTAAAAAATGAACTTCAGAAATATTCTTTCCCTTTTGTTTGAGGTACATGGTTACGGTTTGATCTTCATCATCAATCATCTTCATGCTGTAGTTTGCATGCTTCATGAGTTGCTCAATCTCCTTGGCTATGCCTTTTGATGTTTCGTCATTTATAGACACCATCATTTTTAAGAAACTCACGTCTCCTTCTACATTTTTGATTTGCTCCTTGTAATCAAAATCCATGTCAATGGCATCTTCCATTTCTTTATTAAAAGACATCACCAATACGTTTTCTTGAGCTTCATAGGCATTGTAAACTTCTTGTGCATCAAATTTCTGTGCATTGCTGATGAAAGAGAAGAGAAGTGAGAATAATAGGGTGAGTACTGCTTTCATTTTTACTGGTTTTTAGCTTTTGTGTGAAACAAAGATATAAATAAAGGAAGGTAGTTTGCAATGCATAGTACTATGAAAATGACAAATGGTTGCATCATTGGATGAATGGTGAGAAATTAGGATATGGTATTAGAGCTTGCCTTTCAGGAATTTACCAGTGTAGCTTTCTTTACAATTAACCAACTCTTCGGGTGTACCTGCAAAAACAAGGTTGCCGCCTTCTTTTCCACCTTCTGGACCAAGGTCAATTACCCAGTCAGCACATTTGATGACTTCTGTATTGTGTTCGATTACAATAATGGAATGTCCGTTTTCAATTAAAGCATAAAAAGAGGTGAGTAACTTTTCAATATCGTGAAAATGCAAACCAGTTGTTGGCTCGTCAAAAATGAAGAGTGTTTTAGCAGAATTGCTTCCTTTGGTTAAGAACGAAGCCAATTTGATACGTTGCGCTTCACCACCAGAAAGGGTAGAAGATGCTTGTCCAAGTTGTACGTAGCCTAGTCCAACGTCTTGCAATGGTTGAAGCTTGGCAATGATTTTCTTACAATGTTTATTGTCTTGGTGTTGGCTGAAAAATGAGATGGCATCATCAATGGTCATTGATAAAATATCATAGATAGACTGGTCTTTAAAGGTAACTTCAAGCACGTCAGACTTAAAGCGTTTGCCTTTACATACGTCACACTCTAAATGAATGTCGGCCATAAATTGCATCTCTACGGTAATGATACCTTCTCCTTGACAGTTATCACAACGACCACCTTCTACATTAAAAGAGAAAGTAGCGGGTTTGTAGCCGCGCATTTTGGCCAATTGTTGAGAAGCAAAAAGTGCACGAATATCATCGTAGGCTTTTACATAGGTAACAGGATTTGAGCGAGAGCTTTTTCCAATAGGGTTTTGGTCAATAAATTCAATTTCTTCAACTGCTTTGAAATCTCCATCTAAACGATCAAAATTTCCGGTAGCATCTGTTACATTTCCGCTTAGCTTCTTAAGTGCAGGATAAAGAATAGTCTTCACTAATGAAGATTTCCCGGATCCGGAAACACCTGTGATTACAGTAAGACATTCTAATGGGAAAGAGACATGAATGTCTTTAAGGTTGTTTTCTCGTGCACCAAAAATGTCAATGCTCTTTTTCCACTTTCTACGTTTTTCAGGAATAGGAATGGTAACCTTTCCCGTAAGGTATTTAGCAGTTAAACTTTCCGATTCAGTAATAAGGTCATCATGATCTCCTTGGAAAATCAACTCACCACCATGAGAACCTGCCAATGGTCCCAAATCAATAATTTGATCTGCGGCTTGCATCACTTCCTCTTCGTGTTCAACAACAATAACTGTATTCCCCAGTTGTTTGAGGTTTTGCAATACTGAAATTAGGCGCTGGGTATCTCTGGGATGAAGTCCAATGCTGGGTTCGTCTAAAATGTACATAGAACCTACAAGACTACTTCCCAACATCGTTGCAAGGTTAATCCGTTGTGATTCACCTCCGGAGAGCGTGTTGGATAAACGGTTAAGTGTAAGATAGTCTAAACCAACATCGGCTAAATATTGCAATCGATTTTTGATTTCGATTAAAAGACGTTTCGCCACTTTCTTTTCATAATCAGAAAGGTGGTTGTCCAATTGATCAAACCAAGGCTTGAGTTCTTTAACGGGCATCAACACCAAATTGGTAATTGATTGCCGATTGACTTTAACGTTGTTGGCATCCTTGCGTAAGCGTGTCCCTTTACACTCCGGGCAAAGGGTTTTACCACGGTAGCGAGATAACATTACACGATACTGGATTTTATAAGAGTTTTCTTCTAAGTATTTGAAGAATCTATTTAAGCCTTTGAAGTATTTGTTGCCTGTCCAAAGCAATTCTTTTTCTTCGGCAGATAGGTCGTAATAAGCACGGTGAATAGGAAAGTCGAATTTATGTGCATGCATTATCAATTCCTGTTTCCACTCGCTCATTTTTTCGCCTTTCCAACAAACAACAGCATCGTCATAAACGGAAAGTGATTTGTTCGGAATCACTAAATCAGGGTCAATACCGATGATGCTTCCAAAACCTTCACAGCGTTTACAAGCACCAACAGGATTGTTGAATGCAAAAAAGTGGACAGTAGGTTTTTCGAAGGTGATGCCGTCTAATTCAAAACGGTTTGAGAATTCGTACTTTTTATCGCCAACAATGTGGATGTTACAAGCTCCATCTCCTTCATAAAATGCAGTTTGTACAGAATCAGCTATTCGAGAGTCGTTATCCTCATCGTCTTTTTTAACAACTACACGGTCAATGAGTAGCTCAATGTCTTCAATGTTTTCGTTAGATGGCTTCCATTCGTCTAGTCGTTGAGGTGAGTTATTGATTAAAATTCGGTTGAAGCCTTGTTGTTGTAATAACTCCGCTTGCTCTTCGAGCGTGGTGTCTTCTTTCACAATGAAAGGAGCACTGATCATTACCTTACTGTTTTCAGGTTGTGTCGCTAAAAATTGTACAACATCTGTAACGGTGTCACTTTTGACCTCTTCGCCAGAAATTGGTGAAAAGGTTTTACCGATACGTGCAAAGAGGAGTTTAAGGTAGTCGTAGATCTCTGTTGTTGTTCCAACAGTAGAACGAGGGTTTCGTGTGTTTACTTTTTGTTGAATGGCAATTGCAGGAGAAATACCTTTAATGTATTCAACCTCTGGTTTATCGAGTTTGCCCATAAATTGGCGAGCATAAGAAGAAAGGCTTTCTACGTAGCGTCTTTGCCCTTCGGCATATAGAGTGTCAAAAGCCAGTGAAGATTTTCCTGAGCCCGATAAACCGGTAATCACAACCAAATGATTACGCGGAATGGCTACGCTAACATTTTTAAGGTTGTGCATTTTAGCGCCTTTGATCACAATGTTTTTCTTCGGATCGATATGTTCAATGCCCTGCGTAGTCATGTTTTAAAAAGTGTTAATTTTAAAGCTTGCAAAGGTAATTCCTACAATTGGATTTGCGTTGCATGATTTTTTTTTTGATTTTAGCACACAACAAACGGAAAAGGTTTTCGTTTACAATACTCATAACTTTTAAAAACGCAGTGCTTATAGGATAATATCTACCTTTTTATTTTATCGATTCTCAACTATTTAAAAGGAGGTATTATGCAATGCGAATTCTTAACAGATCAGGATTTGATCAGCCGTTACTTGAAAGGTGATGAAAATGCATTAGAGGTTTTAGTGAATCGTCATCAGGAAAGAATTTACGCTTACATTCTCAAATACATTAACAACCGCCAAGCTGCTGATGACATCTTTCAAGATGTTTTCATCAAAGTGATTCGTGTATTACGTAGTGGTAAATATAATGAGGAGGGAAAGTTTTTGCCTTGGGTAATGCGTATAACTCACAACCTGATTATTGATGTGTTTAGAGCCCAGAAGCGTATTCCTACAGCAGATGGAGGAGAAGACTTCAACATCTTTGATACGATCAAACGCGATGATCCGAATGTTGAAGAAACAATGGTTTGGGAACAGATCAGAGGAGACGTTCGTGAGTTAATTGAACACTTGCCGGAAGAGCAAAAAGAAGTGCTAAAGATGAGGCACTATGCGCAAATGAGTTTCAAAGAAATTGCTGAGGAAACAAATGTGAGTATAAACACAGCATTAGGGAGAATGCGCTATGCTTTGATTAACTTGAGAAAGTTGATTGAGGAAAAAGAAATCAACCTAATGAAATATTGATCGCAATTAAAATCAAATACGAAAACCTCTGTTGAACTATTCAGCAGAGGTTTTTTATGGTGTGATTTTTATTCAAATGCAATAACTTAACTTGAAGGTCGTTTATTAAGAAATCTTAAACAGAGCTTATGAAACACTCTCTACATTTAAATGATCTAACAAATTTTTCGAAAAACGAAAAAGCACTATGCACTTCACTTGGACTCTTAGAAGAATCAACTCAAAAGTCTCAAATGAAACCAAGTAAGTATGTAATTCAGAATATTCTGAATTTTTCTAAAGCCCATTCGGTAAGACAATCATCAACACTAGGAAAAGTAGAGATGATCTTGAACTAACAGTTAATTTTTCAAAACATGATAAAGGCAATGATCTTAGTGATTGTTGCCTTTTTTATTTAGTGGCTTTCTTAAGCGCTAACGCTTCGTACTTTTTCAATTCGGATTTTCGGCCAATTGTTCTAAAAATAATGTCTTTTTCAAGGTTTAAACCTCTGGCTGGAGAATATTCTCGTCCGTAAAAAATGATCTGTAAATGGAGTTTGTTCCATTTCTCTTTGGGAAACAAACGTTTGGCATCTTTTTCTGTTTGCTCAACACTTTTGCCAGAAGAAAGCCCCCAACGGAACATTAGTCTGTGGATGTGTGTGTCTATAGGGAAAGCAGGAACACCAAAAGCTTGACTCATTACAACACTAGCCGTTTTGTGCCCAACTCCGGGTAATTTTTCTAATGCTTCAAAACTTTGAGGTACTTCTCCATTATGTTCGTTAATAATAATGCTTGACAAATTCCAAATGGCCTTGCTTTTAGAAGGAGAAAGTCCACACGGTTTGATGATTTCACGAATTTCATCAATTGAAAGTAAAATCATGTTTTCAGGTGTATTCGCTTTAGCAAAAAGTTTGGGTGTAATTTGATTTACCCGTTCATCAGTACACTGTGCAGAAAGTAAAACAGCAACCAATAAAGTGTATGAATCCGTATGATCTAAAGGAATTGGAACATTAGGGTAAATCCTCTCTAATGTGTTAATAACATATTTGGCTTTTTCGGATTTCGTCATGTGTCGCTCCTATATTTGTTCAGAATGAAGATCAAAAATAACTTTTCATTGTAGCACATAAAGAATTAATTTCCCTTTGATGGAATGATCTAAAAAATGTTAACTTGGGTAAGTTATTCATCTTCAACTGTAAAGTTGAAATGGTTTGAAATTTGAAAAACAGCTGAAAATTTATTTCCTGTGCGATTGAGAAAAAGTATACTTCTTATTTTTATTTTTTTTGGCGTAACTCATTTTTTGCAAGCTCAGAGCTTGAGTGGTGTAATTAATGAATATGCGCTTGTTGAAGCTATTCCTGATAGTTGTAAGGTTGTTGTAGATTCTGTGCAGTATTTCTCTCCGGGAGAATACTTTTTAATGATTCAAATGAAAGGCGGATCAATTAATACTGCAGATTCAAGTACTTATGGTAATGTTACCAGCTACGGATCAGCGGGCAATTATGAAATTGCGTTTATTGAGTCTATAGCAGGAGATACGCTGGTACTACAATATAAATTGGCCAATACGTACAACACCAATAGAGTTATTCAGGCAATCCATTACACACCAACAGGAACTGCCGCCACAACTGGGGCAGTTACAGCTCCAGCTTGGGATGGTCAACGAGGAGGAGTTGTGTTTATAAAATCAGATTCTCTTATTTTAAATCATGATATTGATGTAACAGGATTGGGATATAGGGGAGGCTCTGAATCAATGCCTTCTGTAAACTGTGGACAAACTTTTTACGAGACAAATCAGATAACACAAGGAGGAGAGAAAGGAGAAAGTTTTATTCCGTTTACCCTATTTCGTTATGGAAGAGGCGCTTTAGCTATTGGAGCAGGAGGTGGTAATAACCATAACACTGGAGGCGGAGGCGGAGGTAATTATGGCTCTGGCGGACGAGGTGGTGACGAGTATGGTTATGGAACAGCAGCATGTAACCCCATATTAGAAACAGGAGGTGTAGGAGGAAAGCCTGTTGCTTATGCATCTACATTGAACCGTGTATTTATGGGGGGAGGCGGTGGCGGAGGTCACCAAAACGATTACCCGAACGATCCAAGACAAGGTAGTCATGGTGCCGATGGAGGCGGGATAGTCATTATTGATGTTTCTCATCTAATCGCCCAAGGAGGAGATATTTTTGCCAATGGCTTGAGTCAGGATAGTACAACCGGTAGAGATGGCGGAGGTGGAGCAGGAGCAGGAGGGAGTATCCTTATTGAGGCTGATACCATAATAGGTTCTCTTGCTGTTGAGGCAAAAGGTGGAACCGGAGCCAATGTTGATAATAATTATTACAATTCTATTTGTCATGGTCCGGG
>CERC01016320.1_pt1 | contig 22134 bp, 16 predicted proteins | sample 530921 | NCBI WGS metagenome assembly CERC01 (sample SAMEA2621099, study PRJEB7988) | marine metagenome | isolation source: saline water (ENVO:00002010), including
CCAGCCCCAGCAAACTTATTGTTGCCGTTAACTTTGACATTCCAGCGTTCAGTTCCTTCAGAAATATCATAGGGATCATCCTGATTCTCAGACGCAGCAACAGCAAACACCAGATCATCGGCTACAGAAGAGATGGTTATAGATGCTTGCCCGCTCACTCCCGTATCGCTCTGAAACGAATCATGGGGGTCCGATTGGTCAACACCTGTAAATGTCATGACCCCTGCACCTGCCCCCTTCTGAACACGAGAAGAGAAAGATATGCTTACATTGGCAGTACCTGAAGATGGATTGACTAACTTCCATATCTCTACCCGACCATCGTCAGAGTTTTGAGCGGTACCAATACGGGTTAACGCAACACCGCCATAAGTAACACTAGAAACAGTTTCTAGATCTTCATTCCAGAAAGAGATGCCCACCAGCATAAAGCGGTCGGAACCACTCCCGGTGGTATGTGAAACAGTGAGTGAGGAACTATTACTGAAAAGGTTACTGGAGGTATTATCGATCGCAATCGCAGCAAAGACCGATTGCAGGGGAGCAATCAGTAAGAAACAGAACCAAAACAACCAACGCTTCATCATCTCTCCTACTGCGATTATTTACAGCTTATCTTTTCAGTATAAACAAGATGTTACCGGCTTACCTTAAGTAGATGTTGATATCATTTTATTGCTTGACCGAAAGAGAGGCTAAACCAAACCGCTCATCCAAAATCTTTCCAATCGCGCTACCTTGTGCTAAATGGTAAGCGTACTGCATATGCAGGCAACGAATCTTATCCCACTGAGAAATACCACCAATCCCGTATTTACTATATAACGGAGTAAAGCCAAGCGCCTCTATACGTGCCTTTTGTTGATCCGAAATAGCTGACCAACGTAGATCAACATAACGCTGCTGATCGGCTAAATGGGCAGCGCGTAACTCTTCATCATCTTGCAACTCTTGCTCAAGCAGTTTAACCGCACCTGCGGTTTCTATCTCAGCAATCGCCTGATAGATATCCTTGCTTGATAGCCAAAACAGGGTAGGAAAAGGTTTATCATCAACCAAACCATCCATCTGTAACACCAGCGGAACACCTTCTTCACTCTGCACAGCAATACCGGCTAACCCTCTTGGCTCTCGGCCTAACTGTTGACGGATAATTTCTAGCTGTTGCTCTGTTGGCTTATTCAGTTTCAATGTGGATCTCAATTTAAAATTTAAGGGTGTGAATAAAAGATAAGAGTCAATTATAGCCTGAAGGCTCTTACGAATGAAAAATGCAGGCTTTCAGTGGTTCATAAAACAAACCAAAATAGCGACTAAACGTTGCCATAATCCTCACCACGTCCTAACCAACGCTCTACCAATGAGTCAGCAAAGTCCGGCCACTCTTGCATCTGTGAGGCAACACTTTTAACCCGTGTTAACAGATCTGAATCACGTTGAAGGTCTGCCATTTTGAACTGCATAACCCCTGTTTGGCGTGTACCTAATACTTCTCCGGGGCCGCGCAACTCTAAATCTTTTTCGGCGATACGAAAGCCGTCCGTTGTTTCTCGCATTACGCTTAAACGTTCTCGGCCTTGTTTCGATAGAGGCGCTTGATACATCAACACACAAAAGCTCTCCACCGAACCTCGCCCTACACGGCCACGTAGCTGGTGAAGCTGTGCTAATCCTAATCGTTCCGGGTTTTCAATGATCATCACACTGGCATTGGGCACATCAACACCGACCTCAATCACGGTAGTGGCCACCAGAAGGTCCAATTCGGCTGCTTTAAACTGACGCATCAGCTCCGCTTTTTCTGCAGGTTTCATTCGCCCATGTACCAGCCCAATATTTAACTCGGGTAAGGTTTCCCGCAACGCTTGCTCGGTGACTTCCGCCGCTTGGCATTGAAGCGCTTCAGATTCTTCAATTAGCGTACAAACCCAATACACCTGACGCTTGTCTTTACAAGCATTACGCACCCGTTGAATCACCTCATCACGCCGTGTATCTGCGATCACAACGGTATTCACGGGCGTTCGTCCCGGCGGAAGCTCGTCGATAATAGAGCAATCTAAATCGGCATACGCACTCATCGTTAACGTTCGTGGGATTGGGGTAGCGGTCATAATCAACTGGTGCGGTGCTAACTCACCATTACGCCCTTTTTCGCGTAAAGATAAACGCTGATGCACACCAAAACGATGCTGCTCATCAATTACGGCCAATCCCAGATCAGAGAAAACAACCTCCTCTTGAAACAGCGCATGGGTACCCACAACAACACGGGCCTCACCACTGCGAATCAGTTCTAACTGCTCTTTACGTGCTTTGCCTTTTAGTTTCCCTGCTAACCAAGCGACTTTTACATCGAGCGGTTCCAGCCATTGGGTAAAATTGATGTAATGCTGTTCAGCAAGAATCTCTGTTGGCGCCATAATCGCTGCTTGCAAACCGCTCTCAACCGTTTGGATCGCAGCTAAAGCAGCAACAACGGTTTTACCGGAACCTACATCCCCCTGAACTAAACGTAGCATTGGGAAGCCTTGCGCTAAGTCTTTAGCCACCTCATCCCCGACGCGACTTTGAGCCCCCGTTAAGGGAAAAGGTAGCTGAGCGAGGAATGCGTTTTTTAACTCACCGTTTCCGGGCAGCTCAGGCGCTCCCTTTTTACGTGTTTTCTGACGCAGCTTTAGTAATGAAAGATGATGAGCAAGCAGCTCCTCAAAAGCTAACCTCCGCTGTGCAGGATGCATCCCTTCTAATAATAGGTGTTGGTCCACATCAACGGGTGGACGATGCAGATACGCCACAGCATTATCTAATCCTGGAAACTGCCACCCCTGCCGAAGAGATTCAGGTACCAGTTCTTGCAGTGCTCCATCTTTTAGATATTGCAGTGCTTGTTCAGTCAGCGCTCTTAAACGCCCTTGATGCAATCCTTCAGTCGTGGGATAAACAGGTGTTAAATGCTCCTCAACGGGCACTAAGTCATCACTCTCAACACGCTTATATTCCGGGTGAACAATCTCTAAACCGTTTGCACCGGTTCTGACTTCACCAAAACAGCGAATTCGCACACCTAGCTTTAAATTATTCTTCTGTGACGCGGAGAAATGGAAAAAACGAAGTGTGATCATACCGGTGCCATCTTGAATACGGCAGAGCAAGCTTCTCCGTTTTCCTCGACTGACATCAGCCAGTTTGACCTCACCTTCGACAACACATTCATCACCCGGCCGGAGAGAGCCCATAGGTACAATGCGGGTTCGATCTTGATAGCGTAGAGGCAGGTGAAACAAGAGATCTTGTAAATTACGAACACCTAAATTATGAAGTTTGAGCTCAAGTGCTGCCCCTACCCCCTTTAACTCACCAACCGATATATCGGCTAGAGATACACTCATCGCTTACTCGCTGGGTCGAAGCTGCTTATAGCTTCGACCAATACATCAATAGCTTGTGGTCTTGGGTAACTAGCACGCCATGCCACACCCACGGTCCGCTGAGGTACAGGCTCTTTAAATGGGCGAGTTACCACCATGTCAGATGCAATGGAACCATAAACCGCAGATTGAGGAAGTACAGAACAGCCTAAACCTGAGCCCACCATCATACGGATAGTTTCTAAAGAGCTTCCTTCCGTAATAGTGTGTTGGTCATGTAGCGCCTGAGTCAGCGTAGGACAAGACTCCAGAACCTGATCACGGAAGCAGTGACCTTCCCCCAGTAACAACAAAGGAGTTTGTGGCAGATCTTCACTGTTAATTTTTTTCTGCTGTGCCCAGGGATGTCCTTTTGGCATCAACATTTCAAAGCCTTCATCGTATAAAGGCCGCGTTAAAATATCTGGCTCATTGAAAGGTAAAGCTAGAATAATGGCATCAAGTTCACCATTACGAATTTTCAGCCTAAGGTTTTCAGTAAAGTTCTCTTCAATATAGAGCGGCATCTCAGGTGCCAACTGCTGAACTTGTGAAACAAGGTGCGGAAACAGATAAGGGCCAATCGTATAAATTGCACCGACTCTTAAAGGGCTTTTAAGTTGATCTTTGCCTTCTAGGGCAAGATCTTTAATCCTATCTGCTTGCTCAAGCACCTTTTGCGCTTGTTGGACCACTTTTTCCCCAACAGGGGTCACTTGTACTGAATTTTTACTTCTCTCAAACAGAGGAACACCTAACTCATCCTCTAATTTTTTAACCGCAATGGACAAGGTAGGCTGGCTGACAAAGCATTTTTCAGCCGCATGGCCAAAATGCTGCTCTCGGGCCAAGGTAACAATGTAGCGTAATTCTGTTAAGGTCATGCAGCTTTACCTTTTGCTATGATGCCATTCATTCTTAAATCGGAGGCCCTATGCCTGATACAAAACAACGCACGATTTTAATCGCAGGCTGCGGCGATGTTGGTTCGACCCTTGGCCAATTGCTTCTAAAACAAGGAGAAAAGGTACTTGGCCTACGACGTAATATAAACCAGCTACCGCAAGGCATCCAAGGAATAAGCGCAGATCTATGCCAAATAGACACATTAACATCAGCCCTAAAGGATATTTCTGATTGCGATGTACTGGTTTATAGCGCAGCGGCCACAAATCATAGCGAAGAAGGCTATCAAGCCGCTTATATTGATGGGCTTTGCAATCTACTCCAAGCACTACCCTGCCGCCCTAAGTATTTATTCTTTACATCCAGTACAGGCGTTTACCATCAAGCAGATCAGAGCCTTATCGACGAAAAAAGCCCATGTGAGCCAACTCGATTCAACGGTAAATTAATGCTTGAGGCTGAGCAAAACGTCATTAAAGGAGAGATTCCTAGCACCGTGGTTAGATTTAGTGGCATATACGGACCTGGCCGTAATCACCTAATCAACAAAGTGAGGAAAGGAGAGATCGCCCCATTAGAGCCCTGTCTCTATACCAATAGAATCCACAGGGATGACTGTGCGGGCGTGCTTTATCATCTTATTAACAAGCAATTTAATGGTGATAAGCTTGAGCAGTGTTATTTAGCTTCTGATAATCAGCCGGTCTCTTTGCACGATGTGACCTCGTGGCTTGCAGAACAGCTAAACGTAACAGCTACAGTAGAATCAGTATCTCGAGCTACCGGCAGCAAGCGATGTGATAATAGCCTCCTAAGAAAATCAGGGTATGTATTCAAATACCCCAATTACCAAGAAGGCTATAAAGCGCTATTAAAAGCAGAATAATTTACTTGGCAAACTCTTCTAATAGGGTTTGCTGAGAAGAAAATATCTCTTCGCCTTCTGCAGGCTGATTTTGAACATAACTGCCATCGGCTTGTAGCTCCCAGCTTTGGCAGTTATCACGCATGCAATAGTCCAGCTCTCGCTTAAGACGCTCCGCATGCTTACCAAACACTTGGAAACCTGTTTCAACACGGTTAAGCATGTTGCGTTCCATCCAATCGGCACTGGCGCAGATCACCTCAGGTTTACCATTATTGCCAAAATAATACACACGAGTGTGCTCTAGGAATCGGCCAATAATCGAACGCACTTTAATATTATCTGACAACCCTTCAATGCCTGGACGTAATCGGCACATCCCGCGGATGATCAACTCTATTTTCACGCCAGCTGCGGATGCTTCATATAAAGCTCTGATCAATTTAGGCTCAGTTAACCCATTCACTTTAACCATGATATGGCCCGGTTTACCGGATTTAGCTAAACGGGTTTCGTTTTTAATCGCATCGAGCATTTTGGCATGCAGAGTAAACGGCGCGTTATACAACTTCTTCAGTTTTTGAATCTTGCCCATTCCAGTCAGCTGCTGGAAGACCTTATGTACATCTTCACCCACCGCTTGGTCAGCTGTGAGGAAACTATAGTCAGAATACAAACGTGCAGTACCCGAATGATAATTACCTGTACCTAAATGGGAATAACGAATCAGTTTAGAGCCTTCCTCTCGTATTATAAGCATCGCTTTTGCGTGGCATTTATAACCAACTACGCCATATACCACGAGACAGCCCGCTTCTTGCAACCTTGCCGCTAAATGCAGGTTACTCTCCTCATCAAAGCGGGCGCGCAATTCAATCACTACCGTGACCTCTTTACCACTTCGGGCCGCTTCAACCAGCGCATTTACAATGTCTGATTTCACACCGGTACGGTATAACGTTTGCTTAATCGCAACGACATCGGGATCTTTAGCCGCTTGACGTAAAAGATCCACGACAGGGGTAAAAGACTGAAACGGATGCAATAAAAGCTGGTCACCAGACTTCAGAGCTTCAAATACGTTATCACCTTTCAATTTACCCGGAATACCAGGTGAAAAAGGTTTCCAACGTAGATCATTACGCTCCAGCAGATCCCGAACGGCCATCAAACGCGTAAGGTTGACGGGGCCATCCACACGATAGGTTTGAGATTCATCCAACGTATATTCTTTTTGCAGGAATTCAATTAGCTCTTCAGGTGTTCGCTGATCCACCTCTAAACGAACCGCATCACCGTACTTACGTGAATGCAGCTCACCACGTAAGGTGTTTGCTAAATCCTCTACATCTTCCACATCAAAGGTCATATCCGCATTACGTGTGATACGGAACTGGAAGCACCCTTCAACCTTCATGCCGGGGAACAGTTCATCCGCGAACTCATGGATAATGGAAGAGAGGAAAATAAGATTATCACCACCTTCACACAGCTCATCGGGCAGGCGAATTAAGCGCGGTAATGAACGAGGGGCCGGTATAATTGCCATCCCCGTTTCACGCCCAAAGGCATCTTTACCATCGAGTTGAACTATAAAGTTAAGGCTTTTGTTAACGAGGCGCGGGAATGGGTGCGAGGGATCTAACCCTACTGGACTGATAACCGGCACAACCTTTTCTTGGAAATAAGTTTCTACCCATTCACGCTGCTCAGCAGTCCACAGATGACGACGAATGAAATGGATATTTTCTTTCTCCATCTCCAAAAACAGCATCTCATTCAGGATTTTATACTGGCGCTCTACCGTAAGGTGACAGATCTCACTAATGCGCTCTAACACCGTTTTCGGATGCATCGCGTCAGGACCTACGGCCTCACGTCCGTATTTCAACTGAGTCATCTGTTCAGCAACACGGATTTCGAAAAACTCATCCAAGTTACTAGAGAAGATTAAGAGAAACATTAACCGCTCAAGTAGGGGATGTTTCTCATCTAACGCTTGCTCAAGTACGCGTATATTAAACTGTAAATGGCTGAGTTCACGGTTGATATAGAGTTCCGGTGCTTTGAGGTCAACCGGGGTTTCCTCTACTTCTTGCTCAGTGATCGCCACACTTTCTCGACTTTCTAATAACGCCGCTGCCGCTTCACTCTGTTCAATAACATCAACCATAACTACTCAGCCTTCTTTCCTTATTAGCATTTATCCTACGATCAATTCGTAGAACTATTCGTTCAACATCTGTGCAACACGTTTAGCGAAATAAGTCAGTACGCCATCTGCGCCCGCGCGTTTAAACGCAAGTAGCGATTCCAGCATAACACTACGTTCATCCAACCAACCGTTTTGGAAAGCAGCCATATGCATCGCATACTCACCGCTCACCTGATAAACATAAGTCGGTGCTTTCAATTCGTCTTTTACACGGCGAACAATATCTAAGTATGGCATACCCGGTTTAACCATCACCATATCGGCACCTTCCGCCAGATCCAATGCCACTTCATGTAAGGCTTCATCGCTGTTGGCCGGGTCCATCTGGTAACTGAATTTATTACCTTTACCAATATTACCTGCAGAACCTACCGCATCACGAAACGGACCATAGTAAGCACTTGCATACTTGGCTGAATAAGCCATGATGAGTGTATTAACAAAGCCGTTACTCTCAAGCTCATCACGAATGCCGCCAATACGGCCATCCATCATGTCACTTGGGGCGATAATATCTGCACCGGCTTCCGCATGAGAGACGGCCTGTTGAATCAACGTATCTACCGTACGATCATTCAGAACATAACCCGTTTCATCGATAATGCCGTCCTGACCATGCGTCGTAAAAGGATCTAACGCTACATCGGTCATGATCCCCATCTCTGGGCACGCATCTTTTATCGCCTTAACCGCACGCTGAGCAAGCCCATCTGGGTTATATGCTTCTTCAGCAAACTCAGTTTTTGCATCCATTGGGGTAACAGGAAACAGGGCCATCGCTGGCACACCTAAAGAGTTCAGCTCTTTTGCTTCTTTTACCAACAGGTCGATGCTCATACGCTCAACGCCCGGCATAGAAGCCACCTGTTCAGTCTCACCCTGCCCCTCGATAACAAAAACGGGATAGATAAGATCATCAGGTGTTAAAACATTTTCCCGCATTAAGCGTCGAGAAAAATTACCTGCGCGCATACGGCGCATACGGGTTTCAGGGTAAAAGCGTTGACTGTTATTAAAGGACACGGCAACTTCCTTATAAGATGCAAAGGTGAATTGGACATAAAAAAGATGACAAACGTATGACAAAGATAGCTAACCTTTGTAATTTACGACTTTGCACATCGTCAATATCATCATAGTAATAATGTAGATCTTATCGTAATCTTTACCCAAAAGGGTATGACCGAACGCATATCAGACTAGTTTAGGAGCTTATCAACATGAAGAAAGTGGCAGTTATTCTCTCCGGGTGTGGTGTTTATGATGGCGCAGAGATTTATGAATCCGTTTTAACACTACTGAGCATTGCTGAAAACGGTGCGGAATCTCAGTGTATGGCTCCTAATATTGAGCAAATGCATGTGGTTAATCACCTCACAGGAGAGCCTTCAGAAGGTGAAAGCCGTAACGTGCTGGTTGAATCTGCTCGCCTAGCCAGAGGTGAAATAATCGACCTCACTACAGCGAACCCTGCTGATTATGATGCACTGATTATCCCAGGTGGATTTGGCGCCGCTAAAAACCTATCCGACTTTGCCCTGAATGGCTCAAACTGTCAGGTTAACCCTGATGTTGTTGCATTCACTCAAGCAATTCACAACGCAGGCAAGCCTGTCGGTCTAATGTGTATTGCTCCAGCGATGACGCCTCTGCTTTTTGGTGACAGCGTAAACTTCACAATCGGTACAGACCCAGAAACAGCTGGCGCAATTGAATCGATGGGCGGCACCCACAACAATTGTAGTGTTGATCAAATTGTCATTGATGAAACACTGAAAGTGGTGACAACTCCCGCGTACATGCTTGCGGGCTCTATTACGGAAGTCGCAGCGGGTATTCGTAAACTTGTCGACCAAGTCGTCAAGATGGCTTAAACCTCTGAAACTATAAAGCATTAACTGCGCGAAGCTAACTGCCCAGCGCAGTATCGACTAAGCTACCGGGAATCCATTCCCAAAAAACAATTTCGGAAGCGACCTCGCAACGTTTATGTTTCAACCGACATTAACGATAACCCATCTAAAAAGTTATTTGCTCCGCCAAGACCACTGCATAAAGATGCGATAGAGCATGGGAATTAAAAACAGGGTCAGTACAGTCGAAAAAGCTAAACCACTTACGATTGCTGTCGCCACAGGCCCCCATATAAGAGAGTGTCCACCTAGACCCGTTGCCAATGAGAACAAACCCGCTATGGTGGTTAATGATGTAATGATAATAGGAATGACCCTACGTCTAGCGGCATAAAGCGTCGCATGTTTCACCGACATCCCTTTATCTAAACGCTGGTTACCCGCAGAGATCAATACTATTGCTGCATTTACTGCAATGCCTGCCAACGCCACCACCCCATACATAGTAAACAAACTCAGTGGATTCTGGGTAATCAAAAGCCCCATAACCACACCCGTAAACGCCATAGGAATTGTCATTAAGATCATAAGAGGCTGCACATAACTCGAAAACTGCGTGCCTAGAATCAGGTACATCAAGCCGATGCCGAAAAGGAACAGAATACCAATCGCATCCATACTTTCTTGGATATCATCTAGCTCCCCAGAGAAATCCAAATCAAGATTAGGAAATTGCTCTTGCAGCTGTGTATTCCAATGTTCAACCACCATTCCATTCGCGGTCACAGTATCAATTGAATCAGGAACAAGGTCCGCTTCAACCGTAATCGCCCTGCGGAAATTGTAATGACGGATATTACCTAAGGCCTGCTGCCGTTCATAAGTCACCAAGTTAGACAACGGAATCATTTCGCCATCAAGCAGTGGTAACTTAAATTGAAGTAGCTGGTCAATATCGGTAAAGCTTTGTGGCTGAGCTCTGACCCGAACCTCGAGTTTTTCACCCTCATGCTGCATATCCGCAACAATTTCACCATCCACTAGTAATTGAGCGGTCCGGATAACCTCCATTGGATTCAAGCCAGCCTGAGTAATTGCATCGTAGTTAGGCAATAGCGTTAACGTCATGCGCCCGCCACCAGCATCATCGGTGATATCGGTAATCGCTTCAACCGATGACATATAGGTTTGAAGTGCATCAGCAGCTGCACGAATCTCAGCGTATTCATCCCCGCGTACTTTAATGCTGATAGGCTTAGAGACCGGCGGACCACCCGCTAAACGTAAAAAGGTAATATTCGTTGGTCCAGGAACGGCAAGCAGATCATCACGTACAGCAGCGAGCAGCTCATCAACTGTACGGTTATCATCACTTTTAGGTTTCAAGCCCACAAGAACTTGCCCATAGTGCTCACCAAACATAGGAGAGGTTTCCGTAAATTGCTGCCCAGCGTAACCAACAATAGCGCGCACATCCTCATCTTTCAGATGTTTACGAACAACCGTTTCCATCTGCTTAACTTTGTCTAAGGTAGCGGATAACGAGGTTTGCGGCGCCATCTCAATATTGACGTAAAATAAACGTAGCGGGTCAGAGGCAAAGAAATCCATCTTAATCATGCCAGCCCCCAGCGCTCCCATTGAGCCGATAAACAGAACACCTATCGTACTAAACGTCAGGACCGGACGACGCATCGCCTTAATCAAGGTACGCACATAAGTGATCTGGATCTTATGCGTCATTCTTTTTCTGAAACGCTGCATACGTCCGGGATTACTAAACTTCACTTTAGATACGCTGACATGTACAGGCAGCATCCAAAAGGCTTCCACTAAGGAGATTGCCAATGCAATAGTTACCACCATAGGAATGACACGCATGAAATCCCCAAGAATCCCTGGCAATAACATTAACGGCATAAACGCTGCCATCGTTGTTAATACTGCGCTGGTGACAGGCCTTCCAACCTCACGAAGCGACTCCATTGTGGCTTCATAAACAGGGGTTCCCTGCTGCAATCGATGGTAGATTGCTTCGACCACCACGACTGCATCATCTACCAACATCCCCAGCACAATCACCACACCCAACAGCACAGTCACGTTCAGGGTTTCACCCATCCCCCACAGCACCCAAAAGGTTCCAGCCAGAATAAATGGGATACCTATCGCAGTCAGAAACGCTATGTGCGCCCCTAAGAACAACCAGGCCACAAGCAAAACTAATAGCAAACCGATCAAGGCATTAGTTTGCATCAGATCGATCGCTTCTCGGGTCGGTATGGTTTGATCATCAACCAGTACTAACTCAACCCCTGTTGCATGTTGCAGTTCATTTCGCTGTGCCATGTAGGCTTTGACCTCTTCAACAAGATCAATCGTATTTGCCTTCGACTTTTTCATCACAGCTAAAACAACAGCGGGCTTGCCATCAATTATGGCGTCTTGAGCCGCTTTCTCTCGCGTTTGTAGCACATTGGCAACCCGCCCGAGGGAAATCTCATCGCCCTGTAAGCCAACTAAAGGAAGCTGTTTTACTTTATCAGGGTCCGCACTTCGCCCTACCATTCGCACCAACCAAGATTGCCCACCCACATCAACACTACCGGCAGAGATATCTCTAAACCAGACGGATACAGTATCGGCTAAGACGGTGGGAGAAAGAGACAATGCCTCTAAAGCAGCGGGATCAAAATTTACTTGGAGTTCGGGATCATCTAGGCCAACGGGATCAACACGATCAATCCCAGCCATCCGCTCAAGATCCTCCTCGACATTACGTGCCTGAACGCGAAGGTTGTCATCATCGTCCAATGCAGTCACCGCTAACGTGACACTTGGAAACGCATTCGCACTGGTGATCTCTAAAATAACCGGATCAACTGTATTCGCTGGAAGCTCGTCTTCTACATTTTGGATTTCACGGCGTAGATCATTAATACGCTTATCAAAAGTGCGTTCATCAATATCTTCAAAGCGAATTAATAAACTGGAAACCGCCTCACGGCTATTAGAGGAAGCAAACTTAATATCAGAAATATTACGGATCACATCTTCCAACGGGTCAGTGACCCGTTTTTCAATGTCTTCAGCGCTCGCACCGGGCAAAACAGTAGTCACTATAACCCAATTGAAATTGATAGTTGGGTCTTGTTGACGGGGTAGCAAGTTATAGCAAAGAAAACCTATCAGCAGCACTAAAACAAAGGTTAGATTCGCAAGTACATGGTTCTTAAACAAACGACTCAACATAGTCGACTATCCTTATTCAGCGACAACTTCAGCAGCAACGACAACCGCCTCACCGACTTTAATGCCATGTTGGCCTTCAACGATGATTAACGTTTCTGATGGTAATTCTACCTGCGCGGCTTGCCCTTCGATTGCATTAGGTAAGCGAATAAAATCAGCGTTACCCTCTACAACCTGCATTAAACCTAACTCGCCTTTGCGTGAAACAACATATTGGATAGGTAAGCGACCTGTAGATTCCTTCCAAATAACACGCCCACTGCTACCCGTTAAAGCAACTGAATCCCCCATAAACGAGAAGCGTGCCTCTTGAGTACGCGCCCGGGTATCGATCAATGGAACAACAGAACGAAGCTCTACAGGGTAGCGCTGTCCTGCAAACTGATAATGAACTGAATCCTGCGAATTCAGATCAAGCGCTTGCAGGCTTTCTAACTGTGCTTCCGTTAAATGCACTGCCACTTCACGGCTCTCATGGCCTAACACTTTAACCAAGGGAGTTCCGGGCGTGACTAAGCTGCCTTCGCTCACCATGCGTGTAGTGATAACACCTGAAAATGGCGCTTTAGGAGAGCAACGTTCAACTATGAGTTCCGATGTAGCTAGCCCAGCCTTAGCCCCCTGTTCCTGGGCTAATAAACTGGCGAGTTCAGCACGGCGCTGATCACGTAGTTCTAATGAAGCATTTTTCTGTTTAAGTAACCTTTCGGCCCGGGAAAGCTGTTGTCGCGCTAAGCGTGCCTGAGCTTGAAGCGCTTTGAGTTCGCTTTGTGATTGCTGCTCTGCTAAATGATAGTCACGACATTCAAGCTGAATTAAAGCTTGGCCCTTTTCAACAATATCACCTGTTTTTACCAATACTTTGTCAACATTAGCTGCTAACCGCGCACTTATGACCGCATGATCATCATTAATCACTTGAGCTGGGGCGCTCTGATAGGAAGCAGCCAACAATTCAGATAGAGGCTTAACCACTACCGAAGTTGCTGCAAAAGAGATGGAGCTAACACAAAAAAACAGACAACCGACTACTTGCTTCATCATTATTCCCTAAGCTTTTTCTAAACTTTTCCCTATGAAGCGCTTTCGGCGTTTTCTTACATAGCGCTAGAGCGTACTTTCAACTAAACGCGCAAGGCTCTTTCCTAGAAAACGCACAGGGCCTTTTCCTACAAAAACGCGTAAGGCTAATTCCTAAACTACCTTTTAAAATCGGTGCTCAAGTGATGCTTAAACCTTATATTTAGCTACAAAATAATGCACTACCTTCGTCTTAATAGCCACCACATGCGATTGATAATGATTATAAAAAACATGTAAATCAAACGATTTGCATGCTTTTCTCTGCAACAGCATGTTGCAGATTAAATTCACTTCGCAGCTATCCCAACCACTCACTAAGGATTGCTTCATTAGCTCACCAGTATCAGCTTCTGTATTTCCCTATTTCAGCCATAAAAAAAGCCCCACCGGTAACGGAAGGGCCTTTAACGCGTTATTTAGTTATGAAGTAAGCTTACAAGCGAACTTCAATTCCTTTATCACGCATATGTTCTTTTGCTTGAGGGATCGTGTATTCATTAAAATGGAAAATCGACGCCGCGAGTACAGCATCCGCTTTACCTTCAATACAGCCTTCAACAAGATGATCTAAATTACCAACACCGCCAGAAGCAATAATCGGCACACTGACCGCTTCACTAATCGCGCGCGTCACTTCAAGATCATAGCCATTTTTAACGCCATCTTGGTCCATTGATGTAAGTAAAATCTCACCGGCACCAAGCTCAACCATTTTCTTAGCCCACTCTACAGCATCAATGCCTGTAGGTTTACGACCACCGTGGGTGAAAATCTCCCAACAGTTTTCTTCACCCTCTTTTGAGACTTTTTTAGCATCAATAGCAACAACGATACATTGCGAACCAAAACGATCTGCTGCTTCTTTAACAAACTCAGGGTTAAAAACAGCTGCAGAGTTGATAGAAACTTTATCTGCACCAGCATTCAACATAGTGCGAATATCGTCACAGGTACGAATACCGCCACCCACAGTGAGTGGGATAAAGACTTGAGAGGCCATACGTTCAACCGTATGCACCATCGTATCGCGGCCTTCATGAGTAGCCGTTATATCAAGAAAGGTGATCTCATCCGCACCTTGCTCATCATAACGCTTTGCCACTTCAACAGGGTCACCCGCATCGCGGATATCTACAAATTGAACACCCTTAACTACACGGCCATTTTCTACATCGAGACAAGGAATAATGCGTTTTGCCAATGCCATCAGTATCTACCTTTAATCTAAATTTTCTACATCACACTTTTAAGACAATAACTTAAGACCAAAAAGTGCTATTTAAGATGATGGTTTCAACGTATTTTCAGTCAAAACAGCCGGTTCAGGCTGACCATCCCAATTAAGAAAGTTCTTTAAAAGCTGCAAACCCGCTTTTGAGCTTTTCTCCGGATGGAACTGAACAGCAAAGACATTATCTCGAGCTAATGCCACATCAAACGTTTTACCGTAACGGCAAACGCCTGAAACCACTTCATTTTGCTCAGCTTTAACGTAGTAGCTATGAACAAAATAGAAACGGCTGCCATCTTCAATATCTTTCCACAATGGATGGTCTGTCATTTGAGCAACTTCATTCCAACCCATATGAGGTACTTTAAGGCGATCTCCGTATTCTTCTAGATCATCACCAAAGTATTCAACATTACCGCTAAAATGCGACAAGCATTCTACGCCTGAGTTCTCCTCAGAATGCTGCATTAACGCCTGCATACCAACGCAAATACCTAAGAATGGCTTACCTGAATTAATCGCATCAGCCACCTCTTTATCTACACCAAGGCGCAACATCTCTGCGATACAATCCCGTATAGCACCAACACCCGGTAGAATAACCCGATCGGCACTCGCAACTAGCGCCGGGTCAGCAGTAACACGTACTTCCACACCCGGTTCAACAAACTCTAATGCTTTGGCAACGGAATGGAGGTTCCCCATTCCGTAGTCGATGACAGCTACGCTCGACATAATTCTATAAACATCCTTTAGTAGATGGCATCACATCAGCCGCACGCGCATCAATTTCTAATGCATTACGTAATGAACGGCCAAACGCTTTAAAGATCGTTTCTGCCTGATGGTGGGCATTAAAGCCTTTTAAGTTATCCACATGCAGAGTCACACCCGCATGGTTAACAAAACCCTGGAAAAATTCCCAGAAAAGCTGAGTATCAAAACGACCAATATTGCCACGTGTAAACTCAACGTTCATCTCAAGACCTGGGCGGCCAGAAAAGTCGATAACAACACGTGATAACGCTTCATCTAGAGGGCAATAAGCATGACCGTAACGCATGATCCCTTTACGATCACCTACAGCATCTTTAAACGCTTGGCCCAAAGTGATACCGATATCTTCTACCGTATGATGATCATCAATATGGTTATCACCTTTGGCATAGATATCTAAATCAATAAGACCATGACGGGAGATCTGCTCCATCATGTGCTCTAAAAAAGGCACCCCGGTATCTGCCTTGAACTGGCCAGATCCATCAATATTTACCGACACAGTTATTTGTGTCTCTAGAGTATTTCGGCTTACCTTGGCTGTACGTTCCGCCATGGTTATCTCCCGCAAGTTAAATCAGAGCGCCGATTATACAACCATCCCTTCATCCATGCACCGTTGATCACAGGTTTCGGATAAATATAACGCGTCCTACTATATAAAGACTTTCAGGCAAATATAGATTGAGTAGGCTATCTTTTAATTACTCCTTATCCAATCAGGCTTCCTAGTTAAATGAATGATGTTGACCTCCAGCAACTTTTGCAAGCTAACCACCGAGCGTTGCTATTAGTCATAGACGCACTTCCCTTCCCTATCTATTACAAAGATACGGAAGGTAAATATCTTGGTTGTAACAAAGCTTATGCAGAATATGTTGAAATCAGTCGAGAGCAACTAATCGGTAAAACTGTATATGAGGTATTTGAAAAAAACCCCGCGAGTATTTTCGCCACGTCAGACCAAGAGTTACTAAATAATCCTGGCATTCAAATATTTGAAACACCCGTCCAACGCTCCAACCAAACAACTTCCTATGTGAAATTTCATAAAGCCACTGTACATAATCAGGACGGATCTGTAGCAGGGCTCATCGGGGCGATCATTGATATTACAGAACAAAAAATTCTCGAGAAAAAATTCCAACGTCTCGCCACATATGATGACCTCACAGGTATCTATAACCGAAGAGAAGGACGTAAACAGCTCGGAATTTTATGTAAAGATGCGGTACGTAAGAATAGGCCTCTTTCCGTTATTTTATTAGACTTAGATGATTTCAAAAGTATAAATGACACCTACGGTCACAGCTTTGGGGACCTTATCCTCAAAAATGCAGCTCAGTGTTTAGACCGTTATTCAAGAGCACATGACCTTGTCTGCCGCTATGGTGGCGAAGAATTCTTGATCATATTACCGGAGACCTGCGCCCAAGAAGCTTTGAATATCGCTAGGCGCTATCTGGAAGAGCTACATAGTGTTAACGTGCTCTCCAGCGATGGGGAAAATATTACTATCACAGCGAGTATGGGCGTCAGCCAACTAGATAATGAGATTTCTGATAGTGGAAAAATGTTAAAACAAGCAGACGTTGCCCTCTACAAAGCCAAAGCTAATGGTAAAAACCAAGTCTGCGATTAGTAATTATTCATCTCTACTTCAGCCTAAAGCATTGAAACTTCATTAATACAGTTTATCCTCACACTTCAGAACCCTCGCCAAGGAGAGAATAATGAAAGGTTTGCTCAAATTTATTGCCGGATTAGGCGTATTAATTATCGTTTTAATCGCTGCCGGTGGCGCTATTCTAGGTATGTTCTTTGATCCAAATGAATATAAGCCGGAAATAGAAAAAGTAGCGTTAGAAAAGGGAGGAGTAGAACTTAAGATCAACGGAGATATAGGTTGGTCCGTTTTTCCTTGGTTAGGGCTTGAGGTCAACAAAATCGATGTTAAATTCCCTGGCAAAGAAGACCTAGCCAGTTTGAATCAAGCAAAACTTTCAGTACGTTTACCCGCGTTAATGTCTGGTAACGTAGAGATGCAAAGCATCGTTATTGATGGGCTGAAGTTAAATCTAGTTAAAACTAAAGAGGGTGCAACCAATTGGACGGCTTCAGCACCTAGTGGCCAATCAAAGTCTACTAAGCAATCAGCTGACTCAACGCCAGAAACTGCTGAAGTAAAAGAAACAACCGCAGAATCGCCAAATAATGCTCCACTGAATATTAATATCGATAGCATTCAAATTACTAACGCTATTGTTGATCTACTGGACCATAGCGCGGGCACTCAAACAACGCTTAGTGATTTCAACATGACTTCTGGACAGGTTGTCACTAACGCATTTTTCCCAGCAAAATTAAACTTTAATGCTGTTCAAAAGGCGAATGGCAAGGAACAAATAAAAGTAATCGCTTCGTTATCAGCAGATTTCTTCCTAGATTTAGACAATCAGCTATACAAAATAAAAGGCCTACAGAGCACGCTTAATCTAAGTGGAGAACCAATTGCGGGGAAATCTTTAGAGCTATCCACACAAGCAGATATTGAAGCAGACTTAACTAAACAACTGCTTACGCTTAATAGCCTACAGATGAATATTGCCAACCTTAAAGCAGAAGGTAACGTCAGCGTTAACGACTTTGCTAACCCTGTTATAAACGGCAAACTTTCAGTGGCTGCTTTCGATCTCAATCAACTACTTAAAGCAGTAGGGCAACCCGCTGTCAAAACTACTGATCCTAAAGCACTTTCAGCTATTAGCTTTAATACTGAACTTTCAGGGCCAGCTAATACGGTTACCGCAAAAACGTTAAGCCTTAAATTAGATAAAACTAACTTCGATGGTTCCGCAGCCTTCAACATGGCAAACGGCAATATCACTTTGAATCTTCAAGGCGATAAATTGAATGCTGATAGCTATATGCCTCCAACGACAAAAGATAGCAAGGCGACAGGCTCAGCTAAAAACGCATCAACATCATCAGGTAAAGGCTCAAAAGCGCCAGCAATCGTCTATTCTAAAGACCCGATTTTACCAATAGATACCCTTAAGACACTTGAATTAGATGCAAGCGTTGGCTTAAAAGCCCTGCACGTTTCTAAAATGGACGTTAACAATATAGCGGTTAAAGTAAGTGCTCACGGCGGACTTATTAAGATCAGCCAACTTGATGCCAACCTATATAGTGGAAGCGTTAAAAACAAAATCACTGTTGATGTACGCAAGAAAACACCGGTAATTAGCTCACAAAAAACGGTTTCAGGCATTCAGATTGGCGATATGCTTAAAGAGATGGCTGATTTCGACCAATTAACAGGTGCTCTTCACTCATCATCAAACATTACGGTTACGGGTAATTCTGTACATGCATTCGTTAATAGCATGACAGGTAAAGCTAAGGTCAATATGAAAGATGGTGAACTTCACGGCATCGATATGGCTCAAACCGTTTGCCAAGGCATGAACAATGTAGGATCTCTTGGTATTGATACACAAGAAGTTGACCGCTCAACGCCTTTTGCCAATATGGGAGCATCCGTCAAAATCAAGAACGGCATAGTAGACAGCCGAGATCTTAAAGCTGCACTAGACGCCATGGTCTTAAGCGGTAAAGGTAAAGTAAATCTACCAAAACAGAACCTTGATTACCGTTTAGGCTTTATGGTCGAAAAAAACCTTTTTAAAGAAACCTGCTCGTTCCCTAATAAGCTCGAAGGCGTGGAGATCCCTATTGACTGTAAAGGCAGTTTTAATACGGACCCTGCTCAACTATGTAAGCCTGATTTTAGTTTCATTGGCGACGCAATGAAAAAACAAGTTAAAGATAAAGTAAAAAAAGAAAAAGCTAAGGCGAAAGCAAAAGTGGAAGAAAAGATCAAAGATAAGCTAGGTGACAAACTGAAAGGTTTATTCTAAGCGCGATGTCATCTAACTTATTCGCTCACGCCGTGCTGGACTGGTTTGACCAGCACGGACGTCACAACCTTCCTTGGCAAGAAGACAAAACGGCATACAACACTTGGGTCTCTGAAATCATGCTCCAGCAGACTCAAGTGAGTACCGTTATTCCCTATTACGAACGCTTTATGCAACGTTTTCCCACAGTGGAAACACTCGCTTTAGCAGACCAAGATGAGGTTCTGCACTTATGGACCGGCCTAGGTTATTACGCACGCGCCAGAAATTTGCATAAAACAGCGCAAATCATATCCCAAGACCTCCAAGGGAACTTCCCTGAAACTGTTGCAGAATTAGAAATGCTACCGGGTATTGGGCGCTCAACCGCCGGAGCGGTCCTTTCCATTAGCACGGGCAAATGGGCTCCTATCCTAGATGGCAATGTAAAACGTGTTCTAGCGCGCTTTTATGCACTCGATGGATGGCCAGGCACTACCGCTAATCAAAAAATATTGTGGCAACACGCAGAAAATAACACACCACGTGAGCGCGTGGGGGAATATACGCAAGCCATGATGGACCTAGGTGCCACTGTATGCACCCGAAGCAAGCCCTCTTGCTTACTCTGCCCTTTGCAAAAACAATGTACCGCTTTTGAATTAGGTAAAGCAGATCAACTACCAATCCCTAAACCTAAAAAGGTGATTGCTGTTAAGCAGACTTACATGCTTCTGCTTCAACAGGAAAATCCACACGAAGTTCTATTATATAAACGACCACCGAGTGGGCTATGGGGCGGTTTATGGAGCTTACCTCAAGTAAATGATCTGCGAGACACATTAAATGAAACAGGCCTGGAGCTTGATGAAGGATCGATTAAAACACTTGAACCTATGCGTCACACCTTTAGCCATTTCCATTTAGATATCACTCCTGTGATAGCCCAAGTAAATACCCCTACAGACTGTGTCATGGAAGGAAAGGCCCTGCTCTGGTATAACATACACAAGCCGGAAAACGTTGGCCTTGCAGCTCCAGTAAAGAAGCTGCTGAAAACCCTATCCAACTAAGAATTTAACCAGAACTGATTGTTTCGGAGCCAAAAATGAGCCGCACTGTTTTATGTCGTAAATACCAAGAGGAACTTGAAGGCCTAGACCGAGCTCCTTACCCAGGCCCAAAAGGCCAAGATATCTATGACAACATCTCGAAGAAAGCATGGAAAGAGTGGACTGACCATCAAACGATGATCATTAACGAAAAACACCTTAGCTTAATGGACCCATCTACACGTGAATTCCTACAAACAGAGATGGAAAAGTTCATGACAGGCGGTGATTACGAGAAGGCAGAAGGCTACGTCCCACCTTCTAAATAGTTTTTTTGTAACAAGTGGTTGACAGTTTTACGTGAAGACGGTTTAATACGCGCCACTTGAGTAGCCCGGATAGCTCAGTCGGTAGAGCAGAGGATTGAAAATCCTCGTGTCGGCGGTTCGATTCCGTCTCCGGGCACCACTTACTTTTAAGGCTTGCACATCAAATCGCAGGCCTTTCTTGTCTCTAAAACTACTCAAACGATTGCCCGGATAGCTCAGTCGGTAGAGCAGAGGATTGAAAATCCTCGTGTCGGCGGTTCGATTCCGTCTCCGGGCACCACTACTTTAAAGGCTTGCACTCAGATGCAGGCCTTTTTTGTTTCTAAGCTCTGGTCTCTAGCTGGTCGGATCGGCGTCTAACGACAGGAAATTCTGTCTATCAGTTTACAATCCAACTATGTAATTTTGAGTTTTTTAATTCAAGTAAGCTCATCAATCTAGCTGCTAGCTCAGGACCGGAGAATAGTTTCTTAGTTTTAGAAAAAACTATGGACTGTACCTTCCGGTAAGCTTTCTGGTCTGATTGCGACTAAAACACTGGGAGCTCCAACATTGGTCAAAGAATAACACAGTCAGCTACCAACCCACTTCAGAAATCACTTCGACTTCTGCTTCGTGTCGATAAGCGACCAGGGTGGTCGCTTAAATTTTACTTTAGACTTCAGTTTCTCCTGCCATCTCCAATGCATCATCAGCATCTATTCCCAAATATCATACAGTGCTCTCCAGCTGGTATGGCCTAGCAAAAGTTGAACCCCTCTCAGGTTTTTAGTCCGCTTGTATATTAGTGCGGGCTTGGTTCTTCTCATTGAATGAGTGGCATAGGAAGAAATATCAAGACCAATGCTCATAACCCAGCGTTTACGATACGGGCGTACTGTCTAGTGCTGAGATGATGCGAACGATTGATCTGGCACGACTCAGAAACGATTAGGTCGCTTACCGACGCCAAGCAGTCACCTTCGTAATCCTCTAAATGTAAATATGAATAGGCCTATTATCCACAAGATTGCACAGCATACTTATTAGAACGGCCTATAATTAGCATTGGATATAAGAACCCACAGTATCTTTCGCTTGATACATTTTTCTATCCGCTTCAGCTAACAGCTCATCCAAACTTATGTATTGATCAGGCCCCGTCGATGCCACACCTATACTTAACGAATAATCAGGGTAAGACTCTGAAAAAGATCGAACATGGAACAGCAGTTATCCTTTGCCGATAGTGAGTATCAGCACAAACACCGCCAGACGCG
>CERC01066853.1_pt1 | contig 22029 bp, 17 predicted proteins | sample 530921 | NCBI WGS metagenome assembly CERC01 (sample SAMEA2621099, study PRJEB7988) | marine metagenome | isolation source: saline water (ENVO:00002010), including
ATTGATAGTGTTTTTTTATTAACAAATTGATAGTGTTTTTTTATTAAAAAATAGGTAGTGTTTTTTTATTAAAAAATTTGTATTAAAAAATTGATATTACAAAGTTCTTAAATTCATATTAATTATTATAATTATTAAAATGAATTTCCCATTTTATCTATATCCTAATCAAGTTCTCTCAGGTTATACCGATTATGAAGAATATTTAAAAGAAACCGAAAGATTATATAATGATCTTTGTGAATATAAATCAAAACCCAATACAATATTTCAACTTATAATTGGTGCAGTTATGGAAGAAGCGATAGATTATAAAGTAGATATCAACAATCATTGGCGACAGTTATTTCCTTTTTATTTAGAATATCATTTAGAAACTAATACAAATTCAAATATTGATATATTTTTAATATCCCCAAATATTGGATTTAAAAATCATATTAAACCAACTTTCATAAATGCAACATCATATTATGAATGGAAATATGATAAAAATACAAAAACTTATTATTCTACTACTGAAAATATAAATGTTCATATTTATTATACTCCTTTTCCATCAATTGATTTAAATAATTATAAATCCCTATCTCTTTATGATACGATAATTGATAAAGATCATCTAAAAAAACTTATTCAAACAGAAAATGATATAAATTTCATTAATAATTTTTATCAAGAATTACAAATTATATTTGAAACTATAGAAAAATATAACGGATTTATAATATGTAATTCCTATGCTGTATTTAGATATGGTTCTATATTTTTTGAAAAATTTCATTCATATGGATTATTTCCAGATATCAAAAATTTGTTTAAAGACGAACCTACTAGAGTTTTAGCAGAATGGGTGTTTAAAAAAGATAATTATAATATGATTAGAGCATTTGATGGTCAAAAAATAAATTATACTGATTCAGAAACTGGTATTATACCTATTTTTAAAATTGAGAACGAAAAAAGAGAATTATGTTTTGCTAAATCAGAAATTATTTAATCACATACTAACATTTTTAACATATGGTAAAAAGAAATTCTTAAATTTTTCCCATGTAATATATCCCTTGTTTTCTTTATCAATATTATTATAAATATAATCAATATCACCAGTAAATTTATATTGTTTTTGAAATGCAACTTTAAATTTATCTTTTTTAACAATTCTATCACCTTTACTTATTTTTGCAAATGTTTCTGGTAAATTAGTTGCGACTACAGAAAAAATATTTCTATAATCATAAAAACTATCATTAAATAAGTGATTTTTCAAACAAAAATTTATAAAATTATTTATTTTATCATCTTTTTTACCATCATCAAATATCTCATTTTCTAAATAATATTCGGAATCTTCACTATCGATATTTATATTTTCATCCCATGGTGCTTGTTTATCAGGTATTTTATAATCATCAGAATGATCACTTAATATAATTAATTCATAATTATTCATTCTTAACTTATAATTTTATAAATTAAAAATTTTTATATTAAATTACTCAATAATCTTTAATATTTTCAATGATCTTTATTAATGGATTAAATGGTCCTATTGTCCATGATTTTGGATATTCTTCTACTTTTATTGTAATTATTGGTTCTAAACCATTTTCCCGTTCATTAGTTGATATTTTTTTGTTAATGATTTTTGGAAGTATATCTTCTACTAGATTTTTTTCATTAGGATCAATATCAAGCATAAAATCTATATAACATATTCCATGAATATCAATACCTTTTTTAATTTCTTTTAACATACCACCAGCAACTTTTCGATGTTTCTTATCAACAGAATTCATAATACTTTTTTTAATTTCAGAATTTGTAAGATTTTCTAATATATTTTCCCCTTTTATCTTTTCTTTTATTAGTTCCAATATTTCTGTTCTAATTGGATGATGATTATTATAAATTGTAATTTGAATATCTTTCTTTTTTACCTTTGATTTAGAATATGTAACATGAAAATTATGAATAAAATCCTCAAATTTTTCACTTCTATTTAGAAGTTTTAGATCTGGTTCATAAATTATAGGATCTTCTAATGTTTCAAGTTCATATAATTTTTTATAGTATTCAACAAAGTGAACACAAAAAGGATAATTGATTGATAGAAAAGTTTCAACAAAATAACGGAATAAATGCATATTATCTCCTTCTTTTGAAATATATTGATTTCTTGCATTAATCATTCGATAAAAACTATTAGTCACAGCTCTTGCAAACTTCATTTGTTCCATATCAGCATTATAGTTTTTTAGAATCAGTTGTATTTTATTAAAGAATACCTTATCATAAAAATTATCATATTGAATTATAATTTCTACATCTTTTAATTTTTCATTCATAGAATCAAACCATACAGATTCAATATATAGTTTTTCTAGTAAAGATTGCGTAATAGAATCATCAAAATTTGCATCTACTTGTCCTTCACCACTTAGTGCGAGAGAAAGTCTCGTTACATCTGCAGAATATTTATTAATTGAATCTTCAAGAGTCATAAAATTTCCAGTACTCTTACTCATTTTCTTTGAATTTAATGTAATATGTCCATTGCAATAATATGAACTTGGCATCATTTTAGGATCTTCCCAAATTGCTTGATGAGTATATAGACTCATAGTTAGATGATTTGGAATAAGATCTTTACCAGAAACTCGTATATCGATAGGATACCAATAATGAAATTCTTCTCGAAGTTCTTTAAGAAGAGAAATATTAGGATGATCAAAATCAGGATAATCTTTAAAAAAGATATAATTCCATACATCACTATTTAAATTTTTAGAATCTATTTGTGTAATTCTATTCGCAATTGTATAATAAGCCATATAAATAGTAGAATCTGAAAGAGAATCAATTAAAAAATCAGAATCAAAGAATTTTGTTCCTAATCCAGAACTTCGCGTACATCCCCAACTTCCAATCCATTCTGATGTATCTTCAAAACGACGTTTAACACCTTCATCATATGTTTCAAATTCTAATAGAAAATTATTAATTTTTTCAGTCCACAATTTGTCACCATATTCAATATACCATTGATCAATTAAAGCACAAACACATTTATCACCAGATCTACTAATAACCATTGATTGTGGTTCACTATATTTATGAGTTTTAATAAATTCTCTTTTAAGAGTATCATAATTTTTTGAAAGTACAATCATTTCATCAATTTGTTCTTGATAATTTTTTATTTTTTCAATATCTTTCTTTTTTAGATTATATTCATTAGTAATTGTTTTAGCAATATTATAATCATCATTATAACTAAAAAATGGTTTAAGTTTAGATTCATCATATTGACTTGTGTAATTTAAGTAATCAGAAATATTAATTGTAGGAACACTTAACATAAATCCACTTCCACGATTTAATTTAACAGATGAAAGAGGAAGAATTACTACATTATTGGAATACATATCAACTTCTTTGTACAATAGACTAGAACCATGAATATTAATATTTATAATTTCTGCAGTTTTCATATATTGGTATTTTAAATTTTCAAAACAATGTTCTGATGCAACATAAATATTATCTTCATATTTAAACTTAACAAAATTTTCATTTGGATTTATCCATAAGTTAGATGCACCATATGAAAGTTCAGGTTTAGATGTTGCGATGAGTATATTTTCTACAAGTCCGACTAATTTAAATTCTAGAAGTGTATATGTTTGAATTTCTACATCTTCACCAATAGACCGATCATCTGCTGCACAAGGTTGTTCAAGTTGTGGAGAATAAATTACTATTTTTTTACCAAATTTTAGTTTACCTTTTTGTTTGAGAATTTCAAATTGCCATTTTACAAATGAATCATAATAAGGATTAATTTCAGTTGTTATAAAACTACGAGTAAAATCACATGAAACTCCGAATTTAAGTAAATCTATTTTAGCAAGAGCTGGAAAATATTCAATCCAATAATATGGATCAATAAATTTTTCAAGTGATTCTTTTGGAACTCCCATATTTATTAAAATATTTGCTTGAGATTTTTTTGAATAATCACCTTCTTCTAGATTCTTTTTTAGTTTAAAACTACTCGCCACAATAGGCATTCCTGTCCCATGAAATCCAAATGGAAATAATACATTATATCCTTGAATAATTTTTCTTCTTGCTATAAATTCAGCTTTTGAAATAGTATATGCATGACCTTGATGTAATCTACCATTCATATAAGGATATGGAAAAGTTACAAAATATTTTGGAAGAGAAGTATCTACTTTAGGTGCATATTGAGTTATAACACTATCTTTTACTTGTTCTTCAATAAATTTGAGTTTATCTAGTTTTTCAGTACTCATATCTGATGTTGAAATTATATAATAAATTGATAATTAGGTAATCTAATCAATATTCAATTTTTATACTATAAAAAGTTGAAAAATACTTATTCAGAGGAATGAACCATATAAAGCATTTAAACTATTGTTTTCTAATATGTCAGATCTTACTGAAAAAACAAGTCTACAAGATCTATTCAAGGGTAAAACTCGTGATGAACTAAAAGAGGTTTCGCATACAAAACTAGATTCACGTCAATGGTCTCATATTGAATTAACTTTTAATGGTATTCAACAAAAAATTGCTACTATGATGAAATTATATGGACAAAAAGAATATACACCAACATATACAGATGTAAATTTTAAAACATGTGGAGATGAAGTATATTCTTTAATTATTCGACCGATTTTAGAAAAAGTTTTTAAAGGTTTACCAAAAGTAGAAATTGAACAAACTAATGTAAAAGTAAAAGGAGTTAAAAAAGGTAAAAGTAAAAAAATTCGTGGTGCTACTGGAATAAGTGCAGATGAAATACGTAAAAAACAAATTCATCAAAAAGTTTCTAAAAGTATTGAACTTGCTTTAGAAAACGTTACTGATATTGCTAAGTTTAATCCTAATTCTGGTTTTATATCAGAGTTTATTGAAATTCGTATTTTAACATTGATTTTTTGTATTCATAATACATTTCGAAATAAAAGTATGAGAGAAGCAGATATTTATGAATTAATAGTAGGTGTCCGTAAAGTTATAAACGGTGCTTTAAAATATAATGAATCAAATCCAGATCAAATTTCACAACAAGCAATAATGGATCTTGATTTTTTACAAACGAAACTTTCACGATTTAAATCATATTCATCAATGGTAACCTGTGAAAAATACCCACGACTTATTATTTCTACTGATTATGATAGAATTATGCCTTTTACATCTTTAAAACCATATCCATCTCAATCTGAACTTATTGATACAGTTTATGATAGAGTGAATAGTGAAACAATTAAACCAACATTAGTTTTATTACGTGCAATGATTGGTTCTGGTAAAACAACAACTTCGGTTTCTATCGCTTCTTTAGTAGAAAGTATAAAACGTAGCGGTGTTGACATTGAACTTCTATTTTGTTGTTCTGTTGAACCTGTTCGTCATCAAGTTGGTGCTTTCCATTATAATACAGAAATTCCATTTGGAATTGGTACTATGGATGGTGCAAATCCCATCGTTACGAATCATTATTCATGTACTAAAATTACTGGTGGTCGAATTAGAACACGTCATAAAGCATTACGTGAAAGTTCTAGAAGATCTCAGAATGCATGTCGTGTAAGTACTATTGCAGATTTAACAACAACATTAGGTTTATTAAATCAAAGTAAAAGAACAGGAAAGAAATATATTTTATTCATTGATGAGCCAACAGTAGGAGCAGATCAAGAAGATTCACCAATTACAAGTTTAGTAGCAGAAATTCTAAATGTAGCTCCAGAATTTACAATTTTAGCTTCTGCTACAATGCCTAAAAAATCTGAACTTAAAGGTATTGTCGATCATTTTGAAGCTATTTATCCTGATTGTTTAGTAAAAGAAATTGTTAGTATGGAAACAATGATTGGTAATCAAATTATTGATTTAGATGGTAATATTATTGCTCCTCATACTGGATGTAAAAATAGACATGTATTAAAACATGTTATTAATCGTATTGAATTTGAACCATTTGTTTCACGTTTGTATACTGCTCCTATTATTGGAATGTTACATCAAAATATGGTAACTAATGGAATTAAAAATATTCCAGATTTGGATGAAAGATTTGGTGATGTTAAAAATCTAAACCAACAAAATATTCAAAAAACTGCTCTTGAACTATTAAATATTTTATCTAAATATCCTAATCAAACTATTGAAAATGTTTGTACATCTGTTAATAAAAAAGGAGGATTTACATTCCGTTCAAAAAATATTATTGATGAAGCTTTATTACATGAACCAACTGAACACAAAGAAGATAGTAGTGAAGATGATGTTAGTGATGAAGAAGATATGGGTTTCGAATGGGATCATGTTGAAACCGATCCTAAAATTGAAATTAAACAAGATACATCAAAGTATTTTGAAAATAGTAAACTTTTTACAACTGATTCATATAAGTTTGTTGGTAGTTGTCTATATGCTGTTACAGATCCAATTAAATTTTCTGAGAAATTATCTGAAGATTTTCTCAAAGATATTGATATTGAAGCAATTATGAATAAATATAAAACTGAACTTGCAATTCATAAAAAGAAAATTGAAGAATTAAAGAAACGTAAAATTAGTGAACCTAAAAAAGGTAAAGTTAAAAGTAAACGTGGTGATGAAGATAAAGAAGATTTTGGACATGAAACAATTGAAAAGGGTTTTACAAAAGAACAACGTGATGAACAAATAGCTATTTTAGAATCATCACACCCGAAAATAGTATTTCCTGAATATTTACAAATTAATACACTTGAACATCTTAAACATTTTAAACCTGAAGCATTAAAAGATATTGATAGAACTATTATTCGAGGTTCTTTATCATTTGAAGAAATCCCAGAATTTGTTGAATGGGACTGGATTGTTATGCTTTTATGGTGTGGTGTTGGTATTTATAGTCCACAATCAAATCTTTCTAAAGATTATACAGATTATATTCTTCATTTAGCATCTTCTGGTAAACTTGCTTTCTTGATTGCTGATGATTCTATCTCTTATGGTGCTAATTACCCTTTCTCTCATGTTATTGTTGAAGATGAAATGGCTTCTAGACATTCTATCGGTTCTATTATGCAATTATTAGGACGTGCTGGACGTGTAGGACGTAGTTGGACTGCACATGGTTATTTAGGCAAAGAAACATCATCTCGTCTTCTTGAATTTATCCAAGGAACAGAAACAAGTGGTGCTACTACTGAAGCTAGAAATCTTATTAAAGCATTACAAAAAAGTAAACAACGTATTATAGACTTTAAGATTCGTATTGAAGAAGAAAAAAAATCACAAGAAGAATTTGTTATTAATATGGAAAAAGAAAAAATTCGCCGTGAAATTTATGAAAAAGCTCTTAAGAAAGCTAAACAAGAAAAAGCTTATCAAGATGAATTAGAAAAAAATAAAGCAGAATGGGGACGTTCAAAACGAACATATTCTAATACTAATAAAGAGTCTTCGTGGCAACGTCCTAAAAAATCACATACTTTTAAATCACATACAAAATCGTCATTTGTTCCAACTATTGATCGTAAAGAAACTTCTGATAAAACTTTATCTTGGCGAAAATAATTTATTTATAAAATAATATCTCATTTAATTTTAAATGTTAGAACTATTATTAGTATTTATTACTTTAATTGGTTTACTTAAATTAGTTGATCAATATTATCAAAAAGAACACTTTTCTAATATACAATCTATTCTTAAAAATGCACCAACTGGCTATTATAAATATTATACTATGCATCAACCATTTGATAAATCATATTATCCATTGGCTTATGGTGCTGGTTTTCCTATTAGATTCTAAAAAAGTTGATTTATGTATAGACTGGATTATCTTAATCAACTACAAAAAAGAATCTTAACACAATGGATACTAAAACATCTTTACCAAAATTCACACCTACTAAACACACTGATACTGAATTCCCTAATCATCATGAAGAACTCGTTTGGTATATCAATCGTTTAGAATCTGATTCTTCCCTAAATACATATAAAGCACCATATGATGATCATTATGATATTATGAGATATCTTAAGTATTTAGATAAACCAGTTACAGTATGGGGTCGTGTATCAGAAGCAAGACACCAACAAGAACTTTCATTTTTGAAAATTCAAGACGGTACTAGTTTTAAACCTCTTCAATGTGTAATTGATTGGACTCAACATGAAACTCAACGGGAAACATGGCAGAAAATCAAACTACGGTCTTCAATTGTTGTTACTGGTATCATTCGTGAAAGTCCACAAGAACTTAAAAAATTTCAACGTGTAGAACTTCATGTACAATCAATTGAAATTCAAGGTTTATCAGATCCTGAAGTATGTCCTATGAAAAAACGTGTTACTCTACAACAAGTTCGTGAATATCCCGAATTAGCATTTTCAAGTCGTTTTAAAATGGCAAGTTTGAGAATTAGACACGTTGCATCAATGGGAACTCATGAATTTTTTGATCAACGTAAATTTTGGTATACTCATACACCTTTGATTACTGGTGCTGATTGTGAAGGTGCTGGTGAAGTTGTTCAATCAACTACTATGTTTAATAAAACAGTTTCATTGATTCCACAAAAAAATGATAAAGTTGATTTTTCAAAAGATCAATATGGTAAACCTTCATATCTAACTGTTAGTGGTCAACTTCATGTAGAAGGTGCTTGTCTTGCATACCAAAGAGTTTATACATTTGGACCATTTTTTAGAGCTGAAGGAACATGTTCTCGTAAACATCTAAGTGAAGGATGGATGGTTGAACCTGAACATATTGTTCGTGAAGAAACGGGATTAAATGATACTATTGATCTTGCAGTATCTTATATTAAACATCTTATTGGGTATACTTTAAAACGTTGTCCGGATGAGATTGATTTTTGTGACTCTAAATTTATGAAGCCTGGACATCGGGAATATTTAGAACTACTATTAGAAAAACCAACTGTTACAATTTCTTATGATGATGTTATTGAACTTCTATTAGATGCACAAACACAAGGAAAAGTTAAATTTGAGACAATTGTCACTAAAGAAATGGATCTTGATGCTGAACATGAAAAATGGATTGTTGAATACTTTGATAATGCTATTGTAGCAGTTATGCTATTTCCTAAAGATATTAAAGCATTTTATATGAAAGAAAGTCCGTCAAATCCTAACCGTGTAGAATCTTTTGATATTCTTGTTAAAGATATTGGAGAAATTGTTGGAGGAAGTGTGCGTGAACATCGGTTAGAAAAACTGCAACAAGTTATTGAATCACGTGGAATGGATCAAAATACACTAGACTTTTATATGCGTATGCGAACTTTCGGAACTGCTCCTCATGCTGGATTTGGTCTTGGTTTTGATCGTATGATTATGATGCTAACAGGTTATACTGGTTATGATTCTGGAAAACAACATCCTGATATTCGTGAAGTGATGCCATATCCACGACAATCTGGTAGTATCATTTGTTAATTTATTTACTTATTATATTTAAAATTTTTTAAATATAATAAATCTAATAAGAATAGATTGAAGCACTAATATCACTTTTTATAGTATATAAAGTCTCAAAACTTGAACTTTGGACATCTCTTAATTTAGGATATTCTTTCTTTATTGAATCATCTATTCTGGTAATTTTAATATTATCAACAAATTTACTTTTTTTACAACCCATATTAATAATTACCCATATCTAGGAAAATCTAATAAAAAATTATTTTCAATTTTTATATTTTAATTGTTCTAAATGCTCCAATCCATCCATCTTTCTTAACACATCTATAATGAACATGTGCAGGTTTAATATTATCACCTATTGTATAATCTTGTGGATTTCTAACTCTTATTAAAGCTTTTCCATTTTTATCACTCATTGTAACTCCACCATTGGTAAATGATCCATATGCTTGATGTAAAGTTGCTATTTCATTTGGATTTTCATCAGGTTCTGATGCCCAATAAATTACTTTAGTATTAGGTATTGTATTTACTATTCGTTCTACTGTCCAATCTGATGGTGTTGATAAGGATAATAATCCAGTTGGGAATAAAGTAGGTCCTTTAAATGGTGTATAAACCCATTTACAAAAAAATAATGATAAAGAAGCTATACCAATAATTAAAGCTATTAATCGGTGTAAATTAGGATTAAGTCTATTAGATAAACTTCTTAAAGGACTAAATCCAAATATACTCATTAAACCATCATTTAAACCAGCTACTAAAACTAAAAACATAGCGATCATATAAGTTTTCTTACCATATCTGTAATCAAACATTTCTATATATATCTTATTATAAAAAAATATATTTTTCTAGAGAAATTGGAATTTTTACTATCGCTTCTTTATTATTTTTATTTTTACTAATATATCTATTCATAACTTCATCAATAGTTTTTTGATATACATATTCAAAATCATAATACTTATGTTTTTTTAAATTTAAAGCTAAACTTTTTTCAAAATTGGTATGTGTTAGTAGGAATTTATTTTGTTTTAATATATTTATGATATATCGTATATCATACTTTGTCTTTTCACGATTATTTAGATAATTATCAATAAACTTATATTCTAACAAATCATTTATATCATAATTTAAGTTTGATTCTTCAATTGCATCTTTTAAATTATTTTTTCTTTTGTTATATTCAGTTTGTTTACATATTAATCTTTCATTTTTCATTATATTTCTTTTTTTAACTTCATCTTCGTATTTTTCTTTTGAACCATATTTATTTATTGCACATAATTCAACTTCATCTAATTTATATAACTTACAATATCTTCCACCATATAGTCTTTTTATTTTATATTCTAAATTTTCTAAATCTGTATCATTCAAAGCGTAAGATTGAGTAGCTATAGTCTTAGTTACTCTTTTATCATCTTCTTTTTTATTATATTTATTAGTCATCTTACTATAAATATAATAATATTTTTTTAAATTAAAAACTTATTTATTTTTGAATCTCTTTAACATAATATGTTTTTCTTCCTGCATAACTCTTAATATATGTAATCTCTCTACCTGCATTATCTTTTTCTCTACCATATACACGCATTTTATATGGTGTAGATATTTTTTGTGGTGCTAAGTCTTTTATTTTTTTAGGAATTTTAATATCATTAACTTCTAACCATTCATATAAATTAGAATAAATAATAAATAGTATCGCATCATATAATTTTTTAATTTCTTTATTATTTAATTCACTAGAATTTCTTTTTGGTGATATCCTAGCAATATATAATGCATCATTCCGAATATAATTACCTATACCAGCAAATACTTTTTGGTCTAATAATAATGCACTAATATTTCGTTTTGAATTACTAATTACTTTTTTGAATGATTCTAATGTAAAATCATTAGAGAATATATCAATACCAGTTTTTTCTAATGCATCATTATGTTCTTTATTTGTTTTAAAAATATTAACAGAAGAAAATCTACGTTGATCTTGTATCCATAGTTTTTTTTTACCAAAATGTAAAATATATTTATAAATTCTTGGTTCTTCTTCTACAATCCACCCAGATAATCCCATATGAAGATGTACATAATATTTTGCAGTTTCAATCCACATTATTTTTCCTTTTGATCCTGTATCAATAACTTTAGATTTAGATGGTATATCTCTAATAGTTTTAGTATTTGATGTAATATTAGTAAATACTTTACCAAGAATTTTTTTTCTAGTCATCAATTCTAAATATTTTATTTCGGGACCTTCAGGCATATAATATATCTTAAGATAATTTACTTATATATTTTATCTATAAGTTTTACCATTAGCATTATACAATATATGTTGGTCTACTGATAAAATAGACATTTTTATATTTCCAACATATGGAGATAGTTTTATATTTAAGTTATTAATATATAATATTTTAAACTTTAATTTGTATTCATTTATTTTATTTTTTATTTTATCTATATCATAATAATCTTCTCCATTTTCTTCTTTTTTAAAATCCATCCATTTTTTCATCGACATATTATGATCTAAACTCACACCATACATTCTACAATTTTCATAATCTTCTAACAAAAAATTAGTTGTATCATAATTAATAACTATTTTATTCATTTTTTTGTTGTAAGTAGTTACTGTAAATGATGTTATTTCAGGAAAATCTATATGTGTATCTTTATTTTTTTCCATAAATAAAAATAAAAATTTTGTATAACCAAAATTTTTAATATTTAAGTTTTCACTTGGTTCTAATGATATATATCTTAAATTAGTATTCAATTTTCTAGTAAAAGTAGTAGCAATAATTTTTCTTAAATCTGATTCATAATAAATGACTTTATTATAAATAATATAACATTGTTCATTTATATTGCTACCACTTAAAATATATTTTATTTCATCAGAATGCATTGATATTAGCGGTATGATATGTGAATAATTAAAATCTTCAAAAATAATTGGAATATCTAAATAACAAACATTAGAATTATCAAAAAAAAATCTTTGATTAATTTGCGAATGTTCTTTTTTATAAATATTTGGTTTATTTTTTTTTGATAATTTTCTAGGATTAACAATTTCAATATCACGACCGAATTTTTCACATAAATAATAAAAAATCTTTAATGGAACTTTACTAATTTTTATTCCACTAACATTATATTCAAGTTCTATATTTGCATATTTTTGTAATATTTTTTTTGGTTCAATATTATTTGGAATTTCTATTCTTAAATAAGCTCCAGATATTGCATCAGACGTCCTATAAATGGTACAAGACTTATCATGAAACTTAAAAAATTCGGCTGGGTGACTTGCAATTTTTTTCATAATTTTTAAATTATTAGTTTCTTTTTGTTTTTCATAATTTTTGAAATGTATATCTTTATTTTTTTCTATCAGATTTAAATTATGAAGTTGTTCCAATTCTAAATTATTTTCTAATTCTATTTCATCAAAATTTTTATTAAGGTTTACTTGCCAATGATAACGCATTTTATATTAATAATTCTAATATTTTAAGTAAATTATTAATTATGATTAAGTACATTTCCACTCATTCCACACATATTTCTTAAAATATTTTGGTGAATAGATAAAATAGATATTTTAATATTACCAATATATCGAGATAGCTTAATATTTATATTTTTTATATTATCTAGCACCTTATATAGTAACTTATTATTAGTACTATTTATAACTGATAAATCATTTTCGTTTTGTTCTTTTTTAAAATCCATCCATTTTTTCATAGATAAATTAGAATCTAAACTTATTCCATAAATTCGGCAATTTTCATAATCTTCTAATAAAAAATTATAAGTGTTATAATGAATAGTTTTATTTCCAATCATAACTGTTAATGATTCTATTTCTGGAAAATCTATATATGACTCTTGATTTTTTTCCATAATTAAAAATATGAATTTAGCATAATTAGCAATATTGAAATTTAAATTTTCACTAGGATCAATAATCTTATATTTAAAAGTATTAGTTAATTTTTCAATCGTATCCATATTCATTCTTTTTCTTCTATCATAATTTAAATAGTAGATAACCTTATCGTTTACTATATAACATGATTCTTTTAAATTATCACCTTTTAAAATATATTCTATTTCATGAAACTGATTTGTAATTAAATATTGAACATGTGAGTAATTAAAATCTTCAAAAATAATAGGAATATCTAAATAACGCATATTTGAATTTTCAAAATATAATCTTTGAGAAACTTCAATATGTTTTTTTTTATAATTTACATATTTACTAGATTTATTAAATATTTTTTTAGGATTAACAATTTCAATATCACGTCCAAATTTTTCACATAAATAATAAAAGATCTTTAATGGTGATTTATTAATTATTCCTCCACCAATAATATACTGGATTTCTACATTTGCATATTTTTGTAATATTTCTTCTGGTTTTATATCATGAGGAATTTCTATTCTTAAATAAGTTCCTGATACTGCATCACCATTTCTTTGAATAGCACATTTTGAATTATAAAACTTATTAAAACTTTTACGATTAGCTAATTCTTTTAATAAATTAAGTTCACTTTTTTCTTTAGGTTTTTCATAATTTTCAAAATTAACATCTTTTTCTTTTTGTATTAAATCAATATCATTAGTTAATTCTAAATCATTATTTAATTCATTTTCATCAATATTTTTATTCACATCTTTTATCCACCAATCACAGTCTCGCATTAAAATATTTATAATTATATTATTTTAAGTAATTAATTTTTTTTATAATCAAAAAAATATGCCAATCCTGACATTCCACATATATTATTTAAAATATTTTGATGCACTAATAAAATAGACATATTAATTTTACCTACATACGGACTTAATTCAATATTTATATTATCTATTCGTGCAACTTTAAATTTGGTTTTCTTATTTAAAATATCATCATCCTTATATTGATCTTTTTTTAAATCTGTCCATTTTTTCATTGATATATTAGGATCAAAACTCATGCCATAAAATCTACAATGTTCATAATCTTCTAATAAAAAATTATATATATCATAATTAGTTGTATTATTATTATGTATAGTTGTAAATGATAATATTTCAGGAAAATCTATAATTGAATATGGATTTTTTTCCATAAATAAAAATAAAAATTTAACATAGCAACCTCCTATGTTAATATTTAAGTTTTGATTTGATTCTATTGGTTTATAATAAATAGAATTAGTTAAATGTTCAGTCATTGAAGAATACAAAATTTTTCGTCTTTTATAAGTTTCATAATAAATTAATCTTTCATAAACAATATAACAATTTTCTTCTATCCTAACATCACCGTTTAGATAATAATAATTTTTTTGTTCTTTATTTGCAATTAAATTATAAATTTGAGAGTTATTAAAATCATCAAATACAATTGGTATATCTAAGTAACGCACATTTTTATTTTCATAATAATATCTTTGATTAACTTCAGAATTGGTTTCATTAATTTTAGGTTTCTTCTTTTTTTTTGATAATTTCTTAGGATAAATAATCTCAATATCGCGACCAAATTTTTCACATAGATAATAGAAAATCTTTAATGGAGCTTTATATATTGAAGTGTTTGATAAATTCAATTCAAGTTCTACATTTGCATATTTCTGTAATATTTTTTTTGGTTCAATATTATTAGGTATCTCTATTCTTAAATAAGCTCCTAATACTCCATCAGGGGTAATACTATTATGTGAAATATCGCATTTATTATCAATAAATTTAAAAAACGTTTTTTCGGTTTGTTCTTTAGCAATCATATTAAGAATGTATTCCATTGATTTTTTGTTTTTTCCAATATCTTCAAAATTTTCAAAATCAGTATCTTTTTCTTTTTCTACAAGTTCTAAATCTAATAAATTATTTAATTCTAATCCTCCATCATTATCTAATTCTATTTCATCGATATTTTTATTTTTATCAATTTTCCATTTTTTAAAATGAACCATATTATTTAATATCAATATTTTTTTAATTTTAAGTAAACTTATTATATGCAATAATAGCACCATTATTTACTTTATAAGTTGATTGTATAACTGTAGCAATATCTAAGTTAATATTACCAACATATTCCGAAATACCTATATTAAAACTTTGGCATTTAGTTAAAACTCTATGATTTATTTTCATATCACTATTAAAATTCATCCATTTTTTAACATTTGAATTTTTATCCATACCAATACAATATATTGATAAATTATCAAAATAAGAAGCGAAAAAATTAGTTGGATCATATTCAATAGTTTTATTATCTAAAGTTAAAACTGAAAATTTATTTATAGTTGGTCTACTTTCTCCTTTTATAAAAATAAAAATAAATTTAAGAAAATTTCTTGTTGAATTTTTGTTAGGTATTCTTTGATATATAAAATTTTTAGGATTTTTAAAACTAACATTCCGTATTCTTAATAAATATTCCATTGTTTTTTTTGATGATATCGACTTATATATTTTTTCAGGTATCGTTTCTATTTTACCAAATACCATATAACAATCATTATCTAATGGAAAATGATCTAGAGTATACTTTACATCAGTGTTATATAAAACTTGTAAATTTGTTGGTTTATAACTAAAATTTTCAAAAAGAATTGGTATATCTAAATAAATATTATTAAATGAATCATAATCAAGACGTGATGATGAGTAAGATATATTATATTTTTTTTGAGGATCATACAATTCAATATTACGATTAAAAAATTCACATAGATTATAAAAAAATCTTAAAGGTAATCTTTGGAAAAAATTCATATTGATTAATGTTGAATTTCTATTTTCTAATATATATGAGAAATACGAATATTTTATTTTATCAAGTATTTCTGTTATTTTATCGCCTTTATTTAATTTTATTCTAAGAAAAGCTTCACCTAATTGTTTTATATTTTTTTCATTTTGTATCACTACATATTTAGAGTTTTCATAATAATCATTTTTAAATTTAAAAGATTTAATTTCATTATTTTTAACTTTTTTATGTATATTATTAAAATCATCATCTTTATCTAATGGAATTAATTCTAAATTTTGACTTATTTCATTATCTATTTTATTCATATCAGATAATATTCTCTCATTATAAGTCTCATTAAAATTTACTAAATCTTCTTCCATCTAATATTATTTATCAAAATAATTTATAATAGGTTTGTTAATAATTACTTTCTAATATGACATCTTATTATAAGTTTCATAATTTATTTTTCATTTTAAAATCTATTTAAAAACAAACATAAATAAGATAATAATGGAAAAAATAAGTTACACAGGTGCTGGAATATCAAATGAATTTAAAAAAGATACATCTAAATTTAATATGCCTATTCCAATGATGGGTTCAAGTATATTTGATCAAGTAATTTTACAAGTTAAGATGCAAATTAAAGATTGGTTTATGAATAAATATCAAATTACTAATCCTATTCTATTACTATTTTTAACTTATGTTATTATATATCCTGAAAAAACGTATTATGATATTAGATCACTTATGACAAATATATATTTATTTTTAAAATATATTAGTATGATTTTAGTTTCTTTAGTTTTAAGAAAACCCACTCCTAAAAAAAATACATTTAATATTCCTTACATTGTTGAAAATAAGATTAATCATTTATATTTTGCATTTGATTGGTATATTAAATCAAAATCTAAAAAAGTTTATGAAAAGGATTATCATATTGTATCGATAGAAAACCCAATTGAAGCTAATAAAGATGAGTGTCATTATGATTTAATGAAATCTCAACCAAATCAAACGATAAGTGAATTTGAATTTAATGGTAAAGTTATTAATTATAAAAAATCTAATGAAAAAGTCGAAGTTTACACTCCAAGTGGTCCTCAAAATAAAACTAATTATATTTTAACTTTATGGAGTTATGAACTTTCAAATAATGATTTTGATAGTTTCAGTCAATTAGTTGCGAATGAATATGCTAAATCAAAAATTGATTCAGTATGGGAACAAAAAATGTTTACTAATTGTCAAGGTGAATGGGCTTCGGAATCATTAAAAAGAAATAAACGTCGTGCTAAAACTGTGGTATTAGATGATGATTTAAATCTTAAACTTTTAGAAGATATTGAACATTTTAATAATTCGGAAGATTGGTATTTAGAACGTGGTATTCCTTATAAAAAGAGTTATTTATTTTATGGCCCTCCCGGAACTGGTAAAACAAGTCTTATTAAAGCATTATCATATGAAATACAACGTCACATTCATTTTTTATCTCTTAGTACAGTTAAAAATGATGAAGAATTAAATAAATTAATTTCAGATGTAAACTTTAAAGAAACTATTATTGTTTTAGAAGATATCGATTGTATGAGTCAAGCAGTTTGGGATCGTGATCTATTAGATAAACAAAATACAGAAAAAGCAGAAAAAACAGATAAAAAGAAAAATAAAGATAAAGAATTTGAAGAAGATGAAGATGAAAAAAATAAAGTTACATTAAGTGCTATTCTAAATGCTATTGATGGTATTAGAAATAATCATGGGATGATATTAGTAATGACAACTAATCATCCTGAACGTCTAGATGAAGCATTAATTCGTGATGGTCGTGTTGATGAAAGACTATTATTCAATTATTGTACAAATGAACAAATTTATAAAATTTTCAAAAACTTTTATAATGGCGAATTAGAACTTACTTTACAAGATTTCCAAAAATTAGAACTTGACCAAAGAAAATTAGCACCATGTAATGTTGAAGTTGCACTTAAAAAATATTACAAAGACCAACACCAAGCTTATGAATTTTTAGTTAATTATAATCCAACTGAACATAAAAAAGAATTTCATTTTTAGTTAATTTCAAACTAATTGAACATAAAAAAGAATTTCATTTTTAGTTAATTTGATAAGATATATACTAATTAATATATAACTTATTCATAATAAATATGTTTTATTTTTTCAATCGATTCAATAAATTTGTTATCACTTAATGCTTGTTCAGTATTATATTTTTGAATTATTAAATATCGAACCATTTTTCTTAAATTATCAATATCATAATAAATAGAAATTACTTCTTTAGTTAGAATATTAACAATAAAAAAACTAGGATCTTCCAATGGATATAATGAATGATATACATAGGCATTTAATGCTAATTGGATTAAATGTACATTTTCTATTTTATCAAGACATCTTAACATCCAAATTTTATTTCCATCAATTATATCAAATACTCCTGATAACTTTTTATTTTGTAATTCTTCTTTTTCATCAATCTCAAAATCAATATTAAATTCTACATCTTCTCCTATTAATTTATCTAATCTTAAAGTACATTTTTCTAATTGATCTCTTCTTAACCAATTATAACTTTCTATTTGATTCATTTTAAAACGATACCCTGTTTGTTTTGATATATATAAATTGGATAAAAATAGTAATCTTGGTATTGATAACTCTTTTGATTCTTCTATCTCTTCTTCACTTTCATCATCTATATCACTAAATGCATATTCTTCATTTTCATCATATAATAAAGTTTCTTCTTCTACTTTAGGATCATAAATCGATAATAATCCTGTTTTCATATATTCAAAATAAGCAGGAATTGCAACAGCTGTAATATCTTGAACAGTTTCATAATTACCTTCATCATTTTTCACTTTACCTCTAATATTAATTTTTTCCTTTTTTTCTTTTACAATTTTAGTTTTAAAAAATGTAGTACAATGTTCAACAACTTCGAATGGAAGATGATTTGTTAAAGTAGATACATTTAATTTCATTTTATTTTGCATTTTAAATTTAGAAATCTTTAGTGGATTATATTCAATAACATCACAATAATCCTCTAATATATTAACATTACAAAATGGTAAATAATTTTGCCTATTATCATGAAATACTGTTAAACATTCACTTGCTCTTGTTACAGCTACATATATTTCATTTGGACAAACATTTGGATCACAACTTTGATTATAAAACTTTGTATATGATTCATCAAAATTAAATATTAATACAACTTTACGTTCTAATCCTTTTACTTGATGAAAAGTACTAAAGACAATTTTATTATTCAATATATCTTGATCCAAATTTTCATTATCAGATACTGGAACATATACTGGTATATCTTTTTCAGTTAACCAATTAGATAATATTCTTACACCTGTCCTTTGACTCTTTAAACTTGGACATAATACAAATATATCTTCATATTCATATCCTTTATTTAAATAATATTCTATCTCTTCAAATGTTGCTCTTGGAGGATTCTTCTTAGTCCCATATGTATTACATATTATATATCTTACTGTATCTCCTTCTTTTTGAGCTTTCATTCTTTCATATCCTAATAAACAATTATTTAAAAAATCTACAATTTGGTTTGTTACTCTAAAACTTATTGATAAATTTAATTTTTTAAAATTATCAAATTCAAAATCAAATAAACGATCACCATATACTATGAATCTTTCATCTGCTTTATTAAACTTGAATATGCTTTGATTTTGATCTCCTAAAACACATAATTTAAAATCCTCATAATTATTATCATATGTTATTTTACAAATTAATTGATAATATATAGCATTCATATCCTGAACTTCATCTATTATTAATATATCAAATTCTATCGGTAATAAGGGACTTAGATTTTTATTTAAAAGCATCTTTATCTCGCTATCAGTGTAACATTTATTATAATAATATTTCACACAAAAAGAATGATAACTATGAACTTCTATATTTTTTAATTTGTATTTCTGAATTTTTTCACGAGTCTCTATTTTTAATTTTTTATTATATGTTACCAATAATATCTTTTTATCAGTATACTGTTTTGCTATATGTAAATTTGTTGTCGTTTTTCCTGAACCTGCTACAGAATCAACTATTATATTATTTCTCTTTATTGAATCTGTCACTAATTTCTGTTCTTTAGTCTTATTAGGCAATTCCATTTATAATGAATAATTAAATTAATAAATCATTATAAACAAATATTAGAAAATATTAAAAATAAAAAAAATTATTGATAAATCTATTAAGTAATCCTTGTTCTTCTTCTTCTGATGACGAAGAAGTTTCATATCTTCTTAATACTCTTGTACTTTGAGTGTATGTTGGAATAATTGCTGATTGTATAGTAGGAGTAGGTTTAAATCTATTAGGTGCTTTTTTTACTTCTCGAAATTGTGTCATCTTAGGATTGTAAAATTTTGGTTCTTGTGGTTTGGGTCTTTTTTTAAACATTTTATTTTCAATAGGTTTACTTTTACATATGGGTGATAATTCTATAAAGTCTTTTTTATCTACTTTTTTAATTGATTTAATAATACGACTATAATTACGTTTCCAATCCTTATAATCTTTATAAGATCTTACTGGAGTTTTTTTAGAATCTCCTAATGGTTGTAATTCAGTTTTCATATCTCCCATTTCTATAGTTACATGTTGTTTATTATCTGATTCTTTAAAATATTCTTTATTTAATCTTTGATTCTTTTTAAGTTTATTATAAAGGGCTACACCTACTAGAAATACAAAATAAATTACAATTGGTATAAACCATAATTCATTTGTTTTTTCTAAAACATTAAATCTATTCATAAAACTTTGATTTGATGAATTTGGTTTAATGTTATCTAATACACAAAAATGAGTATATGTTGAACCTGAATAGGTTATATCTTTTTGCACAAAATTTAGGGACTGACATTTATCATGTAAATTATAATCTTCATATTGTTTAGTAGTATGAAGTTCTAAATAACGATATTCACCATATTCAAATTCTTTAGCAAATGGGAATTTTGTTATACTACTATCACATACTACTTTATCATAATTTTCAAGAGTACAATTCCCATAACCTGTTTTCATTAACCAATCGTAAAAAACAATTGCACCAGTAGAACCCTTCCATACATCGTTTGAATTTTTACCTGCAAAAATACGACCCATTCCATGATAAGATGTGTATTGGGTTAATCCAAATGAATTTATAAAAAGAACTATCAATAATATTATTGAATTAATATTTCTACGTGTTGATCTTTTAGTTTTAGTATTACGGTTTACTACATAATATTCTCGTATAGTTATTATTGTAAATATTATATTTATTAAAAATAATCCAGCAAATACTAATAAAAACATATATTTATCTGAATATCCAGTAGGTACATTTGTCATTGATATCGTTTCACCTGTTAACATTTCTCCATTAAATATTTTTGAATCATCATAAATCATTGAATAACTCCATAATACACCACATAATGTAAGGTAAAATCCCCATGAAAACCAATTTAAAATTAAACCTAAAATATGTAACCAATATTTAGTATTATTAAAATTCCTCTTAAGACACATTTTTTATTATTACAAATATATTTTTAGAGGTTTAAGTAACATAAAATTCAATTTTTTCAAAAATTTACTATTATGATTTATCTTAATTCGCAATT
>CERC01031305.1_pt1 | contig 22011 bp, 21 predicted proteins | sample 530921 | NCBI WGS metagenome assembly CERC01 (sample SAMEA2621099, study PRJEB7988) | marine metagenome | isolation source: saline water (ENVO:00002010), including
TAGTCTACTGACTACCTTAGGTTGTATATATTCTTTTAACCAACTTCGCCGGCTGCAACAAAATGCCGTAGAGAGTGAAACTGAACTACAGCACGAACAGGATTTAAGGGATCAGGTTGCCTCAGATATTGCTGAAAAAAACACTTTTCAGGCACTATCTATGGCATGCAATCAAAACAATCCCGAAATAGCTCAACTTCGTCTAATAGAATGGGGGCAAATATTTTGGAACGATGCAGAGCTACACTCTTTTGAACATATCTGTGAGTACGCTAATAATCACACTCTCAATTTCTTAATTTTAGATCTTGAGCAGCATCTATACAGTAATGACAATGAAGTATGGCAAGGGGACCTTCTCCTTGAAGCGATTGACAAAATACGTAATCGTAGACAACGCACGCAGTTTGATAGCAACACTGAATATGAAGAGTATGCTCTCCATACAAACTAGTTTATTCATATAGGATTTATGACTCATGGAATACGCAAAGCATTCAGCGCTTATGCGACTCATCGGATTAGGTGGCGTAGATTCCAAAGAAAATAGTCGTGCCAAGCTTTGGGGGAAAAGACTTGAAGCCCCTATGGTACTGGCTGCTATCTGGATATTAATCGACTGGTATATCCAATCAAAAGGGCTCGATAACCAATACACAGCTTTCACATCCGATTGGCTCATCTGGCTTATTTTCCTTGGTGAGTTAATCACTATGCTGTTTTTGGTAGATAACAAAACCCGCTACTTAAAACAAAACTGGATGAGCCCCCTCATCGTACTTGGTGGGCTACCTATTCTATGGGGCGTAGATACATTCTACACAGGTCTACTTCGTACAATGCGTCTGGCATTAACCATCGGAATATTTATTAGGGTATCGAAAGACACGCGCGATTTACTCTCCCGCCATAACTTAGGTACCACTCTGTTTGTATGTTTTATTATTTTAATTATTTCTGGGTTATTAATCTCTGGCATAGACCCCGCCTTTGAAACACCCATGGACGGCTTATGGTGGGCTTGGGTCACCGTCACAACAGTCGGCTACGGAGACCTAGTCCCGCAAACGACAGAAGGGCGAATCTTTGGTGCACTCCTCATCCTAATGGGCTTAGCTATGTTTTCCATGCTGACAGCAAGTTTTTCTGTTTTCTTTATTGAGCAGGATGAACGTGAGATCAGTGAGAAAGAGGATCGTAATATCAAAAAAATTGAAGGCTTAGAGGTAAAGCTCGAACGCATTGAGCTTAGACTTGATCAAACGCTTGAAGCACTCTCACGTTTAGAAAAGGACAGAGATAAATAGCCTGATAGAACACCTCTTTTATCATGGGTCATTTTTATGAACTATGAGAAAAGAGGTGTTACTTGACTTAAAAACCGTAGTTCACAATCAAACGTATTTCATCGATATTATCATAAGCATCCCCTTCCACATGAGATGCTCTCAAACCTGAGACTCATACCCTCCAACGTACCGCCAGCTATAGTGTAAGCCATCTCAACGTTAGTTTCTGACTCATCTACTTTCAGAATACCTTGGGCATAGTCGCCCCATGTATGACGCGCCATCACTCCTAACCCTGGTACAGCTGCAACCTGATAATCCGCCCGTATAAGCCAGGAATCCTCATCTAAACGATTAAAATCTAAAATCTGAACTGAGTTACTTGTTTGAAGCCCATTATCATCTTCTCCACCCCATAGATAATCATAACCACTATCACCGGAGACAGTTTGATAGCCAATCGTTAGCTTTAAATCTTCAAAAACGTAGGATGCCACCAAGTTTGTAAGATCAGAATCAAACGCTGCATTTGCCCCATCCCCTTCTCCATGATAATGGTGTAACGCAACCTTTGAACTGTCGCCAATAGGCATGCCTACATTGAAATATAACTGCTGTTTATAATCATCGGCATCACCATAAGCGGCAACAAAAGACACTCCGTTATCTAAAACATAATCCCCGCCAATAATAGCTACACCATAATCATCACCATTACTGTCTTCATACTTCTTAAAGTGACTCCCTGTTTTACTCACTGCACGGTCTGAATACATTAAGTAGGCTTGACCATTTTTATAGAGAGACGTTAACTTAATCGCTTGTGTTGAAGAGGGTGTTGCGCGGCTATCTGAATCATTGAATAGCGGTGTACCTGTGATCCACCTCCCAACACGCAATGTCGTAATATCGGTCAAACTAAAATCAGCATATATCTGACCAAGCTTAGCGTACCCTTCTGCGTTCTCCGTAGTTAATAACCCCGTTAAATGAGAGTCCCCATCATCATAAATACGCGCATTAAAATATGCCGATGCCCCAACACTTATTGAATCAGTAATCGGTGCATAATAATTTAAATGCAACGCTTGAGTTAAAGCCTCCCTATGTTCTGTGTTATCTCCATCGAAATCACGATACAAATAGAAAGTACGCAAATGAACATCAACCTCTGCTGAGGCCGAAGGAATATGAACCAATGCAGCTGTGCCGGCCAACAATGCTATTGTCAGAGGTTTAATCATATTATGAGTCATTATTTTTCCATCCTATTACTCAGAGTAATAAATAACGTTTACAACGACTAAATAACCTCCCTAGAACTACTCCCCCCACATTCTAATCCGGCCTCCTGCTCAGAAAGATAATTCAATAGATACCGCACCCAAACAATTACCCTACTCATTCGTAACTTCATATATCGGAAGTGATGAGTAAGAGTGCGACTTGTTAAGTATCAATATAGGCTACTTACAGAGAAAGAGCTGATCAGAAAGGTAAGAGTAGATAACAGCCTTGATCACTAGGCCTTGAGGAGTGACAAAAAACAGAGATATTAGTAATCTAAGACGTCCTTAGAAAACCATCCAATCTCAGTCCTCTATATCGTATATAAATTAAGGAGTTACATAATGGCAGATATACACCCTTTAAAAGGCAGCTGCCTTTGTCAGGCCATTAAATATGAGGTAAAAGAGATTAAGCCGCACATGGCCCATTGCCACTGCTCCATGTGCCGAAAATTTCATGGGGCTGCTTTTTCAACCTTTGGGGTTGTAGAAAAGAAAAACTTCCGCTGGATCACTGGCACAAACCTTCTAAAAACCTATGAAGACGCTAATGGAACTAAGCGTCAATTTTGTTCTGAATGTGGTTCTAGCCTAATTTTTATCCCTTCCGAGGATACAGGGGACACAGTTGAGTTCGCCTTAGGCACGTTAGACACCCCCATTCAGGAGAAGCCTGATGCACATATTTACTGTAGTTCTAAGGCTAATTGGTACGATATCAGTGATCAATTACCGCAATATAAAGAGGGTAGAGAGGAATAGTTATGAGTACTTATCTGATCAGGATCTTTACTTAACATGCATTACTTAAACGAGGCTGTTTAAATAGCTCCTCTCTCGGTGTGGGTCGGCCATAAAGCCACCCTTGCGCAATCCTACAGCCATAACGTTTAAGAAGCTCCGCGTGCTCCTCTGTTTCAACACCTTCAGCAATTACATCTAAACCTAAGCCTTCAGACATCGCAATAATTGCAGTCACTAACGACCGATCGCTTTTATTATCAATAATGCCTTTAACAAAACTTTGGTCTATTTTAATACAATCAAAAGGCAGATTTTTTATATAACCTAAAGAAGAAAAGCCTGTCCCAAAGTCATCAATCGAGAGTCTCACCCCCAGCGCTTTTAGTTGGTTAAGGACGTCAGCTGCTTTTTGAGGGTTATGAACCATAAAACTTTCGGTAATCTCTAATTCAATGGACGATGGAGGTATCTTATATTTATTCACAACACCTTTAACATCAGTCACTAAATCGGAACGGGCAAGCTGTAATGCCGAAATATTAACGGCGATATAACCTGGCGCCATATCATTATCTAACCATTCACGTATCTGACTTGCTGCTTCATCTAAAGCCCATTGACCTAAAGCGATAATCAAACCGGTCTCTTCCGCTAAAGGAATGAAATCTACAGGAGAGATAACACCTCGCTCAGAATGGGTCCAACGAGCAAGTGCTTCATATCCTAAGACCTTTCCCGTAGCCATCTCAACCTGTGGCTGATAATGTAACTCTAAATCATCATTATCCATCGCTTCACGTAGAAGATTTTCCAACTCATGGCGCTCTTTGGCCATATAGGACATCTCAGTGGAATAAGTTCTATAAACGCCACGGCCATCAGCCTTTGCCCTATATAAAGCGGCATCTGATGCGACTTTCAATTCATCTAAACTCTGGCCATCTTGAGGATAAAAAGAGACACCTATACTCAACCCAACATGAGCAGTGCATCCATGTAAATTATAAGGTTCTGAGATCATCGAGATTAAACGATTCGCCAAGGCAAAAACTTCATCCTCAGTTTCAAAGTCATCTACAAAAATTGCAAACTCATCTCCTCCTAGGCGGGCGCAATAATCCATATCCCTTACTTGGGAATTCAAACGGCTAGCACACTCTATGATTAGCTTATCGCCGTAATCATGGCCCATACTGTCATTTATGTTTTTAAAACGGTCCATATCTAGGTAAAGCAACGCAGATTTTCTATTACGCCGTTTCTCACGCGAAAGAAGATGAGAAACAATACTTTCAAAGAAAAATTTGTTTGGTATGCCCGTTAACCGATCATGATTAGCAAGCTCAATTAGCTGCTCTTGAGTTCTTTTTTCTTGGCTGACGTCATTCAAAACGCCGATATAATAAAGCTCACCAAAATCATCAATTAAGGTCGTAATTGAGAGAAGTTCTGTATATACACTTCCATTTTTCTTTCTATTTTCTACCTCTCCTTTCCAATAGCCTTTTTTTTGTAATGAATGCCACATGTCATCATATATGAATGGATCAGTTTTACCTGATGAAAGCACTTTTGGTGCATTGCCTATCACTTCAGAGCTTGAATAACCGGTTATCTCCTCAAAACCTTTATTCACTGACACAATCTTATTATCTGAATCAGTTATCATTATCCCTTCAGCCGTATTCTCATAAACTGCAGCTGAAAGTTTTATAGAGCGTTCGTCTTCCATTTGTTTAGATATATCGTAAAAAGACATTACCGCACCGGTGATTTTTCCATCATTTAGAATAGGTGCAATTTTTCGATGTACTGGGATAAAGGTGTCATCAGTTCTAATGAACCAGTCATCACCGGAAATGGGCTCTCCTGTTCGCAGAACCATTTTAATGTCGCAATCATCTTCGCAGCATACTTCCCCCACTGGGTGGGCATACTGCCATGTACTAACTGCGGTTTTTCCCAACATATCTTTAGACGAGAAACCCAGCATTTGAGAGGCCGCTTTATTACTATATACCTGCTGAGCATCCATATTAAATTCAATAATCCCATCACTGATGGTTGATAATATAGTGTCATTACGAGTGGCAAGTTTATTTGCCTGATCCTTCTCTTTAGTCAGCTGATTAGCAACTGCTTTTGACTCAGATATATCAATATGAGCGCCCATTACTCGTATAGCTCGACCAGAAGAATCATAAAAAATAGAGGCTTGAGCTTTAACCCAAATATAGTGCCCTCGTTTATGTAATAAACGGTGCTCTAACAAAAAATGCTCTGCCCCTTTTGTAAAGCATCGTGTTAACTGATTATTAAAACGCTCTGTGTCGTCCGCATGTAAACGTGAAGCCCACTCTTGATAGTGAGTCTCTATCTGTTCTTTTTTATAGCCTAACTGCTCTGCCCACACACTCGAATAAATAACAACATCCGTTAGCAAGTTCCAATCAAAAAGACCGACATTCCCCTTTTTGGTTGCTGCTGCAAGGAATGTTTCGTTTTCAAATATTTTCTTATTGCGATGTTTTTTTCTCATTCCCTGCCAAACGGCATTGGCCAATGCCATAGCCGTAGCAACCTGATCTGGAGAAGGCGCATCACGCAGCTTTATTGTGATGATTGTTGTAACATCATCATTATGTAAAATAGGCAAAAGAAGTAGATAGTTACTCCGCTTTTCCCCCTTATCAGGCAACTGTAATAGCTCCCGTTGTGACTTAATCACTTTCGATATTAGCAGTTCATTATCAAGTTCAAGTCCCTTACATTTTTCATCCAAAATGAGGGTCGAGTTATGACTGTAATTAATCCATATTTGATTTGAACCATAGATAGAACTGACTTCATCTAAGCATTTCTTTAAAAAAGTTAGATCATCAACCTGATCACTAATAGAGATAATTGAATCGAGTGCGCTCAAGGCATTTTGATAATTAACATTCAGCTCTTTGCTTTGATCATTAACCTTAAGCGAATATAAAAATAGCCCACCTGCCACAATTAAGAGGGTTGTTAAAATAAGATATACGATGTTGTAATCCACAATACCCCTCCCATTTATATAGCCTGTAGCATTGATCTCAAGTCAGTTACCAATACACTTAACTCTTTGGATGAATGCTGTATTTTTTGTGAAATGTCATTGTTTTCAGAAGCAACAGAACCAATAGGCTCAATATTAGAATTAACCTCTTCAGCCACCGCGCTCTGCTGTTCTGAAGCTGCAGCAACTTGGGTACTGCGGTCTGTAATATTTAACATGGCACCATTAAACAACGGTGTCACATAGGCTTGAACCCAATAATAATCACCATTTTTACAGCGGTTTTTAACTAACCACATCCAAGGCTGATCATTTTTAGCATGTTTCCAGAGATCGCCAAATGCAGCGGCTGGCATATCAGGATGTCTAACTACGCTATGGTTCATACCGACGAGTTCATCAATGCTATAGCCCGCTACTTCGCAAAACTCTGGGTTTGCATAAGTAATCACCCCATCCAAGTTCATCGTAGATATCAATCGAACATCTGCTGGGTAGTTCTGTTCAATATTTGTAGTATGCATATGAATACCTCACCACTTAATACCAACCACTCAGTCTGACTTTTTATTAAAAAAACCACCACTGATCAGTATTAGCCAGTTAAGACTACAAAGACTTATACTGTGCACTTACAACATAATCGCCCCAAAATGTTTCAAAAAAATGAAAATAACCATAACTAATATAGGAGCATGCTAATTGATGCATAGTTTGGGCCAAACCATTTATTCTTTAATAAATATTAAAAAATAGACGTTAAGAGGTGACATATAAGAGGAAAGGCAAAGGAGACACACAAAAATGGGGTTAAGTGCATACAAACACTCTCTGACATATAAATAGAGGAGACGTAACGCAGTAGGGATAAGTAGTTGGTTCTAAAAAGTCATTAGAACCGTTCAAAAAATCATTGTTCAACAACGTTCAACAACGGCTCTTAGTGCAGATTCAAGCTCAGTAAACTTAAACTCATACCCAAGATCCAAAAGCTTTTTAGGATATACATTCTGCCCCTCTAACAGCAATTCAGCTCCTTCACCTAATAAGAGTTCCATAACAAAACTAGGCATCGGAATGAATGCAGGACGTTTAAGAATAGCTCCAAGGGTTGTAGAAAACTGTTTATTAGTCACTGCATTCGGAGAGGTCAAATTAAAACTACCGTGTAAATGTTCATGGGTTAAAAGCATCTCAATAATATCGATCTCATCGTCGATATGAATCCAGGACATCCACTGCCCCCCTCTTCCTATAGGACCGCCTAAGCCCAATTTAAAAGGAGGTATCATCTTAGCTAACGCGCCACCTTCGCCTAACACGATCCCTGTTCGTATAGTACAAACCCGCAAATTAAACTCTTTTGCTTTAAACGCTGCTTTTTCCCATTCGGCACACAAATCATAGGTAAAACCCGGTTGAGAAGAGCTTTCTTCATCCAAAACACCTTCTGCCTGACTGCCATAAAAGCCGATTGCTGAACCACTAATCAGTGTTTTAGGTTTGTTCGTTTGATGCTCAATCCAAGCAACTAAATCATGGGTAAATTCAATTCTACTGTCCCTAAGCTGCTGCTTACGCTTATCATTCCAGCGTTTATCTAATATTGGTTCCCCTGCTAAATTAATAACGGCATCAACCACAATCTCATCTGGTTTAGGTAGCTCGCTTAACGCAGATACTTCAGAAGGAAAAAGCATCTGTACCTTTTCAGGATCGCGGCTTAAACAATAGATCTCATCCCCTGCTGATAACCGTTTTTCTATCAAACGCTGACCAATAAAACCTGTACCACCCGTTATTAAAACTTTCATAAAGCTTCCTTATTATATCCATGTGCTAACGCATTAATATTGGTACGATATCTATCCATATTTAGATTAGCTAATTTTTTAAAGAGTGTATTCATGTTTACAGGCATCGTTCAGGGTAAAGCCATTATTCGCGCCATTAATAAAAAAACAGATTTTATGCATCTTCAAGTGGAATTGCCGATTGAGCACTGTGACAACCTGCAGATTGGTGCAAGTATTGCCCTTAATGGAACCTGTCTGACGGTAACGTCCTTTGAAAACAATTTGATAACTTTCGACCTGATCATGGAAACCTTAAGAGTCACTAACTTAGGCGAACTCAACATCGGTGATTGTGTTAATTTTGAACGCGCTGCAAAGTTTGGGGATGAGATCGGTGGACACTTGCTTTCAGGGCATATCCATCAACAAGTAGAAATAGAGCGTATAGAAAGACCTGATAATAATTGGATAGTCTGGTTTAAAGTAAAGCCTGAATGGAAAAAATACATCTTCGCAAAAGGTTTTATAGGTTTAAACGGATGCAGCCTTACAGTAGGGGAACTTAAGGATGACCTTTTTAACGTCTTCCTTATCCCTGAAACCTTAGCAATAACTACCTTTGGTGAGCTAAAAAAAGGTAGCTTGATCAATATGGAGATCGATGCCCATACACAAGCCGTTGTAGAAACAGTTGAACACTATATGAGCAACCGTTAAGTATTTAAAAACTATATAAAATTGTCATTAGTTTTTCTCAATTTAAAGTTTAAAAAAAACTATATAGTTCTCTAAAGCGGCCGATAGATATATTGATATCCTATAAAAGGGACAAGGATGACGGATAGTTCAATCGAAAAAGAGAATCAAGAACTGAAGCGAACATTACGTCTTGTAGTGAGTAAAGCTGAAAGAAATGAGTCTGTACTGAATAGTTTTTTCCAGGTAGAACTACGCCTGCTTTCCTGTGCACGCCTGTCAGAACTGCTTGATCTTATATTGATTGAATTCAAGGAACTTTTTCGACTTAGTAATGTAAACCTAATTCTGTTTGATCCTGAACATGCAGCCAGAAGCCTGCTTGACGACTATATTCCACCACGTCCGGGCAACACGCTGCGTTTTGTTCAAAGCCAAAGACTGCTTAAATCAATATACCCGAACCAGAAAATGATCATTGGGGCGCCCAGCGCTTCACTTAAATCAGAAGCATTCCCTGTTACAGAGCACCCGATAGAATCTTGTGCTCTTTTGCCTCTTATCAGACAAAACTGCTTAATCGGAAGCCTTCATTTAGGTAGTAATGATGCAACACGCTACACAGAGCATGTTAGGTATGACTACATTCAACACTTAGCTTCTGTGGTATCCGTCTGTATAGAAAACTGCATCAATCAAGAGAACCTTCATCGCCTTAGCAGTATCGATATGCTGACTAAAGTTCATAATCGCCGCTCTTTTGATCAAGAGATCGTGCGAGAACTATCCCGTGCCAGCCGTAGTGAACACCCCCTTGCCTGCTTATTTATCGACTTAGACCATTTTAAAACGGTCAATGATACCTATGGGCACCAAACAGGGGATCGTGTGCTGCGAACGGTAGGCTTATTTCTTAATAAGCAACTACGAAAAACAGATATTATTGCACGTTATGGTGGAGAGGAGTTCGCCATATTACTACCAAACTGCGACCAAAACCGAGCCCTTGAGATAGCAGATACCTTAAGGTTAAAACTATCACGCCTTATTTTTAGAGACGAAGATTCAACCCCCTTTAGAATGACCACCTCAATAGGGGTATCCCTCTGTGAGCCGGGTAAATATTCAACACTGAAGCTAGATAATATAGCCTATCAGCTGATTCAATCAGCAGATAAAGCCGTGTACGAAGCCAAACGAAGTGGCCGTAACCAGATCTCTTTTACCCCTTTCCCCACTACAGATAAAAAGCAGGAATCAGAACACGGCTAAGTTGTCGTAGCTAAGTACTCAACGTGCCCGCTGGCTCCTTACTTATTATTCATATCTATAATTAATTCACGATACAACTCTGTATACTTCTCCGCCTGCTTAGTGCCAAATAATGGATCATCTTGACGCGGGAGTAACGTATTTACGATCGCCCAATCGTTATCCGTTGCTTGGCTCTCAATCAAAGGGAAAAGCATACCCTCTTCAGTATTTAAGTGGCTTAACTGTTGAGAAATAAACTCATCAAGCAAATCAGAGATCTCTCCCATAGGCCTAACCGTATCATGTAGAACACCATCGATAGCTTCTTTTAACTCCTCTGTTGCGATCTTAAGAGCTACATGCTCCTCTGAACAACACTTTAACTGGCTATCTAGCTCATCTGACCTACCCATGAAATACTTATTCAGCTCATCCTCTCTCGGATGATGAAAACCATCAGCGTAGTTCGTTATGTAATCCATAACATCTGCGATTAAAGCAAAATTGGGTTCTGAGCCTTCTCTAAGGGCCTGCGCTTTTAACCTTAAAATCACTAAAAGCTTACTAAGGTTTACATGATCTTGATGTAGTTCGCTAAGAATGGTCATACTTTTACCTATATATACAATATCTAGGGGAACGCTATAAGCTTCACAACTGCGACATTGTTATTTGCGCCCTAAGCACTACACATTAAATTATAGAAAACTGGAAAATAGCTGTTGATAAGGATCAATTATCATTCGATTAAGCTCATAGCGGTGCAAAATAAGCGGAAAAGAACAGACTGAGCTTTAAAATTGATTAAGTGAAAAGGAAGATCTAAACGATTAACTTTCTTAAATCATGAAGGGTATTAACTCTAACATCCGTATCTTCCGGCCAGTGTCTCTCACTACTATCAACATGCACAGTAATCACTGATGCTGACCGGCCTGCCAACAGATCAAAGTGATAATCTCCAACCATCACTGCGCGGGAAGGGTGCCCTTTCCATTGGTTCAATAAAAAATGAATCCCTTCAGGTGAAGGCTTAGGCAAAGCCTCATCTCGCCCTAGAATATCTTGAGTATCAAAATAATCCCGTACCCCAATAGCGTCGAGTGAAAGACGCGCAAGAGGCTTTGTATTGCGAGTTAAAATCCCTAGTCTGCATCCCTTCTCACCAAGCATATCTACTAACTCTATAGCACCCGGAGCAGGCTGAGCTAAAGACGCATAATAGCTCTCTAAGGCATCTAACTGCTGAAGCGCCTTATGTTTACGTGGGCCGTCATAAGAATTGATAGTTTCTAAAATATCTTGATCCTGGGGAATATCGAGCTCATTACGTATATGTACAAAATCATGGACGGGAAGTGTTAACGTACCATCAAGATCAAATACCCAGTAATGCTTATCCATGAAACTAATCAAAATAGGAAGCTACTCTCAAATTGGAAACGACTCAAAACAGGGAACGACTGCGATGTTATTGCATAAATAAAAATGCCGAAAAGCTTACACTTTTCGGCATTCAGTCTTTCTCAAAGAACGATATTATTCCGCTGTGGAAAAGCACGCTTCGTTAAACGGGTCGATTGGATTCTCAAGCAACTCGTCTTGAGAAAAATACAAGATACGACCTTCAAACTTCAACTGCTTAGTTATAAACCAACGGTCAAGTTCTTCGATACTTTCATCACTGGAATTTACATCAAGTCCGCTAATGATGAGATTATAGAAATAAACACCAAACAGACCTGCTGCAGCCCCTAAGAAAAATACTGAGGATAAAGCAAATAACAGTAAAATAATTCCCGCTATCCAAATACGATTAGCTTTAGCCGTTTTATAAGCGTCATTAGCCAGTTCATTGCTATCTTTCAAACGCATGTAGCGTCGAAAGTTTTGTTGAATATCAAACTTATCTTCCGCAGACAGTAATTGTGACATGTTGCATCCTTGGTCAAACTTATAATTTATTATTTTTACTTAAATCTAAACCGCTCGAGAGATTTAGCTTACACCTCAAAGCGAGTATAGCGGAGGGAAAACGATCCGTCCCCCCGGCTTAAGGCGAATATACAAATTATTTACACTAAGCTTTTGCTTACAACCTCAAATACATCCTTTGAGAGCTCACCACTATCACGAATACGCTCTAGCTCGGCCAACATCAGTGCTTGCCTTTGTGTTGAAAACTTCTTCCAACGCGTAAGCGGAGTCAACATACGGGCAGCGATTTGAGGATTTTGTTTATTTAGTTCAATAATTCTATCCGCTAAGAAGCGATAGCCACTTCCATCTAACGAATGAAAATTCACACTGTTCTGAGCACAGAATACAGAGATTAATGAACGTAACTTATTTGGATTTTTACGATCGAAAGCGGCATGTTCCATCAAAGCGTTAACGCGGGCCAAAGCACCTTCCGTCGGATTTGCCGCCTGAATAGATAACCATAAATTTACTACTAAGCTTTCTGACTTCCAGCGATCGTAGAAATCAGTCAATAACTTATCAGCATCATTGTCAAACGCAGAATGCGCTACTAGCACTAATGCCGTTTGCATATCAGTCATATTGTCAGCTTTCTCATACTGACGCTTGGCCAACTCAAGATACTCGCCAGTCTCTAAGCTCATCAGATAAGACAAACATAGGTTTTTAAGGCTACGACGTGCAACAGAATCTGCATCCGGCTGATAAACGTCATCCGTATCATTTTCTTTATAAACACTTAGCAAGGTGCTCTGCAGCTTTTCAGCCAGGGTACGTTTAACAAAATTACGCACCTCAAAGATAGCATCGACATCAACACAATCTGACAGTTCAGATAGATAAGCTTCAGAAGGCAGTGTAAGCACTTTACTGACCATCGCTTTATCAAGCCCTTCTGCCTCAAGAACACTCTTGAACGCAGTAACTAAGCGATTATCAAGCTGCATTTCTGCTTGTGTAACATAATCAGCAATAAGCGCCTGCATAATATCCACTGCAAGCTTTTGAGCCGCATCCCAACGTGAGAAGCCATCGCTATCATTCGCCATTAAGAACATAAGTTCATCGCGCTGATAAGGATAAAACAGTTTAACCGGCGCAGAGAACTCACGAAGCAATGAAGGTACAGGCTTTTGTTTTAGTCCTTTAAACGTAAAAACTTGCTCAGGCTCAGTGATGTTTAGAATTTCTGTTTTATGACCTCCCGCAAGCGGCAGTTCCTCTCCATCCCCATTGAGTAAACCCATTGCTAGAGGAATATGGAAGGCAGGCTTTGTATCTTGGCCAGGTGTAGCAGGACAGCGCTGTTTGACCTTCAGTTCATAGTCACCCGTTGCAGGGTCAAAATGGTCACTTACATGTAACTCAGGTGTTCCCGCTTGGCTATACCACAATCTAAACTGTGTTAAGTCACGACCTGAAGCGTCTTCCATCGCTTTAATGAACTCTTCAGTCGTAACCGCTTGCCCATCATGGCGATCAAAATAGAGATCAGACCCTTTACGGAATAGCTCACTGCCCAGAAGCGTTCTAACCATACGAACAACTTCAGCGCCTTTTTCATAGATCGTCAGGGTATAAAAGTTGGAAATCTCAATAAAGGAATCAGGTCTGATTGGATGAGCCATAGGCCCAGAGTCTTCCGCAAACTGTGCTGTGCGCAGCAAACTGACATCCTCTACACGCTTAACAGTACGGGAGTTCATATCAGCAGAGAACTCGGCATCGCGGAAAACCGTAAAACCCTCTTTCAGGCTCAACTGGAACCAATCACGGCAGGTTACGCGGTTACCTGACCAATTATGAAAATATTCATGCGCAACAACGGCTTCAACTCGCTGAAAACCGCTATCCGTCGTTGTCGCTGGGTTAGCTAGGACACAAGAGGTATTGAAGATATTCAACCCCTTATTCTCCATCGCTCCCATATTAAAGAAATCGACTGCCACAATCATGTAGATATCTAAATCATACTCACGACCATAGGTTTCTTCGTCCCAGGTCATCGCATTTTTAAGCGATGTCATCGCATAATCAAGCTTATCCAGATCTTTCTTTTCAGCAAAAATTCTTAACGTAACCTTACGTCCAGACATCGTCGTAAAGTCATCTTCTATATGCTGTAAATCACCTGCCACCAAAGCAAACAAGTAAGCAGGTTTAGGGAATGGATCTTCCCATGTTACCCAATGACGCTCACCTTCCGACTCGCCACGCGCAACAGGGTTACCATTGGAAAGTAGTTCAGGGTAACGTTTTTTATCTGCTTCCACCGTCGTGCTGAACACGGACATAACATCCGGCCTATCCGGGAAGAAAGTTATGCGTCTAAACCCTTCGGCCTCACACTGAGTACAAAACATGCCATCAGACTTATATAAGCCTTCCAGTGCTGTGTTTGTTTCAGGATGTATCCGCGTTGATGTTGTAAGGCGGAATTGATCAGGTAAAGATAGAACCGTTAACAACTCACCTTCGCGCTTGAACTTCTCTTTATCAAGTTCAATCCCATCAATCGCTATGCACAATAACTCTAAGTCGGCATGACCAAAGAGCTCTAGTGCAGGTGATTGCTGAGTACACTCAGGGTTACGGCTTATTTTAATATCGGCATGGACTAAGGTTTCTTCCTCAAACAACTCAAAACGTAGATCTGTTGTTTCAAAAAGATAAGTAGGGACTGTGTAGTCCTTTAAAAAAATTGCTTTAGGTTCCTGAGACATTCTGACACCTTAGCTTATCAAGCAGATATCGCGACCTGATAAGCTGTAAATTTACGCATATTAATAACACCAGTATCCAGAATAAGGTACTGGCCTTTGATTCCCTGTAATACCCCTGTTACTTCAGGTGTTTTATCGAAGTTAAATGAAGACACCTTCAAAGGGTAATTTAAAACAGGGTAATTGATCTCTATCTGTTCCGCATCTGGCAAGCGCTGGATCGCTTGAATACCAAATTCGTCTTCTAGCGCTTTTAAGCCATCTTTGCACTTTTCCAGTAACATATCACGTGTCTCGGAAAGTGTTAGATCGTCTACTTCATTCTTGAGCATCTTTCGCCAGTTAGTCTTATCTGCGACATGCTCGCCAAGCAAACGTTCAACTTTTCCTGACTGCAATCGTGTAGAGACCTTAAAGATGGGCAATGCTTGCACAGCACCCTGATCCATCCAACGGGTGGGAACCTGAGTACCACGAGTGATACCTACTTTTACCCCCGAGGAGTTAGCTAGATATACGTAATGATCCTTAAAACAAAACTGCTCGCCCCAACTCTCATCACGGCAACTGCCTTCATGGAAATGGCACAGCTCAGGTTTCACAATGCATTGATCACACTGCGGTAGCTTTTTAAAGCAAGGATAACAAAAGCCTTGGTTAAAACTTTTCTTAGTTTTGCGGCCACAGTGAGTACAGTTAATCGCACCTTGAAACAATAAACTGATCGGCTTCCCGATCAGCTCATTCATTGAAACTTCTTCATCACCGACAGGCAGGAAATATTTAACAGTATCGGATAGCTCCGTTCGCATTTTTTGTAATGCGCCACATGCAATCTGCTGCATCAGTTTTTATCGTCTGTGAGTATTTTAATGGTATCTGGTGCCAACGGATCTTTACCGTGTTGGGAACCATCTTTTTTAGTGCGATCAATATAGCCTACACGCTCATCTTCAGGCTTATGCTCTTGATCATAAGCAATAACCGCACGCATACAAATATCGCTTTGCTCTGCCGTCAATTTACGTCCATCAGGCCATTTTCCAAGCTCGATAGCACGCTTTAAGGATTGGTGCATCTCAGGCGTCATCGCCTGAATAAGTTGCTCATAGTTCATCGTTATATCTCTTACGCTACACGAAGCGGATCTCGATATATCCCGCTCTCCAGAATAGCGACAGTTTATCACATACTTTTTTCTTTCAGCATAAACTCAAACACTTCCGTTTGAATCTTTAATCTGTTTTTCTCATTAGGGATATGAAGATCATCAACCTCTACAACCTGCTTAAGGTTTCGAAGATTATCATTTGCGTATCTCGCCATTTTATCAGGTGCGAAATAAAGATCCTCAGATGCCACAAGTAACTGGACCGGCGCACTAAATTCACTAAGATCTGACTTTTCAAAAGGGCCCGGAGGGATCAAAGTCATGGGAAGACCCGCTTGAAAAACTGAATAGTAATAGGCCTCTAACTCAGGCCAGTTTCCTCCCATTAAGGGGTTCATCAACTGATCAAAGTGAGATTGATCCGTATGCAGTTTGAAACCTATAAACGGCATAAACAGCTTTTTCAAAGGCCGCCAAATAGGACGAAAGAAACCCGCCGGCACAACAAGAGATGCTGCTGTAATTCGGTCAGGTGAGAGGACAGCTAAATCTAGTAAGACCCCTCCTCCAAATGAAAGCCCCACCGCAGGGCAAGATTCTATTTTTAAACTATCTAAGACAGCTTCAAGCCATAGAGCATAAGCATGATTGGTAGGCATCAATGCCACACCTGATGTTTTACCTGCTTGCCCCGGAATATCAGGACAATAAACACGAAACTTTTCTGCTAATTTTGAAAAATACTCTAAGCAAAAAGGAGCCGTAGTATGCAGACCATGAATAAGTATAAGTGGGGGCGCATCCTTTTCGCCTGCTGTGGTCACCCAAACAGGTCCCATCGAGGTCTCTACATATTCACCTTCAAGGCCTGTAACAACAGAATCCAGCTTTCTATATTGCGTTTCATAGCGCTCTTTCAAATCCAGCGAAAACCTTGCTGCGTCCATGTTACCCCTCAGGCTTTCGCCAGTAATTTACCTATTGGCACAAATGCCAAACCTGCTAAAAGCCCAACCAAATGAGCAGTATTGGCTATTGCACCAAAACCTATACTCGCTAAAACCCCGGAATAACCCAAAGCCAACCAAAACACCATAAAGCCAATTAAGGCAGAAGGTAAGCCAAACTTGGGCGCGTAAAGTCGATCCCAAAGCCAAACATAGGCCAATAAGGCAAAGACAACACCTGATAACCCGCCGAATAAAGGACCACTTATCCAATACTGAGCTAAGTTGGCCGATATTCCGGAGAAGATCACCAGAGCAATCAATGTCGTCCTGTTTTGAAGACATTCAACTCGCGTTCCTACGACCCAAATCCAGAGAACATTGAAGACAATATGAGGAGCACTAAAATGCAAAAAAATTGGCGTAATAAATCGCCAATACTCCATTGAACTTACAGTATCCATTATAGTTGCTGGATAAACGCCCTCCGAGGAGAGACGGAAGTCTGTAATAGTAAACAGTTTCATCCAAGCGAGATTATCACCAAAGCCTATTAATAAACTGAGTAAACCACTTAGAATAATAAGAGCAGTGGAAAACCAAGCCCTTTTGGCTAATGTCAAAATACCGGGGGAATTAGGAACAGGTTGAGAAGAATAATCCTCATCCATAGATGATGTGTCGTTAGAGGATTGAGATGAAAAGCCCACTCGCGAAAGGTCTTCGCCTTTACGCCACATTTCATACAAACTGTATATATCTTCTGGGCTCACAACAGGCTCAACCCATAATTCCTGCTGCAACCCAGTCTCTATAACTCTATGGGGCACTTTGTGCTCCCAGAGAAACTTTGTGAATTCAGTAAGATCTTCCCTTAAGGGAACCGAGAATACTTTTATCATCACAAACCAAGCTCATCAGCAATCTCTTTTCGCACATCAACAAATACAAATTTATCAGGCTGTATTGTAGTTTCAGCATCTAAGCGGTACGCAACAAGCTTCCCATATTTAACCGCACTGTAATCTAAACACGCTATATTTGAGGTTATCGGTGCAGGAACCCCTTCACGCCAATAATGACCAATAAAAAGCATCTTCTCATCAGGGCCATAATAGATTAGATCATTAAAATCCTGCTCAGTCAGAGGAAGCCTAGCAACATGCTCAGGAAGAGGGTCTGGCTGAAAAACAACATCTCCATAAAATTCAGGCTCTTCAGCCCAAAACTTTGTTCTAAAGAAGCGACGCTCAAAGCCATCCTTACTCACCATGACCTCACCATCAGGTAAGCGGAGGTGTGTCCCTCTTAATAAACGATCCATCAATGCCCATTCGAATGTTCCACGCTTAGAAGAGCGGTGAAGAAAACGGTTATCGATAATATGGTTTGGGTATTCGGCCTCAAAACGATCCACTAATTTTTGATGCCAACACGCATGTACAACTCTAAAATGCTCAAACTCTAGATAAACCGGCATCTCTCTGATCCACTGAAGAAACATCGCTTCCTCATCAGGATAATTTGCAAACTGTTCTAGAGTTTCAGCGACTATACGATGGTGACGGGGGTTATGTTCACGCAGGTAGCTTAGACCACTACCCTCTTGCCCACGCGTTACATAGCTCAAATAATTAAATTCATGATTACCCATGACGATTTGAGCATGTCCTGCTTGAACCATGTCATATACAAGATGCAAAGACTCCCTGATCCTGGGGCCTCGATCAATAATATCGCCCAGAAAAATGACCTGCCGACCAGGATTAGAATAAACCCCATTACGCTTGGAATAACCAAGCTTTCCTAGCAGTAGCTCTAAACTAAGACCACATCCGTGCACATCACCAATGATGTCGTACCCTTTAGTTTCACTCGCCACTTTACTCTCCGAGTTTCCGGCCCCAACCAAGCTTCTCTCGGCAGGTGCTATAAAAATCATAATTAAGAGGATGAAGTAGCTTTAATTTATGCGGTTTTTTATGGACCGTTATCGTATCACCAGGCGCACAACTTATATCTTTCTGGCTGTCACAAGAAACTGTCGGGTAAGCACCATTATCAGGACTTATAACTAACTTAAGTTCACTGTTGCCATTTACAACAATAGGCCTGCTTGTCAGTGTATGAGGAAACATCGGTACTAGAACGAGCGCATCCAGCTTCGGATGCATAATCGGACCACCACCAGAAAGTGAATATGCGGTTGAGCCTGTTGGGGTTGAAATAATCAGACCATCAGACTTCTGTGTATATACAAACTGGCCTTCAATATACAATTCAAACTCGATCATACGCGCGGCTTTACCCGGGTGAAGAACACAATCATTGAGAGCTGTCGCTTCTCCAATGGGTACACCATCACGCTTAACGATAACATCCAGTAGAAAACGACTATCGACGGTATACTTTCCCTCTAAAACCTCGCCTACTTTCTCTTCAATCTCATTCGGAGAGATATCAGTCAAAAATCCTAGGTTTCCGCGGTTAACCCCCAAAACAGGTACATGGTATTGGGCTAATGACCGAGCTGCGCCCAGCAAACTACCATCACCGCCCACAACAATAACTAAGTCACAGATCTCACCCATCATTTTTTGGGTACTGGTCTGCTGACCATGACCTGGAATAACCTCAGCAATACGCTCATCCAAAATACAGTTGAGACCTCGCTCACCCAGAAAACGAGTCAAATGTTTTAGCGTATCAATAACTGACTTACTACCTAAACGTCCAATAAGGCCGATGTTACGAAAGTAATCCATTTCTGCTCCGGATGAACTCATAATGAGTAAACAATAAAAAACACTCTTTATCTAACTGATTTTTCACAATCTTTTCAATCAGTTTTTATAACTATACATGACCAACTCAAGAAGTAGAGAGAGATCTCAACCCCTGAAGCCCACCTGTATGAATAGCGAGAATCTTACTACCCTTACTAAACGCTCCATTTTCAATGAGTTGAAATAAGCGCATCATCATTTTCCCTGTGTATATCTGATCAAGTGAAACATTGTGATCACAATGAAACTGTTCGATAAAATCAATCAGCTCTTTAGAGGTTTTTCCATAGCCACCACAGTGACCTGAATAATCCAGAGACCAATTCCCCGGATCACTACAGCGCGCACCACTCATGAGCTCCTGTATATCAGAGACCAAAAACTCCGCGCCTTTTAGTACAGGTACACCCAATACAGATACTTCAGGCTGTGAAACTGCCACCCCAGCTAAAGTACCTCCCGTACCACAAGGCAGAACAATATGATTGAAACCATACTGGTCAAGCATTGACTTGGTCACAATCTCAGAAGCACCTTTCACCGCAAGGTGGTTACTACCGCCTTCAGGAATTATCAAAGGATCATCAAACTGTCGCTTTAATGCCTCTACAAACTCAATTTCATTTCGTTTTCTGTATTCAGAACGAGATACAAACAGCAACTCCATCCCCCAGCGGGCAGCATCAGTTAGCGTTGGGTTACTTGCGTACTCAGGCTCACCACGTATCACTCCAACAGTCTTTATACCTAATTTTTTGCCTGCCCATGCCAACGCATGAATGTGATTGGAAAAAGCACCGCCAAAACTAAGAACAGACTTACGCTTTAGTAAGAGCGCATCATTCAAATTATATTTTAACTTAAACCACTTATTTCCACTGACATACTCATCAGTCAAATCCAACCTAAGCAAATACAAAGCAACATCTGCCTTTATCGACGGCTGTAGTTTTATAGGAATAATTGGCGAGACTTTACCTTGTTCAAACATGGCGGTCCTGAGATTTAACAAATATGAAATATAAACATAACAATAGCGTCACTTTATACGCATAAAGTGAATAAAAAAGGAGAGAAAAATGGAAGACTATCTAGAAGACTTAATAAACCTGAGCTATGAAGAGTACGATGATGATAATGAGCATTCAGATGACGCAGAAGAGCAATAGCGTCATCTAAATGCTCCAAGCATTAGCAAACGTCTACTGTATTAACTTGGTTTTCCGGGGTACCGGGAACAACATCACCGATATACTGCTTAATCAATACCGTCCGGTTACCACCTGAGCTTTTCGACTCGTACATAGCCAAATCGGCGCGCTGAACAACCTGATCAGGCTTTTCAGCCCCATCAGTTTCAGTTACACCTAAACTCATAGAGAGCTTGACGATGGAATCATCACTTTTATCCATGCTGTAAGAACACTCAGCATTAAAAGCAATGCGAATCCTTTCAGCCGTTTTTGCCGCAGATGAAATATTTGTCTCTGGCAACAAAACCATAAATTCGTCACCGCCATACCTGACAGCGATATCAGCCAATCTCAAAGCGTCCTTTAATAGGTCACCAATGATACGAAGAACTCTATCGCCTTCCAAATGACCTAAAGAATCATTAACCTTCTTAAAATTATCCAGATCAAAACAGATCAAACTCAATGGATGCTTATAACGCTTCGCACGATCCAGCTCACGCGCCATCACATTGTAAAAATGACGCTGATTAAACAACCCCGTTAACTCATCAGTGACTGACAGCTTATGCAGTTGTTTTTCCATTGCTTGACGCTCAGTCAAATCATGGAAAAAACCGATACTACTACCCTCTTCGTTATCAACAATCACCGCAGACAAACGAATGGGAACTTCCGAACCATCTTTACAAGACAGTGAGGCTTCATACCCCTCAATCAAACCCTTTGAGCCATAAGATCCAGAATACATTAACTTCTTAATCTTACGAGCTGCATCACGACTAGGATATATTTCAGAAATATTCATGCGACCAATAACATCGCCTGAAGAATAACCTAACAGTTTCTCAGCTGCGGCGTTGAAAATCTGAACAACACCAGAACCATCAACACCTATAACAGGGTCTGGACATAGAGATACAATCACTGTTTCATCCACATTATTCACTAATGTTCATCCATATCTTTATAAAAGCCCAATAGAGCTATAATTGAGGCAACGAATTTAAGCGGTTAAATTTCGATCTACATTACCACAACATACATGTTTAATACATAAAATACAAAGAGATAAGAAGACAACAGAAGAGGGATAAAACAGAAGAATAGTGGTGGGCGTGGAGAGGCTCGAACTCCCGACATTCGCCTTGTAA
>CERC01002270.1_pt1 | contig 22000 bp, 22 predicted proteins | sample 530921 | NCBI WGS metagenome assembly CERC01 (sample SAMEA2621099, study PRJEB7988) | marine metagenome | isolation source: saline water (ENVO:00002010), including
ATCCACTCATGGTTAAACCGTATGTTATTACCAGATACAGTAGGTACTGGTGGTGACTCGCATACTCGTTTCCCTCTAGGTATTTCATTCCCAGCGGGTTCTGGTGCAGTAGCATTCGCAGCAGCAACAGGTGTAATGCCACTTGATATGCCTGAGTCAATCTTAGTACGTTTTAAAGGCGAAATGCAGCCAGGTATCACATTACGTGACCTAGTACATGCTATCCCTTATTACGGTATCAAAGAAGGTCTTCTAACAGTTGAGAAGAAAGGTAAGATCAACGAATTCTCTGGTCGTGTACTAGAAATCGAAGGTGTTGAGCACCTAACTGTTGAGCAAGCTTTCGAACTTTCTGATGCGTCAGCTGAGCGTTCAGCTGCAGGTTGTACAGTTAAACTTTCTAAAGAGTCTATCGCTGAATACCTAGAGTCAAACATTGTAATGCTTAAGTGGATGATCTCTGAAGGTTACGGTGATGTGCGTACAATTGAGCGTCGTATCACAGCAATGCAAGAGTGGTTAGCTAACCCTGAGCTGATGGAAGCTGATGCTGATGCAGAGTACAAACACGTACTTGAAATCGACCTAGCTGATATCAAAGAGCCAATCCTTTGTGCTCCAAATGACCCTGATGATGCACGTCTTCTTTCAGACGTAACAGGCGAGAAAATCGATGAAGTATTCATCGGTTCTTGTATGACTAACATCGGTCACTTCCGTGCTGCAGGTAAACTACTCGATGGTTTCAGTGGCCGTATCCCAACTCAACTTTGGGTTGCACCACCAACGAAAATGGATAAAGACCAACTTACTGACGAAGGTTACTACGGTATCTTTGGTCGTGTAGGTGCGCGTATCGAAACTCCAGGATGTTCACTATGTATGGGTAACCAAGCACGAGTTGCTGATAAAGCAACGGTTGTGTCTACCTCTACGCGTAACTTCCCTAACCGTCTAGGTACTGGCGCAAACGTATTCTTAGCATCAGCAGAGCTTGCAGCAGTAGCGGCAATCTTAGGTAAACTACCTACACCTGCTGAGTACCAAGAGTATGCAGATAAGATCAATGCAACTGCAGCTGATACATATCGTTACCTGAACTTCCACCGTATGCCTCAATACACTAAAAAGGCAGACCAAGTAATCGTTCAGCAAGCCGTTTAATTCTAATTAAAATTAAATAGCTAAAAAGCCCGCATCCAGCGGGCTTTTTATTTTAGATAAAAATTCTAATTTACTTCTAAATTCTATCTTAAAGCTACATAAATCATCATTGCTGTTTACATAATAACGCAAAAATTTCCTACCAATTGCATTAAAATCCTCGCCAATATTCTCAACATATTAAGGCGAGATCGTTATGACAAAATTAAACAACCAGAATCTATTGCAACTTCGTTTTGTAAGCCAAGCTCATATTGACGCAGTAAAGCCTTCTTTTGCTAACCTACCTGCGAATCCGTACGCCGATGGTCAATTTCGTAAGCGTCGCTATTCAGTAATCAAAGTCGTTGATGGTGAATTAAAGCTACAACCAACTAAAGCATTTGTGCAAGATGACTCAATCAATACCTTCCAAGGTAATGTTGAGCGTACTTATGAAAATTTAGAAGATAGCTTATTAGCCACTGATGGCATGAAGCAAATCGTTAATCAGTTCCGCGATATGACGGGGATCAGCGATGATCGCGATATTGAAATTCATCAATTCAGAATGCTTGCGATTGACAGCGATACACCCGCTGCGCCTGAAGGTGTTCACCAAGATGGTTTTGATCACGTATGTGTATGTGGTGTATCACACGAAAACCTTGAAGGTGGTGAGCTACTTGTTTATGAACATCAGCAAGCAGAGCCTTGTTTCAAAATGGAAATTAAAGACGGCATGTTCGCGCTTATTAATGACCGTGAAGTATGGCACAACGCAACACCAATGAATAAATTAGACGCAAGCAAAGAAGGTTACCTTGATTGCTTCGTACTAACTGCGTAAGGGGATATCATGAACTTAACGCAATTACGTCGTCAATTTCCTGCACTTATGCAACAAGTTGCTGGTCAGTCACCGATTTTCCTTGATGGCCCGGGTGGCTCGCAAGTGCCACAGTCAGTTTTAAGTGCCATGACTGCTTATTTGGGTTACTACAACTCGAACTTAGGTGGTGCATTTTTCTCAAGTGATAAAACGGTTGAGTTAATGGCTAACGCTCGCCAAGCAGCAGCCGATTTATTAAATGCCCCATCTAAAGAGCAAATCGTGTTTGGTGCAAACATGACAAGCTTAACGTTCAGCTTTAGTCGTGCCATCTCGCGTGATTGGACTGCTGGTGATGAGATTATTGTCACAAATGCTGATCACTACTCAAATGTTTCATCTTGGCAGCAAGCTGCTGAAGATAAGGGCGCAACAGTAAAAACGGCTCTTATCAACGAAGCTGATTGCAGCTTAGATATGGCACACTTTGAAAGCCTTTTATCAAGCAAAACAAAACTTGTAGCAGTGACGTATGCATCAAACACTACTGGTTCAATTAATGACATTAAACGCATTGTTGAGCTTGCTCATGCAGTTGGTGCGCTAGTTTATGTTGATGCCGTTCATTATGCACCTCATGAGCTGGTAGATGTACAGGCACTTGATTGCGACTTTTTAGCGTGCTCTGCATACAAGTTCTTTGGCCCTCATCTTGGTATTGTATATGGCAAACGTGAGCACCTTGAAGGTTTCACACCATACAAAGTTGAGCCTGCAAAAGATGTTGCCCCAGGTCGCTGGGAAACGGGTACGCAAAGCTTTGAAGCGCTAGCTGGTCTCATTGCTGCTGTTGATTACATTGCTGCAATTAGTGAGCTTGATGACAGTCATTCACGCCGAGAAAAACTGGCGGCTGCCTTTGCTATCACTAAACAGCACGAAATGGCATTAAGTAAGTATTTCTTAACTCGTTTAGCAGATTACCCGAGCATTAAGCTGTTTGGTATTAATGATCTAGAGCGTGTTGCTAATCGCACACCGACTTTTGCTTTAACTTTTGAAGACGTCGAGCCGCGTGTTGTTTCTGAATTTTTAGGGAAGCAACATATTTGTGTGTGGGATGGTAACTTCTACGCGCAAGGCTTATGTAAGCAACTCGGTGTATTAGAGACAGGCGGCGTAGTTCGCATTGGCTGTATGCATTACAACACAATTGAAGAGCTTGATAAGGTTTTTGATTTATTTGATCAATTACTAAAAAATTAAAGCTAAGTTTTTAGCTATAAGTTTGAAGCAGCCCGAAGGGGCTGCGATTTGACAGAGCTAACAGTCAGTTAGATTTTTACCGCTAGGATTGTGGTTGCCCATAGATTTGCTCTGCACGGTTAAATAGAACCCACGACGTTAAAATATACTTATCATTTGAAATGGGCTTATTACCTCGGTGCGTATGGGTAAAGTAACCCGGAGCTACGACCATCGACCCCTGTTTCGGTGATATTTTACGCTGTTGATAGTAAAACTCAGTTTCACCACCTTCTTCTACATCATTTAGATAGAACATAAATAACAGTACGCGATGCAAGGCTTCGTTATGACCGTGTTGTGGGTATACCTCGCTATGCCAATACGGGTAGCCCCCTTTATTGATATCGTATTTTTGTGCTTGAATAGGCCCAAGGCGGAAAATTTGCTGCACGAGTAATGGCAATTGTGGTTTGCCAACTTCTTCAAAATTATCTTGTGTAAGATCAACTGGCTGACCTGTTTTCGGATGATAAACCTTTAAACCAAATGCACCTATCATCATGAAAATATGCTCTTCAAGGTATTTAAAGATGTGGCTGGCGGTTGTTTGCTGAATATGCTTAAGTTGCTCAACGTACTCTGGATGATTATTAAGATATAAATCGCGGCTGTCTTTTTTTGCTAAATCCACGCCGCCAGAGGTAGTGCCTTGTTTTAAATGCGGGCTTTGTTCAAATACCGTGATAAAGTTGTCGCAAAATTCTTTGCTGAGGGCGTTTTCGTATACGCGAATAAAGTCCGTCATGAGCTACCTTTAGTTTATATTTTTTATAGGGTTACTATGTTTACTGAGACTATCACACCTCGTTTTAGCGAAACTGATGTGCTAGGGCATATCAACAATACCGTACTCCCTGTATGGTTTGAAGCCGCCCGAGCGCCTATTTTCAGGTTTTTTACCCCCGATCTAAACCCTTATGAGTGGAAATTGATCATTGCTAAGGTTGAGGTAAGCTTTGTCGGTGAGTTGTTTTATGGCCACGATGTAACCGTTAAAACCAGTGTAGAGCACATTGGCTCTAGCTCATTTGTGCTTCGCCAAGAAGCATGGCAACAAGATAACTGCTGCGCCGTTGGTAAAACTGTACTCGTGCGTTACGACTTTGCAAACAAATGCTCGCAAAAACTTAATGAGCAGGAAAGGGCTGACCTTACAGCGCATTTAATCGCTGAGGAATAAACCATTTTTTGCCGACATTTCGCAGCACTTGGGTTAAAATGCGCCTTCATTATTTTGACTGAGTAATTTTGGGTTACACGCAATGCTGTTAATGATCGACAATTATGATTCGTTTACCTACAACTTAGTGCAGTATTTTCAGCGCTTAGATCAAGATGTATTGGTAAAACGTAATGACGAGATCAGCATTGCAGAGATCAAACAGCTTAACCCTGAACATATTGTTCTTTCACCCGGCCCATGTTCACCCAACGAAGCGGGTATTTCGTTACAGGTGGTCGAACAGCTAAAAGGTGAAGTGCCTATTCTTGGGATCTGCTTAGGGCATCAAACTATTGCTCAGGCGCTTGGGGCTGAAGTAGTCAGAGCAAAACGAGTTATGCATGGCAAAACTTCATTGGTTAAACATAACAACCAAGGGGTGTTTAAGGGGTTAGCAAACCCACTTACCGTTTGCCGATATCATTCATTAGTGGTTGATAAGCAGCATTTACCTAATGACCTTACAATCACTGCTTGGACTGAGCAAAATTCTGATTTCGAAGAAATAATGGGTTTAATGCATGCTAATTTAGCGCTTGAAGGGGTGCAGTTTCATCCTGAAGCAATTTTGACTCAGCAGGGACTTGAATTACTTGCTAACTTTTTAACTCGCTTCTAATCTTAGGCTAATGAATTAACAAATATGACTGACAATACCCCTGTGCAAATTACTGAAGAAAAACGACAACAAAGGACTTCGATGGTGCTCAATGAACGCGCCCACGATCTATTGCTTGGTCATAGTTTTGCACAGCGCCAAATTGGTTATATTCACACCTTAGAGATTGACTACGGTGAGTCGATGGAGCAACGCACTTTATTAGAGGTGGAAGTTGCAGCCGAAAAGAAGCGACAAAAAAGCAGTACAGCACATCATAAGTACCGTGCTCAGGCGAGTAAGCAGTTACATCAAGTCATAGAAGCAGCTATGAACAAGCAGCTAGAAGACGTCGACTCGGTTGTGCATGAAACAATTGGTATTCAAGATAGTGTTCCAGCGATTTTAGAAATATTAGCAGTACGCTCCGCATCGGTTGGTCGCCTTGAACCTTTGGTTAAAGATTTAAGTTGGTTAGGCCGTGAGTTGGTTGCCTTTGTTAATTTGCCTTTCTATCGTAAGCAGCGTAATAAGCATACCTCGGTTCAAGTTGATAACCCATTATTAGCGCTGCGTTATATTGGTTTAGATAATTTAAAGTTTGTTGTGCCTACATTTGCGGTTCGCCATTGGATGCCTCACAGTACAGAACCATTTCCATTATTAAAGCGTCGTTTGCGCGATAATTCGATGGCGTGTGCCATTGCGGCTCAAGAGCTTGCTAAATTAAATGGTGTAAATGAGGTACACGCGTTTACCTTAGGTATGTTATTGGATGTTGGCAAAATTGCTTTAGTGCGTTTGTATTTACGCACCTTTGAGCGAGTTTGGCAGCGACAAGTGGCAAAAGCGCGTGAAGAACAAAAGAAAGACTTACACACGGCACTTTTAGAGCTTAAGCCAGATCCCTTGTTTTTAAGCTCATTATTGAGAACTCTGTCAATGAAAGTGACCGCTACTGTTATTGAGCAAATGTCATTTAAGTATTTACCCTTTAATGCGGTGATGCAGCAATTAACAACGCCACTAGCTAAAAACGATGAGTATCTACCACTTACAGAAGTGATATTGAAAGCGCGTTGTTATGCTCAATACTTAAGTTTAAATGAGCACCAATTAGTTGAACAAGACGAAACTGAGCATTGGTTTGCGCACTTTAACTTCACTCAAGAAGAGCTCGATCAGCTTGCAAAATGCAATTTTGATCGCTTCCATATCCAAATTAATTAAAAAAAATGTTAATTTTTTTGCGACTATTCATTCATTGTTTATCAATCCACACTGACAATTTTTCTGTAAGCATGCTCTGCGGTGCTTACTAGCAGCACGCCTTTTTATCGTATTTAGTCTAAAAAACAACCTTCAAATAGTTATTCACTATCCATGAAAAAATATCTCGAGCCCTTTATTTTCAAGGGCTACATGAAAGTTTTCTAAGAGACAGAACGAAAATTTTCTGAAATAATGAACGAATGAAAATTGAACCAAAGAGTAATTTTGGTGAATTTACGCTAAGCTCAATCGGCTAATTAAAATGGCTTAGTTTAGCTTTAAGATGCCACCTTACTCTTCGTGTGCTTACAATTAAGAGGATATAAAATGACAGTCAATCGTGAATTATTTGATCAAGTAATGGTTCCTAACTATGCACCATCAAGTGTTATTCCTGTTCGAGGCGAAGGCTCTCGTGTATGGGACCAAGAAGGTCGCGAATTTATCGATTTTGCTGGTGGTATCGCAGTTAACTGTCTAGGTCACTGCCATCCAGCTCTTGTAAGTGCATTAAAAGAGCAAGGCGAGAAAATTTGGCACTTATCAAATGTAATGACTAATGAGCCTGCACTTCGTCTAGCTAAAAAGCTAACTGATGCAACATTTGCAGAGAAAGTATATTTTGCTAACTCAGGCGCAGAAGCAAATGAAGCGGCACTAAAATTAGCGCGTCGTTTTGCTCTAGATAACTATGGCGAGCAAAAGTCGCAAATTATCTCATTCAATAAAGGTTTCCACGGTCGTACATTCTTTACTGTAACGGTAGGTGGCCAAGCTGCATACTCTGATGGTTTTGGTCCTAAACCTGGCGATATCGTGCACTGTGACTATAACGACTTAGCAGCATTCGAAGCGCTTATCTCTGATAATACGTGTGCGGTAATGATGGAGCCTCTGCAAGGTGAAGGCGGTATCATTTCACCAACCAAAGAATTTGTAGAAGGTGTACGTGAGCTGTGTACTAAACACAATGCACTTTTAATTTTTGATGAAGTACAAACAGGTGTTGGTCGTACTGGTGAGCTTTATGCTTATCAAGGTCTAAACGTAACTCCAGATATCTTAACTACAGCCAAAGCGTTAGGTGGTGGTTTCCCAATCGGTGCGATGATCACCACAACTGATATTGCTAAGCACTTAAAAGTAGGTACTCATGGTTCTACTTACGGTGGTAACCCACTTGCATGTGCAGTAGCAGAAGCGGCATTCGATACAGTAAATACACCAGAAGTATTAAATGGTGTTAAAGAAAAGTCGGCATTATTCCGTGAGTTACTAACGGCGATTAACGAAAAGCACAATGTATTCACTGAAATCCGTGGTGAAGGCCTATTAATTGGTGCTGTAGTAACAGAGCAGTTTAAAGGTCGTGCAAAAGAGTTCTTAGTTGCAGCAACAGAAGAAGGCGTGATGTCTTTAGTTGCAGGTGTTGATGTTGTTCGTTTCACTCCGTCACTTGTAATTCCAGAAGCTGATATCCGCGAAGGTATGGCTCGTTTTGAAAAAGCGGTTGCTAAAGTCGCTAATAGTTAATTTCTTAACTGCCAACTCAGGGCAAGCACAGCTTGCCCACATTTCTTAATTTACCGTTATTTATAAGGGAGCAAGCGGACTTATGATGATCCTTCGCCCAATTCAGCAAAGTGATTACGCTTCATTAGTAAAGATTGCCGTAGAGTCAGGACATGGCTTCACATCTTTGCCTAATAATGAACAATTGCTACAAAAGAAAATAGATCATTCTGTCAGCTCATTTGCAAAAGCTGCTCAACAACCAGGTGATGAAGGTTACTTGTTTGTTCTTGAGGATAGCGAGACTGGTGAAGTTGTTGGTACTTCTGGTATCGAAGCAGCTGTTGGTTTAGATGATGCTTTTTATCACTACCACTTAAGTAAAGTGATTCACTCTTCTCGGACCCTTGATGTATACAAAGCTGTTGATATTCTTACCTTGTGTAATGATTACACAGGGGCAACAGAGCTATGCACGTTATTCCTAAAAGATGGCTACCGTAAAAATAATAATGGTAAATTACTCTCAAAAGCGCGTTTTATGTTTATAAACCAGCATAGAGAACGCTTTGCTGAAACTGTGATTGCTGAGATGCGTGGTGTATCAGACGAAAACGGTGAAAGCCCATTCTGGCAATGGTTAGAAGAGCACTTTTTTTCAATGGACTTTCCTACTGCCGACTACCTCACCGGGATTGGTCAAAAGGTGTTCATTGCTGAGTTAATGCCTAAGTATCCAATTTACGTCAACTTATTGAGCAAAGATGCGCAAGCTGTAATCGGTCAAGTGCACGCTAACACGCGTCCTGCTATTGAACTTTTAAAGAGCGAAGGTTTCACCTTTAACGGTTACGTAGATATCTTTGACGCAGGCCCAACAGTTGAAGCAAAGATCGAAAATATAGCTACAATTCGTAATGCCAAAACATTCAAAGTTGAAATTGGTGAAAGCCAAGGCGACACCACGGTATTGTTAGCAAACGATAAAATTGCTGATTTTAGAGCAACCGTGACTCAAGTTAGCCTATCATGCGATGCCGATAGCATCACAATCTCAAGTGAATTAGCAAAAGCACTTCACCTAGAAGCGGGTGATTCAGTATCACTAGCAGAACTATAGAATTCAGGAGACATATTAATGACTCATGCAGCGCAATTTATTAATGGTCAATGGCAAGCAGGCCTTGGTCATACTTTTCAGTCTGTTAACCCTGCAAACAACGACGTAATTTGGCAAGCAAACAGTGCAACAGCTGAGCAAGTAGACAGTGCCGTGTCTGCTGCACGTGAAGCATTTTACAGCTGGGCTGACAAATCATTCGCTGAGCGTTTAGCGATTGTAAAAACATTTGCTGAAACGCTAAAAGAGCACAGTGAAGAACTCGCTGTTGCGATTGCACAAGAAACCGGTAAACCACTTTGGGAAACGCGCACTGAAGCTGGTGCTATGGTGGGTAAAATTGCTATCTCTGAAAAAGCATTTTTAGAGCGTACTGGTGATGTTGAAAACCCAATGCCACAAGGCCGTGCGATGATCCGTCATAAACCTCATGGTGTTGTCGCAGTATTTGGCCCATACAACTTCCCTGGTCACTTACCAAATGGTCATATTGTGCCTGCATTATTAGCAGGTAATACCGTGGTATTTAAACCGTCAGAATTAACGCCTGCTGTTGCTGAGTTAACGTTAAAGTTATGGGAAAAAGCCGGTCTTCCTGCAGGTGTTATCAACCTTGTACAAGGTGAAGTTGAAACCGGTAAAGCGCTTGCGTCTCATAAAGGTATTGATGGCTTATTCTTTACGGGCTCTTCTCGTACTGGTCATATTTTACATGAGCAGTTTGCTGGTCAGCCGGGTAAAATCCTAGCGTTAGAGATGGGGGGGAATAACCCGCTTATCGTCACTGATGTTGCTGATACTAAAGCGGCTATCCACGATATTATCCAATCAGCGTTTATCTCAACCGGTCAACGCTGTACCTGTGCGCGTAAACTGTTTTTACCAAAAGGCGAGCAGGGTGATGCTATCTTAGCGGGTCTTATTAAAGCGACTAAAGCGATTAAAGTAGGTGACTACGACGCAGAAGATCAGCCTTTCATGGGTTCAATGATTTCTGCTGCAGCAGCGGCTGGAATGGTTGCAGCGCAAAAGCAACTTGTTGAGCTTGGTGCTGAAGTGTTAGTTGAACTTACTCACAAAGAAAATACCGGCTTTGTAACACCGGGTATTTTAGAGTGTACCGATGTGGCTAACTTCCCAGATGAAGAGCACTTTGGACCACTGCTTAAAGTGTTCCGCTTTACTGACTTTGATTCCGCTATTGATAAAGCGAATGACACAAGCTTTGGCTTATCAGCCGGTTTATTAAGTGACAGCGCAGCAGATTACGATCACTTCTTACGTCGTATTCGTGCAGGTATCGTAAACTGGAACCGTCCAATCACAGGTGCATCAAGTGCAGCACCATTTGGTGGTATCGGTGCATCGGGTAACCACAGAGCAAGCGCATATTACGCTGCTGATTATTGTGCATACCCTGTTGCTTCGGTAGAGCTTGAAAAAGTAGCGATGCCAGCGACATTGAGCCCTGGCTTAAAAATCGATTAATAACCGTAAATTATTATAAAAAGCAGCTTAGGCTGCTTTTTTTGTATGAGATGCCTAGCAAAGGTAGCAATTAAAAGCGCTTTCTGCTTAAATCTAAAGAGATAGTTTTTTATTAGGTGTGCAGTCGTATGGTTTTAGATAGGCAAGGGTACGATGATCTTGTCATGTATCTCACTCAAAATTTAGCGCTTTTTGAGAAGCCAGGTCAAATTAAACCAGGAGCTCCAACAGTGTTAGAGCTGATTGAAGACGTGATAGCAGAAAACGTTATGTTACTTTGCGAACAACACACTGAGCTTAATACTGAGCAACGCAGCCAAATTGTCCGCGAAGTAGATGGCATTGTGTATGACTTACAAGAAGTGTTAAGTAGCGTTACAAATCACACTGTAACCGTTGAGCAGCATGCTTTTATTGATGAGTTTGCTGGACTGGTAAAAAACTTATTTGATAACGCCGTGGCTGAAAGTGCTTAACGGCCAGTGTTAGCGCTCTTTTTAAGTTCGCAATCAGCGTGCTTGCGCTTGCAGCTGCAAATCCTCAATTAACTGCTTTACTCTTTGGCCTACCGCTTATCTCTTGCATCTGAGTGTGACTTGCTTACAATCAAGCAAAACAACTTGAAGAGACAAAATAAATGCAAGCGAATGTAAAATGGGTAGAGGGTGATACCTTCATTGGCCTTTCAAACTCAGGCCACAATGTCGTTTTTGATGCTGGTAGCGATAGCGCAGCACCAAGCCCAATGGAAATGGTATTAATGTCGGCAGGTTGCTGCTCATCGGTTGATGTAGTAAGCATTCTAAAAAAAGCAAAGCAATCATTCTCTGATGTGCAAGTGAAGCTAACAGCTGAACGTGCTGAGTCTGCACCTCGCGTGTTTACTAAGATTAACCTACACTTTGTGGTTACCGGTGATAATGTCTCTGAAAAACACCTTGCGAGAGCTGTGCAATTGTCTGCAGAAAAGTATTGCTCTGTAGCCTTAATGCTTGATAAATCAGTAGAAATTACGCATAGCCACGAAGTTGTTCTAGAACAGGTAAAATAACGCTTTTTCCGAGCGGGAAATTCGTATAAAATCCGCGAACTTTTATTTCTGCTGGTGCAGGTTTCACTCGTTTAAAGGTTGGTTTAGCATGAATAAACCCTTCGATAAAATTAAGCTTCATGGCTTTAATAACTTAACTAAGAGCTTAAGCTTTAGTATTTACGATATTTGTTACGCAAAGACTGAACAACAGCGTAAAGAATATATTGAATATATCGACGAACAGTATAGTGCTGATCGCCTTACCGATATTTTAGGTGAAGTTGTGGATATTATTGGTGCAAACATCTTGAATGTTTCTCGCCAAGATTACGATCCGCAAGGTGCCAGTGTGACAATTCTGATCTCAGAAGAGCCAATTGAGCAGCAAACTACCTATGACGTTGATGAAGCGCCGGGTCCTTTGCCTGAAACGGTTGTTGCGCACTTAGACAAGAGCCACATCTGTGTTCACACATACCCAGAAGCACATCCTGATGATGGTATTTGTACGTTCCGTGCTGATATTGAAGTATCAACGTGTGGCATCATCTCGCCATTAAAAGCGTTAAACTTCTTAATTCACAGCCTTGAGTCTGATGTTGTAACAATTGACTACCGCGTACGTGGTTTTACGCGTGATGTGGATGGTGTTAAGCACTATATCGACCATGCAATTAACTCAATTCAGAACTACATGACTGAAGATACAAAAGAAGCGTACCAAATGATGGACGTAAACGTGTATCAAGAGAACTTGTTCCACACTAAGATGATGCTAAAAGAAACTGACTTGAATACTTATTTATTCGGTGTTTCTACAGCAGATCTTTCAGAAGACGAAGAAGAAGAAATTCGTTCTAAGTTAACTCGTGAGATGCAAGAAATCTTCTACGGTCGTAACTTACCAGATACAGAGTAAGTAGCCACAAGCTTAAAAAAAACGGCGTGTAATGTATGTTACACGCCGTTTTTTATTTCAGGCTTTGTGTTGTGGCAGTTGTAACTGCGAACCCTCAGTTACTTAATAAGTAGCAACTCTGTTTGTCTGCCATCAAGATACCAAACTCCAGAGCTATCAAAAAAAGCATCTTCTTCGAGCATAATACGGATCTCTTTGTTCCAAGGCTCTATATATACAGCATTATTTAACTCAATCGAATACGCCGTATTTAAGTGAAGCGGGTAGTCACCGTCGCCAGCAACACCTTGTTGAGAATCCCACATGCCCAATGTTGTACCTGCTGCGTGGCCATGATAACCAATTGGGTGCGTGTAGATTGTTGGCTTTAATCCTTTAGCAATTGCCTCGGCGCGTGATTCTTTCAGTACTTCGTTACCGGTTTTCCCGATTGCAAAATGTGAAGTAAAAATATCTTGCAATTGATTACCGCGTTTTAATGCGTTTATTAAATACTCGGGTGCTTGTGTTTCATTTTCTTTTAACACATAAGCATGTTGTTGAGTGTCAGTATTTAAACGCAAATAGGTAATACCAAAATCAACATGCAGCAGATCGCCTGCTTGAATAATTTGCTTATCACCTTCACTAAAACTGGTCTCATGGTCAAAAGTTGTTTTATCGGCACGTTGTATACTGACGCTTGGGTGAAACCATGTTTGCAGTTTTAATTCCCTTACCCGCTCTCTAAACCACCAAGTTAAATCTGTAGTTGTAGTTTTACCGACAGTGATGACTTTACTTGAAAACCCCTCAGCAATAATTTGATGTGCAATGGCGACCGCTTTTTTATACATTGCTATTTCTTCAGGTATGCGTTGTTCTAGCCAAGCTACCGCGAGGGGCTCTGCAGAAATCAGTTTATTAAGGTATTTATTTGGGAGAGCACTTTTAAGTGCATTAAAATCGCTAACAACGAGTCCATCTGCATGAGCCCAGATTTTTGATGTGTTAAGTGCGATATTTTTGGGTTGATATTGCTCAATCAGTTCAACTAAGGCTAACCATTGATCTGGCTGCTGTTGTTTGTCCCATGCTTTTTTAAATACAGTGCCTATGCTGTAGGGCGCAATTGCGAGTGCGTCAACTTCGCCTTGTTTATTGAGTGCAAAAACAAGTATGGTTGTTCGCCTTGCAGAAAGCCAAGTTGCCGGTAGAAAGGTTTTTAAAATAGGGTCTTCATTGTATTCGCGGCTAATCATAAGCCACATATCAATATTATGTTGCTTCATAAGCGAGGGCAAAAGCGTTTTAACCCTAAGCTCTGTGACTTTATCTATAAAAGCAGCGCGCTCCTTCATTGGTAGAACCGATAATTCACTCGCCTTAATGGGCAATGCCCACAAGCTACATAGTATTAGCGCTAGCATGATGTTTGTTTTATTTAGCACGTTGTTGTTTCCTTTATTATTTTTATAAACTGCTTAAAAACATAGCAACACTCTATACAATAAACGAGTAATTTAAGGTGAATTACAGGTTTCTATGCGTAAACTCGCTTGCTAAAGTAAAGGTGTAGATTGGGAATAAAGTTAAGGATAATAATGAATCAGCAGGTATTTTTAGCAAAACAGGTTCGTGAAAATGAAGGCCCAGCAGCTAAACGGTGTGGTGTAACACTTTATGAGCTAATGGAACGGGCCGGACAAGCGACTTATCAGCATCTACTTAACTACTTTCCTGATGCTAAAAAGTTTGTTGTATTAACTGGCGTTGGTAATAACGCTGGTGATGGCTATGTTGTGGCACGCTTAGCTAAACATGCTGGGATGCAGGTGACGGTTATAGCAGCAAAACCTGAGCAACCCCTTAAAGGGGATGCGCTCACCGCTCAGCAAGCTTGGTTAGAATTAGGTGGGACAATTACTGCAGATCTAAGCTCCATTAAAACAGCTGACATCATCATTGATGGCTTGCTCGGCACGGGTATTCAAAGCGAGGTGCGAGAGCCATTCGCACAATTAATTGAAGCAGCCAACGAAAGCCAAGTGCCAGTTGTTGCTATTGACCTCCCCTCAGGCATTAATGCAGACACAGGTGTAGTACAGGGAGTTGCAATAAAAGCAGCGCTCACCGTCACCTTTGTGGGAATTAAACAGGGTTTAGTAACTGGGCAAGGACGAGCACATACAGGAGAGCTTGAGTTTGCAGACTTAGCTATTCAAGATGCCTTTTTACAATTGACGACACCTACTGCAGAGCTAATCAATTATAAGGCCCTGTCGAGACTTCCCAAGCGCGATAATAACAGCCACAAAACCAGTCATGGTAAATTGCTGTGCATTGGTGGTAATGCTGGCACCGCAGGCGCAATTCGTTTAACTGCAGAAGCCGCTCTTCGCACAGGTGCGGGCATGGTTAAAGTGTATACCCATAGCAGTTCTATTCTGCCAGTGAGCATTGGGCGGCCTGAGATTATGGTTACCGATACACATTTAATTAGTGCGCTTGAATGGGCGAGTTGCATTGCTATTGGTCCTGGGCTTGGACAGGACGCGTGGTCCGAAACAACCTTTGAAACGGTCATGCAGTATTGCTTTACTAATAATAAGCCATTGGTTATTGATGCTGATGCACTTAATTTAATAGCTCAGCATGCTTCTTCATTTCCATTAGCCAATACGGTTATCACACCGCACCCCGGTGAGGCTGCAAGACTGCTTAATTGTCACGCTAACGATATTGAAGAAAATCGCTTTCATGCGGTAAAGCAGCTTGCACGCAGCTATACCACTACTTGTGTACTCAAAGGTGCTGGCAGTTTAATTGCAGACAAGAATCAAACATGGGTGTGTACAGATGGAAATCCTGCACTTGCCGTTGGCGGCAGTGGTGATGTTTTAACAGGTATCATCGCGGCACTTATCGCACAGGGGCTAACTACCCAGCAAGCAGCCTGCCTAGGGGTCTGCTTACATGCGAAAGCGGGTGATATCGCCGCTGAGTGCGATGGTGAGCGTGGTATGTTGCCAAGTGACTTGTTCGCGATAGTGAGGGAGTTGGTTAACTGAGTTGTTTGCCTTTAGCTTCGATGACATTTTCTAGGGCAGACCAGCCCGTCAGAATTTCCTTGCCATCGTTAAGTAAATCATAAAAATACAATAAAATCATTGTATTATAATTACTTGTTTCGCTCTAAATTAAGGGTTTTAAAATTCAACCAAAAAAGGTTTAATTTATTTTTATTTGTTGGTTGCAATTTTTTTGTGATTAATGCTATGATAGCTACAAGTCATAAAAAGACTTAATGGGTTTATAGTCAGGAGACAACAATGAAAGTAACAGCATTTGGCCGTCAGCTTCGTAAGTTACGAATTGATCATGATATGATCATGAAAGACTTAGCCGACGTTCTAGGTGTAAGTTCTGCTTATGTGTCAGCCCTAGAGCTCGGAAAAAAAAATATTACTGAAAAGCATATCAATAAAATTATTGGTTATTTCAGTATGAATGATCGAGAAATAATGGAGTTGCGACAGAATGCAGATATTTCTCAGCCATCTGTGAAACTAGAACTGAACGGTGCTTCTGACGCACAAAGAGAATTAGCTGTTTCTTTTGCTAGAAGGTATCAAGAGATGAATCCTGAAGAACAGAAAAAAATTATGAAATTATTAGAGAGATAAGGATCATGTAACGATGTCTTTTCAGCGTAAACTTGGCCATAAAGTAGCACCTCTTTCGACAGCGACCATTGAAAAGAGTGCAAGAGAGTATAGAGATGCTTTTCAGCTCAACATGAAACCTCGAGTAAACATTTGCGCTTTGCTAGAAGCGTTACAAGGTGCCGATGCCCTTACGTTCGAAATTGTTGAAGATGAAGAGTTAGCGGAAGCTGAAGCAACAACATATCCAAATCAAAATAGAATACTTATTCGTAACTCTGTTTATGAAGATGCCGCATGTGGAGACGGACGAGCACGTTTCACCCTGGCCCATGAAATTGGTCATCTGATTCTACATAAAAATCAGACCCCAGCCTTTTCTCGTGGTAGGCATCAAGTGTACGAAGATAGCGAATGGCAAGCTGATACATTTGCTAGCGAATTTCTAATGGATTCACGTTTCATTAAAGAAAATGACGATGAACATTCATTGATGGAAAAATTTCAAGTCAGCTACACAGCTGCAAAAATGAAACTTAAAAAATTAAATAAAAAGTAAAAACGATAAAGAGATGCGACCTTCTTTATCGTCTTTTTATGCTTAGCAAAATACCTGGTAAAGCTACTACCTCGGTATCTAAATGAAAGCAACTACGTAAACTTGTTGTGCGATATTAGTTGTAAAAGTTTAGTTTGTCAATAGTAGTCACTGATAATGGAGATACTAATGGCTAATCATTCTGATGATGTAGTTGTTATTTATCGTCCATATATCACCAGAAACGGAAAGAAAATCTTCCGCAAGAACGGTGGTATGTGGCGTATAGAAATACCGAAATCCCGTTTCAAAGAGTAATGGGTTTCTCCAAGAGGTAGATTGCTACCTCTTTTCACAAACTAAATTAAGAGAAATATTATGGCTAAAACCAATGAAGGTAAAAAGAAGGTGTATGTCCCAGCACATACTAAAAAGGTAAATGGCAAAACTGTAAAGGTTCCAGCTCATTACCGTTCAACTCCGAATTAAAAACAACTCCAAGCGCAATGTTTCGAAATTTTAATAAACATTGCGCTATTTCTTTAAGGTATTTGTATGCGCGATATAAACAACAGTGGGGAAATTAACGTTCAAGGGGATATGCACATTGTCGATAATTCTCACAGTGAAGAACACAAATTGCTAATCCACTGCTCAACTGAAGAGCTATTACAGGAACGACCATTCCGGCTAGAAAACATAAAAATAGAACAAAAGAAAAAGGTCAAAAAGTTAAAACCCTTTTACGTTCTTGCTGTTTTATTTGGAATTGCAGCCGCAGTGTATTCGGCGATACATGGCAAAACTGACTTCATGACTCTTATATTAGGAATTATTAGCATATTTATTGGATACAACACGCTTAAATTTACAGTTGAACCAAATGCATTTCAAATTGAAGAGCGTAATGCGGTTGACGAAATAAGTAAAATTCTCAAGCAAAGGAGAGTCGAGTAAGCAATTAAAGAAACTTTCCAATTTCTCATGTTATCATCCGAAAACAGCTAGGGGAAAGCGTTATAAACTCCTCCTATTGTTACCCTTATTAGCAAAGTTCGGTCAACTCCAGCCCGACACTTTTTAAAAAATTTCATACTCTACTAGTTGCTGATAGCTAAAAACTGACAGCTATAAAAAGCAAAAAAACCAGCCGGAGCTGGTTTTTTTAAGCGAAGTGCTTGGGAGATGATGTCGGGTAGCAGCAGTGAATTACTGCACTGCCGCCTCCTAAGAACCGTACGAGCGAGTTTGCACGCATACGACTCAAGCCTTTATAAGTCAGTACCTAAGTACCGACCAGCGACTTTCGATATTGACTATTCCTTTAATTTTCAATAACCTTTCTATAACTCGATAATCTTAATTCTCTTTTTTAGGTGGTAGTGGTCGACCTAAGCCGTATTCAGGTTTGACCGCGGCGGAGTGACACGGAGTGACACGGAGTTACACGAAGTTACTAAATAGGCAAGAAGCCAATCCAAACGCAGGGTGATTAGCGGGTTAAACCGTTAACTCACCCATACTACAACCCCTATCTGAGGAACGTTCCCTATGAAAATAGAGTTGAAAATCGAGCTAGACCCAGCATTAGTCATCTTGGCAGCGAAAATTGCCATGATGCTTCTGTAAGTCGGTAGTTGAGGGACAGAGGCGTCCCTCACTATTTTCCTTACTAGAATGTAATTGCCTATGGCAATTAGGGTGTAACAACACCAAGTTATCTGGCTCATCTGAACCACCTTTTACCCTTTCCACAATATGATGGTTATTCCACCCTGTTTCTTTGGTAATTTTATGACGGCACATAACGCAGCATTGCTGCCTGAGCTAGAGTATCAGCACTTTCCTTTTGCCCTGTATTGATTCACGCCAAGCTTGCTCTTGGCGCTGCTCGTAGTTTTCCTCAAATGCCAACTCATAAGGGTTCATTTATGAGCTAGGTATATCGAGCTAATTACAGGGTGTATCAAAAGTATCAATCTACATTAATGAGCCTAGCTCATATATTCCACCCTACTTATTAACCTTCTGAGAATAGCATGAGCCAAAGAACTTATTTCTATTGTCGTGTATCAATTTCAGAGCAAGCTACAGCTAATCAAGTAGAAGCTTTCAAAGCTAAGGGCTATGGGTTATAGAAGACTTTATAATTGAAGAGACTGTATTAGGTGCTGTCTGTGCGATGGAGCGTAAAGGTTTCAGAGCTATGGTCGAGCATAAACTAATGAAAGGTGACACTCTTGTTGTCCTTAAACTAGATCGTCTTGGTAGAGACAACATTGATGTACAGCAAACAATTAGTTTACTACTTGATAGAGGTATCAGTGTTCATTGCTTAGATTTACCTACAAAAGACTTATCAACTTCTGAGGGTAAATTAATGTTAGCAATGTTTGCAGCCTTTGAGAAAGATTGCATAAGGGAACGCACAATTGAAGGTCAAGTGCGCGCCAAAGCTCAAGGTAAAAAATAGGGAGACCAACTAAGGCAACTTCAGAAAAAGTAGCTGAATTACGTTCTCAAGGGTACTCAATAGCAAAGACCGGTCTAAAATTGGGTATTTCTATATCTTCTGTGAAAAGACTAACAGCACAGTCAAAATTACAGTAAAGGTACCTTAAAAGAAGATATCATGGTTAATGACTCCCTCTTGTTGATGGGAGGTGTTACCAGATAAAGGGAACATATCTGTGCTTATATCGATAATATAAAACTTTAGCCTATCAGTAAAAAATAAAAATATTCATATAATTCAATTAAATGTAGTTATCGCGCATAATAGGTACAGATGCAAGCACAATCGAGACAGACTCTGTAGTTGTACAATGAACTATGCCTCCTTTTGAAGTGTTATAGTTATCTAAATTAACTTGTATAGAGGGAGAACTATGAAAGAGTATTTTTGTCGATCGAGAAGGAGTTGTACATTTTGATAACCCTTATGAAGGGCAGCCAAATGACCTATTTAAGGAGTTATGTGAAACCAAAAAAGTAAAGATTAAAGAGAAAGAAATAAAGCAGACCCCGCCGGAAGAAGTGGTACTGGATAAATAAAAAGGATAGGGGGGGGAATACTAACTTTCCTCTCGTAAATCATAAAGACAAGATATTTTTAGAACACTTCAGTGCCATCACTTATTTAAGTTACTTGAAAAAAACTAAATTTTAAAAACACACTTTTACTTAAAGTAGTGAACCAATGCAATCGCTATGATAACTAATCAGCTCCACCTCTCCCCCTCTGTAACTCAGTAGGCACATACTCAAGGCTGAAGTAAGTTAACTTGTGAGAAAATTGCTTAAGGATGAACCTGAGAAGTAATTATATTTCTTAAAAAGATATAGAAAGTGGGTAAATGTATACCTAGATATACAAAAGGGTTTACCCATGTCTCTACAGATGTCTCTATAGAGGGTGAATAAACCCTTATAAATCAACGGTTAGGCTGTTTGGCAATAATTACATCATGCCGCCCATACCACCCATGCCGCCCATGCCGCCCATATCAGGAGCACCAGCGTCATCTTTAGGGATTTCAGCAACCATTGCTTCAGTTGTGATCATAAGACCCGCGATTGAAGCTGCGTACTGTAGTGCAGAACGCGTTACTTTAGTTGGGTCTAAGATACCCATTTCGATCATGTCATTGTACTCGCCAGATGCTGCGTTGTAACCGTAGTTACCTTCACCACCTTTTACTGAGTTAACAACAACTGATGCTTCGTCACCTGCGTTCGTTACGATTTGACGAAGTGGTGCTTCCATCGCACGTAGTGCAACTTTAATACCGTGGCTTTGGTCTTCGTTGTCGCCAACTAGCTCAGCAAGTTTGCTTGCTACGCGAACTAGTGCAACACCACCACCCGGTACAACACCTTCTTCAACCGCTGCGCGAGTTGCGTGTAGAGCATCTTCTACGCGGTCTTTCTTCTCTTTCATTTCGATTTCAGTTGCTGCGCCAACTTTGATTACTGCAACACCGCCAGCTAGTTTAGCCATGCGCTCTTGTAGTTTCTCTTTATCGTAGTCAGACGTTGCTTCTTCGATTTGTGCTTTGATTTGTGCAACACGGCCGTTGATACCGTCTTCTTCACCTGCACCATCGATGATTGTTGTATCATCTTTAGTGATCACAACGCGTTTCGCTGTACCTAGGTCTTCGATTGTTGCTTTTTCTAGCTCTAAACCGATTTCTTCAGAAATTACTGTACCACCAGTTAATACTGCGATGTCTTGTAGCATTGCTTTACGACGGTCGCCAAAACCTGGCGCTTTAACTGCAGAAACTTTTACGATGCCGCGCATGTTATTTACAACAAGTGTTGCAAGCGCTTCACCTTCAAGGTCTTCAGCAATAATTAGTAGTGGCTTGCTAGCTTTAGCAACCGCTTCTAATGTAGGTAGTAGCTCACGAATGTTAGATACTTTTTTGTCTACAAGTAGAATGTAAGGGTTGTCTAGCTCTACAGCGCCTTTTTCAGCGTTGTTGATGAAGTAAGGAGACAGGTAACCGCGGTCAAACTGCATACCTTCAACTACGTCTAGTTCGTTTTCTAACGACTGACCTTCTTCAACAGTGATAACGCCTGAATCACGGCCAACTTTTTCCATTGCTTCTGCAATGATGTCACCGATTTCTTTATCAGAGTTAGCAGAAATAGTACCTACTTGAGCAATCGCTTTAGTGTCTGCACATGGTACAGAAAGCGCTTTAAGCTCTTCAACCGCAGCAGTAACTGCTTTATCGATACCACGCTTAAGGTCCATTGGGTTCATACCCGCTGCAACTGCTTTTAAGCCTTCGTTTACGATAGCTTGCGCTAATACAGTTGCTGTTGTTGTACCGTCACCTGCAGCGTCATTCGCTTTAGACGCTACTTCTTTAACCATTTGTGCGCCCATGTTTTCGAACTTGTCTTCAAGCTCGATTTCTTTAGCTACAGACACACCATCTTTAGTGATTACAGGAGCACCGAAAGATTTGTCTAATACAACGTTACGGCCTTTAGGACCTAAAGTTACTCTTACTGCGTTTGCTAAAATATTTACGCCAGTTAGCATTTTGCTACGTGCGTCACCTGCAAAAAGTACTTCTTTTGCTGCCATGATTTAATTCCTCTTAAATTCTGTAAACGGGTTGCTAAACGAAAAGTAGGATTAGCCTACAATGCCTAGAATGTTATCTTCACGCATGATCAGGTACTCTTGACCTTCGATCTTTTCAGCTTTTTCAACATAAGAGCCGAACAGCACAGTGTCACCGGCTTTAACTTCTAATGCTCTTACTTCACCGTTGTCTAAAACACGGCCATTACCAACAGCGATAACTTCTCCGCGAGTTGATTTTTCAGCTGCAGAGCCAGTTAATAC
>CERC01024863.1_pt1 | contig 21998 bp, 14 predicted proteins | sample 530921 | NCBI WGS metagenome assembly CERC01 (sample SAMEA2621099, study PRJEB7988) | marine metagenome | isolation source: saline water (ENVO:00002010), including
ATCGCGCCAGAGCTGGAGCAGCGACTGCGTCAGTGGCAGCGCAACCCCTCGGTCAGGGCGCGCTCATTCCACAGTTTCAATGGCAGTACCGAGCTGATGGCCAACTTCAAACACCTCGGCAGCCAGACCGGCGACAACATTCTGGTGTTCCTGGACGACAACACCCAGGTCGCCCAACAGGCACAGCAACTGAAACTGGCCTCGCTGGGCCGCCTGACCGCCAGCATTGCCCATGAGATCCGCAATCCGCTGGGCGCAATCAGCCACGCGGCGCAACTGCTGGCCGAGTCCGAACAGTTGTCAGCTCAGGACCAGCGGTTGACAGAGATCATCCAGCAGCACTCCCAGCGCATGAACCGGGTGATTGAAACCGTGCTCGAACTCTCCCGCCGCCGCCCCAGCGAGCCGCAACTGGTCGATCTGGCGCTGTGGGTCTCCCACTTCGCCGCCGATTTTCGCAGTGCCCATCCGCCAACCGATGCGCTTGAGTGCGACATCGAGAAAGAGGGCATTCTGACCCGAATCGACCCCAACCAGATGACCCAGGTTCTCAACAACCTGTGCAATAACGCACTGCGTTACAGTGGCGAAGCGGGGCAAGCCCGCACCATCCAGCTCAAGCTGTATGTACGGCCGGACACCGAACTGCCGGTGCTGGAGGTCATTGATCATGGCCCGGGGATCGCCGAAGAACACCTGGGTCACATTTTCGAGCCCTTCTATACCACCGAAGCCACCGGTACCGGCCTGGGCCTGTATATTTCCCGCGAACTGTGCGAAAGCAACCAGGCACGACTCGAGTGCGACCGGGTGCAGCCCCACGGCTGCTGCATGCGCATCACCTTCGCGCACCCGAAACGACTGGTATGATGCCCGGTAATCAAATGACAGGAGTCAAGCAGCAAGCCATGATGCAACCCACCGTGCTGATCATCGACGACGAGCCGGACATTCTCGAATTGCTGGAGCTGACCCTCGGGCGCATGTCGCTGCAAACCCGCAGCGCGAAAACCATGGGCGAAGCCTTGAACCTGCTGCAGTCTCACCACTTTGATCTGTGCCTGACGGACATGCGACTGCCTGACGGCGATGGCCTGAGCATCGTACGCCATATCCAGCAACACTTTACCAGCACCCCGGTCGCGATGATCACCGCCTATGGCAGTCTGGATACGGCGATCAGCGCACTCAAGGCCGGCGCATTTGACTTCCTGACCAAACCGGTCGATCTCGCCCGCCTGCGCGAGCTGGTCTCGACGGCACTGCGCCTGCGAGATTCGCAGACCGAACCCGGCCCCCAGGCACAGGACCCGATCCTCGGCATCTCGCCACCAATCGAGCGACTGCGCAACCAGATCGGCAAACTCGCCCGCAGCCAGGCGCCGCTGTATATCAGCGGCGAGTCCGGCAGCGGCAAGGAACTGGTCGCCCGTCGCATTCACGCGCTCAGCCCCAGAGCCGAACAGCCCTTTGTACCGGTCAACTGCGGCGCCATACCGTCCGAGTTGATGGAAAGCGAGTTTTTCGGCCACCGCAAAGGCAGCTTTTCCGGTGCAGTTGCCGACAAGCCGGGCCTGTTCCAGGCCGCCAATCACGGTACTCTGTTTCTCGACGAGGTCGCCGACCTCCCGATGGCAATGCAGGTCAAACTGCTGCGAGCCATCCAGGAGAAGGCGGTCCGCGCCGTCGGCAGCCAGCACGAGGAAGCGGTTGACGTACGTCTGTTGTGCGCCACCCACAAGGATCTCGCCAACGAGGTGGCCCAGGGGCGCTTCCGTCAGGACCTGTTCTACCGCATCAACGTGATCGAACTGCAGGTGCCGCCGCTGCGGGCGCGCCGCGAGGACCTGCCGCTGCTGGTCCGCAGCATCCTCGGCCGCCTGGCCGAGCGCGCCAACCGTCCCGCGCCCGCGGTCACCGAGGCCGGTATGGAACGGCTGCTCAATTACCGCTTCCCGGGCAACGTACGCGAGCTGGAAAATGCGCTGGAGCGGGCCTTCACCCTGTGCGAAGGCCAGCAGATCGACGCCAATGACCTGTGGCTCAGCGCCTGCCCAAGTGCGGCCCAGGATGACACTCCCGATTTCAGCCAGATCGACCATCTGGAGGATTATCTGGACAACATCGAGCGCCAGGCGATCACCCAGGCACTGGAAGAGACCCGCTGGAACAAGACCGCCGCCGCCAAGCGGCTGGGTCTCACCTTTCGCTCCCTGCGCTACCGCCTGAAGAAGCTGGGCCTGGACGACTGAGCCATCAGCGGCCCGTCAGTTCAGGCGCGTATCCGGCAGATAGGGTGTCGGATCGATCTCCGGGCTGCGCTGCAACAGCAAATCGGCGAGCAGCCGACAGGATGCCGGGGCCAGTACCAGCCCATTGCGGAAATGCCCGGTGTTCAGCCACAAGCCAGGCAGCGAAGACACCGGTCCGATATAGGGCACACCATCCGGCGATCCCGGGCGCAAGCCCGCCCACTGGGCAACGGGCGACTGCTGCGCCAGATCAGGCAGCAATGCCTGCGCACTGGCCCGCAGCGATGCGAGCGCCTCGTCGGTGGTGCGCTTGTCGTAACCTTCGTACTCCAGCGTGCTGCCGATCAGAATATGACCGTCACGACGGGGAATCGCATAGCGCCCCCTGGCCATGACAATCGACGGCAGCCAGCCCGGCGTCATCCTGTACAGCAGCATCTGGCCCTTGACCGGTTCAACCGGCAGCGTGAGCCCCGCCTGCTGCAACCAGTCGCCGCTCCAGGCGCCGGCGCACAGCACAACAGCGGCCGCCTCAATCCGCCCAACCGGGCACTGCACCCCAACCACCGCGTCGCCATCACGCAGCAACGATTCCACCGCGCAGTGCTCGTGCAGGGTGAAGGCGTCAAACTGCAGCAAACGGGCACGAAGCGCCTGCATCAGGCGCGGATTGCGAACGTTCGCCAGATCAGCCTGCCAAAGCGCACCAGCAAACCCCGGGGCGAGCTGCGGCACCTGCCGGTAGACGAAGTCGGCATCCACTGCACGCAGCGGCTTGCCATGGGCCACCGCCCAGTCCAGCGCCTGATCCTGTTCATCGTGATCAAGCCACAACAGGCCGCAGGTGTGCACTTGCGGATCCCGCTCGGTCTGTTCCAGCAGCGAGGTTGCCAGCTGCGGGTAATATCCCTGTGACCACTCGGCCAACGCACTGACCGCATCGCAGTAGCGCCAGGGGTACAGTGGCGACACGATACCGCCGCCTGCCCAGGACGCTTCACGTCCCAACTCGCCGCGCTCCAGCAGCGTCACACGACATCCCGCCTGCAACAACTCGAGCGCACTCAGACACCCCATTACTCCGCCACCGACCAGCACTACCTCACGCATCCACTTCCCCCTGACCCGCCTTGCCGCACTCAGCTATCGCTATTGATCGTCTACCGCGAGTACCGCCATCGCGGCGCCGGGAAGACTAACGCACAATCGACCTGTTTTAGACCAAAGTCGGCCAAAAAAGCCGTTATAAAGGCGGCATAAGCCGAATCATGTGCCTGTCCCCGCCCGACAGAAACCGGTATGATACGCCTTCTCTGAACTACTCCAATGGCCGATCACCGTCAGACCATTGAGCCCCGGCAGGCAATTCCACACGAAGCGCCGCCGCTTTCCATCAGCCAACCACTGATACCCACGTACCGGGGCGTTCGGAGCAGACAGCACACACTGCTTGCCGCGCTCTCGACACAGCCAAAAGCGACCGTCGGGATCAAGCCCGTTTGCTAGCCGCCCCGACATTGGCCAGTATGATCACTGGAGAGCTCAAGAGGCTCCTTGATTTTTACCAAAGAGGCGACATGTAAATGACAGCAACGAACGTAGATGTATTGCTGGTCGGTGGTGGTGTCATGAGCGCTACGCTGGGAATGTTGCTCAAACAGTTGGATCCCGCCATGACCATTACCCTGGTCGAGCGTCTGGACCATGTGGCTCACGAAAGCACCGACGGCTGGAACAATGCCGGCACCGGCCACGCCGGCTACTGTGAGCTGAACTACACTCCCGAAGACCAGAATGGCAATGTCGCAATCGAACGCGCCCTGGCCATCAATGCATCCTTCGAAGTAACCCTGCAATTCTGGAGCTACCTGGTAGAACAGGGCATCATTCAGAACCCCTCAGACTTCATCAACGCCACCGCCCATCAGAGTTTTGTCTGGGGTGAAAAAGACGTTGCCTTCCTGCGCAAGCGCCATGAACTGCTGAGCCAGCATCACCTGTTCGCCGAGATGCAATACAGCGAATCAGCAGACCAGCTGCGCGAATGGATGCCGCTGGTCATGTCCAGCCGCGACACCAGCCAGCCGATTGCCGCCACCCGCGTTGATCATGGTTCCGATGTCGATTTCGGATCGCTGACTCGCCGGATGATTGCGCACCTTGAGCAACAGGACGGATTCGAACTGCGTCTGAGCCACTCGGTAAAGAGCCTGCGCAAGAGCAAGCGCGGTTACTGGCGCGTGGTTGTCGAAGATGAAAAGTCTGGCAAGGACATCGAATTCAACGCCAATTTCGTATTCCTCGGCGCCGGTGGCGGTTCACTGCCGCTGCTGCAAAAGTCGAATATCGACGAAAGCCAGGGTTACGGCGGCTTCCCGGTCAGCGGCCAATGGCTGGTCTGCCAGGATCAGGACGTGGTCAAGCGCCACAGCTCCAAGGTCTACGGCAAGGCTCCGGTCGGCGCCCCGCCGATGTCGGTCCCCCATCTGGACACCCGTATCATCAACGGCCAACCTGCCCTGCTGTTCGGCCCGTTCGCCGGCTTCACCACCAAGTTCCTGAAGAAAGGCTCGATTTTCGACCTGTTCTCCTCGGTCAAGCCGTACAACGTGGCGCCCATGATGGCGGTTGGCCGGGACAACATGGACCTGACCAAGTATCTGATCGCGGAGTCTTTCCAGTCGCACAAGGATCGCGTTGCCTCACTGCGCAACTTCTTCCCTGACGCACAGGAGAAGAACTGGAAACTGCAAAACGCAGGCATGCGCGTGCAGATCATCAAGAAAGACGCCAAAGGCCACGGCAAGCTCGAGTTCGGTACCGAGATCGTCGCTGCCAAGGACGGCTCCCTGGCAGCGCTGCTGGGCGCCTCCCCTGGAGCATCGACTGCCGTCCAGGCGATGATCGATGTCATCGAGCGCTGCTTCAAGGACCGTATCGCCAGCCCAGAGTGGCAGGAGCGCATGAAAACCCTGGTGCCATCCTATGGCCAGTCCCTGGTCAAGGATGCAGACCTGCTCAAACAGGTCCGTCAGCGTACCCTGAGCACACTCAAGCTGGTCTAGTACCCGGTTTGAAAGCGCTCGATACGCTCTGGCGTAGATGGATGGGTTGAGAGAAAGCCGCTCAGCTCATCCAGTTCGCCCTCCTCCCCGGAGGGCGGATCCAGACGCAATATGATATCGGCAAAGCGCTGTGGCGATATCTGCTGATCCTGCAGAAACGCCAAGGCAAACTCGTCGGCTTCCTCTTCCATGCCCCTCTGATAGCTGAGCGTCGCCAACAGCGCAGGCACCCCGGTGACCAGATCCGACGCGGCCGACACATCGCCAGTCAGCGACACCATGACAAAGACCAGCAACGAGCCCTGCACCAGGTTACGCATGCTGTGCCGGTGCACCGCGTGCCCAGCCTCATGCGCCAGTACCGCGATCAGTTCCTCGTCATGCTGCGCCAGCTCGATCATATCGTCGGTGAACACCAGATTGCCGCCCGGCAGCGCAAAGGCATTGGCGCCCAGCGCCTCGCTGGCGCGAAAGTGCACGTTCAGGCGATGATCCGGATGACGCTGCTGCAGGGCCAGAAGCGCAGGTTGCATTACCTGCAACAGCCCCTGCTGCCGCTCCTCGCTCAGCGTGCTGGGCGATGTCCAGAGTCTATCCATGGTATCCAGCCCCTCCTGGCCGGCTCGCTGCTCCAGTGCCACCGGCAGCTGGTACGCCAGCTCCCTGGATAACCAGGGCACACCCCATACGACGCCGCCCACCAGCATGGCCAGCACGACCACCAGGGACACCAGAACCAGCGGAATATTCAGTTCCAGCTGTCGCAGCCAGACTGTACCGCCATCAGCCGCCTTCAATCCCGCAGCGATAGCCTGCAACCCGGCCACATCGGCCGATTCCAGCGCAGCGCGCTCGCCCAGGTGCAGATAGCTTTTGGCGCTGCCCACCTGCATGCCGAGTCTGACCTGCGCGGCGGCGAAGTGCTCCACCCGGCCATCGTCCAGTTCCAGCCGCAGCTGGTTCCCCTGCAGACGGGCAATCGCGGCGCAAGCGCCGCTCGACTCGCCATCGAAAAAGTGCCCGCTGACCCCGGCATTAACCGAAGGAGAAACCGACATCGAAGGCGTCCCCCAACTCCATACCAACGGCACCTGCGCGTTGGGCTTCACCTGCAACAAAGCCATTCAGATCGCCGGCAATGTCCATCTGCGTGCAGCTGGCCCGGTAGCGCGCCATACGCACCTTGGCCCAGGCGGTGTAGAACCCCATGGTCAGGGCAATCAGCAAAGAGTTGGTAACAAAGATCCAGACCATGCGACGCTTGCCCAGCGTAGAAACGAATCCGTGCTCACCGAGTCGGGTCGCATTGGTCACCAGATTGGTCACGCCGGCCATCATGTAACCGAATAGCGCAAGGTACGCGAGCACAACCCCAATAATGCCCAGCGCGGAGTGAGCCATCGAAGCCAGCCCACCGAGCAAGGCAAAACCAATAAACACCAGAACCATGCGCAGGAAGAACAGATAGGTTTCACCCACCGTCAACGACAACTGGAACGGGCTGCTGCCAAACCGGGTATTGTCCACCAGGAAGCGATACCAGCGTTGGGCCGACAAAGGCAACAGCAGGCCCAGGCTCAGAATGCCCACCAGCGGCCACAGGTAGATCACCTGCACGGCTTGCCAGTAGGAGCCGGTAAAGTCGAATCGGATATTGCGATAGGCGCTGTTAATCGCATGAAACTTGAGTGATCGGGTGATAATCCAGGGAATAAGCGGCAGAAACAGCAACAGCAAGCCAACGGCCACGATGGGGAAGAAATTCGAGGCAACCGTCCAAAGGATTACCGCAACCAGCGCGACCAGACGCCCGCGAAAAATCACCCAGGGGTCAGCCAGATACTGAAAGCTGCTCCCCTCCAATACGGTATGACCGTAAAAATACTGCAGGTTGCGAACCTTCGCCCAGGGCGCGTAGAAGCCGAGCGTCACTATCAGCAGGAGGATATTGACGATCCACACACCGAAGTACTCACCACCACTGCCGGTAAATTGCAGCTGCGACAGCCGTTTTGCCGGCGATGCCGCCGCCACTGGCGGCGGCAGTGTCGTGTCACCAATCACCGGCTCGCGGCGTGCATCCGCACCCGGGGACGCACTCGATGCGGCTCCATTGGGCGCAACTGGCGAACCGGCGCCCTCCTCGGCAACGATTTCGGTGATCAGCCCAGCGTCGTGCAAACGCTGGCGGTAGCGCTCGGCCAGAGATGCCGTCAGGCCGGACTTGATGGTTACCGTGCGCCCCGCCAGCAGCATGTCGACCTGCTGCCTGCCGAACCCCAGGCGCAGAAGGTTCTGCTCCAGTTCGGGCGTTTCGACCTCGCCGGTCTGCCGGCCCCTGAACACAACCTTGAACAATTCGTGCATATCGGCCCTTCCCTGTCTGAAAATTCCCTAACTTACTGCCGGCATCTGCCCGACGTTGCCAGGCGCCGCCGCCATTCAAACAACTACCGACAACCTGCGCAAGTGGCAAGCTGTCAACCTAGCGCCGGGTCACATCCATCACAACGCCTTCTGCAACCAGCGATTCAAACGCCCGGTCCAGTTCACGGACAACCGCTATGGCATCCGGCCTGCTGCGCGATACAAACAGCCGCATGGGGGGCTCATCCACAAGGATATGGGGAAGCGGCTGCATATCCAGTTCAGCCATGGCCGATACCGCCTGCCCCCGGTAATCGAGCAAATAATCTCCCCGACCACGCAATAACATCCGTATGGCACCCACATGGGAGCTGCTGGAACGCTGATCGATTTGCCAGCGCGGGTCCTGCAACACCCGCAAGATCGGCAAACTGTAGTTGTAGTTGGTAATCAGGATAAGCGCCTTGCCCTGCAGACTGTCAGGCCAGTGGGGCACCGGCTCGTCGGCGCGGTAGTAAAGATGAATCGGCAATGCTCCGAAGCTGGACTCGCTCTGCACGACGTAGGCCTCAAGACCGACCTGATTATTGACCCCAAGCCAGACATCAACCTCGCCCGACACCAGCCCCCGGCGGACCCTTGCAATGGGCAGCAGATTAATCTGGTAGGCGTATCCGGCCCGCTTGAACAGTTGCTCCAGCACATCAGCGGTAGGGCCTACCACCCGGCCGTGCTGGTCGTAGTCGGAATAGCCCGGATAGGGTAGCAGTACCACCTTCAGCGGCCGCTCCAACGGTGCCGCATACCCGCCTTGCGCAGACAGCGCCAGCAACCCGAAACAGCAATACGCCGCCAGCATTCTTATAATTTTTTTCACGCCATCCTCTGCTGCCCGAGTCATCGTGCCGGACACCAACTGCCAGTTGAGTCAGGCATCAGAATGCCATGATCTGCAGACAAAAAAAAACCCGCGCCGATTGGCGCGGGTTTTCATGTCAGTGCTCGAACTCAGGCGCCATAAACCGGCAAGCGGGCACATACGGCCTTGACCTGCTCGCGCACCCGATCAATCACGGACTCATCACCCATGTTGTCGAGAATGTCGCAGATCCAGCCAGCCAGCGCTTCGCACTCAGCCTCAACGAAGCCGCGGGTAGTGACCGCCGGCGTACCGATGCGCAGGCCGGAGGTTACGAACGGCGAACGCGGATCGTTCGGCACGCTGTTCTTGTTGACGGTGATGTACGCGCGGCCCAATGCGGCATCTGCGTCCTTACCGGTAATGTCCTGCTTGATCAGCGACAGCAGGAACAGATGGTTCTGAGTGCCACCGGATACGACGTCGAAGCCGCGCTCAATGAACACCTTGGCCATCGCCTGGGCATTCTTTACGACCTGCTGCTGGTAAGCCTTGAATTCAGGCTGCAGCGCTTCCTTGAAGCAAATCGCCTTGGCCGCGATAACGTGCTCCAACGGACCACCCTGCGCACCCGGGAATACCGCGGAGTTCAGTTTCTTTTCGATTTCCTCGTTGGCACGGGCCAGGATCAGACCACCACGCGGACCACGCAGGGTCTTGTGGGTAGTGGTGGTGACCACATCCGCAAACGGTACCGGGTTCGGGTAGACGCCTGCAGCAACCAGACCGGCAACGTGGGCCATGTCAACAAACAGGTAAGCTCCGACCTTGTCAGCGATCGCGCGGAAGCGGGCAAAATCCAGCACCTGGGAATAGGCGCTGAAACCGGCCACGATCATCTTCGGCTTGTGCTCAACGGCCAGACGCTCGACTTCGTCGTAGTCGATCAGACCCTGGTCATTGATGCCGTACTGAACGGCATTGTAGAGCTTGCCGGAGGAGGAGACCGAAGCACCGTGGGTCAGGTGACCGCCGTGCGCCAGGCTCATGCCGAGGATGGTGTCACCAGCCTGCAGCAGCGCCAGGTAAACCGCCGCATTGGCCTGGGAACCGGCGTGCGGCTGAACGTTGGCGTAATCGGCACCGAACAGCTCCTTGGCACGGTCAATGGCCAGCTGCTCAACGACATCGACATACTCGCAACCACCGTAGTAGCGCTTGCCCGGGTAGCCTTCGGCGTACTTGTTGGTCAGGACGGACCCCTGCGCCTGCATAACCGCCGGACTGGTGTAGTTCTCCGAGGCAATCAGCTCGATGTGCTCTTCCTGACGTACCGCTTCCTGCTCCATGGCAGCCCAGAGATCGGCATCGAATGTGGCAATATCGTTGGAACGGCTAAACATGTAACGGCCCCCTGCTAGGTCGTTCTGATGAAAAAAGAAGCCGCATTTTAGCGCAAGCGTCACCGGCTGGCACTTGAAAAGCGTTCAGGCACCGACAAAAAGCATTCATGCACCCGACTGCAGCCAGCGCCGCTCGAACTCCTGCGCCGCCACAGGCCGCCCCAGATGGTAGCCCTGCACCTCGTCACAACCGAAGCTGCTGACCAGTTGGTACTGCTCCTCGGTCTCAATCCCTTCGGCGATGACCCGCAACTGCAGACTGCGGCCCATGGCAACAATCGCCTGGGCCAGCAGGGCGTCACGGCTGCCGGGGTGCATTGTCTGTATGAAGCCCCGGTCAATCTTCAGCGTATCAATCGGAAAGTCGCGCAGGTAATTGAGCGCCGAGTAGCCGGTACCGAAGTCATCAATGGCGATCTGCATGCCACGCTGCTTGAACTCCTCAAGCGTACGCATGGTTTCATCGATGTTGCGCAGCAGGATACTCTCGGTCAGCTCCAGCTCCAGCGCCTCAGGCGCCAGATTGTAGTGCTCCAGCACGCTGGCGATCTGAACGGACAGCGCACCGTCATCAAACTGCATGGCCGACAGGTTGACGGCCAGACGCGGCAGATGCAGGCCCCGGTCCCGCCAGTCGGCAACCTGGCGACAGGCTTCATTGAGCACCCATTCACCAAGCGTACGGATCAGACCCAACTCCTCGGCAATAGGGATGAACTCTGCAGGCGACACCACACCACGCTCGGGGTGGCGCCAGCGCAGCAAAGCCTCGGCACCGGTCAGCTGTCCGCTGTGACAACTGAACTGCGGCTGATAGTCCAACTCGAACGCCTGGACCTGCACCGCACGGCGCAGGTCATTTTCCAGCGCCAACCGCTCCAGCGCCTTGGCATTCATGCCGCTCTGATAGAACTGGAACGTTGCCTTGCCCGCTCCCTTGGCGTGATACATGGCAGTGTCAGCGTTTTTCAGCAACACACTGCTTTCCGCTCCGTCCTGCGGGTAAAGTGCGATACCGATACTGGCAGACACAAAGAAGTCACGCCCCTGCAGCACCACTGCACCCGCCAGCGCATGGAGCACCTTCTCCGCCACATGCATCGCCGTCGACAGTGCCACATCACGATCCGCCAGACCTGATAACAGCATGGTGAACTCATCGCCACCCATCCGGGCCACGGTGTCGCTCTCGCGAACGCAGGCACACAGCCGCTGCGCCACCTCCTTGAGGACATGGTCACCCGCGGCGTGGCCGAGACTGTCGTTGATCGGCTTGAAGCGGTCGAGATCCAGAAACAGCACCGCAACCCATTCGTCCCTGCGGGCCGCCAATTGCAAGGCAGCCTTGAGACGATCCTGGAACAGCGTTCGATTGGCCAGCCCGGTCAGCACGTCGTAGTAGGCCAGGCTTTGGATCCGCTCCTCCGAGGCCTTGCGCTCGCTGATATCAACAAAAAAGCAGACATAACTGACCAGATCACCGTCGTTATCATGCACCGCGGTTATTCCGGCCCAGCTGGGATAGACCTCGCCGGAACGACGACGCAGCCAGACTTCTCCCTCCCAGTGCCCCTGCTGGTGAACTGCGTCAACGATCGCCCGGTAAAACGCCGGTTCATGCGCCTGGGAGGTCAGAATCGCCGGCAACTGGTCGATCACCTCGTCGGCATCGAATCCGGTAATACGGGAGAAGTTTTCGTTGACCTGAACGATATAGCCGGCAGGGTCGGTGACCACGATACCGCCGGTGGTGTTCTCGAATACCGTGGCAGCCATCCGCAAGCGGTTTTCGGTACGACGCTGTTCGCTCACATCCCGCGCCAGTCCCAGCAGACCGAGGAACCGCCCCTGGGCTGACCACATCAGGGTAATACGTACTTCAAGCGGACACTTGCGGCCGTCCGCCTTGATACCGTCAAACGTGATCTGACGCTGATACCCCTGCTCGCGCAATGCGGCGGCGCGCTCGGGTACGTGAACCTGATCCCGCAGCTCGGCGCGAATCTGTTCCAGGAACTCGACAAAGCGCTGGTCCGCAAGGCTCTCGACGTAGGACTTGCTGAGCATGAATTTCGGGCTGTACCCTAGCAGCCGCTTGACCGACGGGCTGATGTAGTCGGTGCGAAAATCGCTGTTGGTCGACCATACAATGTCGCTGATGCTCTCGGTCAGCTGCCGGTAGCGCGCCTCGGAGCGCTGGACCTCTTCACTGGCCAGCGTCTGTTCATGAATGTCGCGGACAAACCCGATGACCTGCACCACCCGCCCGTCGGGGCCGCGCTTGAACACCTTCGAACGGATACTGAACCAGCGCCAGCCAGCGTCCCGGTGGCGCCAGCGCACCCGCCATTCGAGGATCTGCTCGTCACCCAGTGCCAGTTGCAGACGACGGTTGATCTGCATGTATTCAAGATCATCAGGGTGCAGCAGCCGATTACGGTAATCGGCTCCCATCGACGCCTCTTCCTCAGCGCTGTAGCCCAGCATCTCGGCCAATGTCCGATTACTGAACAGAAAATCGCCGGCGCCCATCCACTTGGTATCACGAATATAAATCAGGTCAGGCACGGAACGCACAACCTCGGCCCAGAACTCGCGGCTTTGGCGCAGGGCCAGCTCCGTGGCTCGGCGCTGACTCAGATCGGTGACGCTCATGGGAACGGCATGCAGCGCTTCGGCACTCTCCGGCAGACGCATCACCACCCATACATACAGGGTGCTGCCGTCGGGCAGACGCAGCGGCGTCTCTACTTCGAAACGCTCGTCACCGTTGATCAATGCCAGTAACAGCCGGTAGCGCCCTCCGCCCGTGCGCAGGTGGCGTTCCCCCCGGAACAACCGCTCGATCGCAGCCACATTGGGTAGCCCCAGCAGCGCCAGCGCAACCTGGTTGGCTTCAAGAAACTGAATGCGTTCCAGCAGCTCCCCGTGCCGCTCGGGGTTTTCCAGCAACCAGCGATCGAGCTGCTCGGGGTTGAAGATACCTTCACGCAAAAGCGCCTGTTTGATATCCACCAGGTCGACCAGGCACAAAGCCATGTCAACGCCCTGAAAAATATCGCGATAGCGTCGTTCGGTGTCCAGCAGACTGCGGACGGAGCGATCCTGGTCGGCCTGCATGCGTCGATTGGCATGCGCCTGGCGCCCCATGAACCAGAGCGCTGCCACCAGAACCAGCAGGCAACCGCTGAACAGCAGCGCCTTGCCCAGCAACAGCGGCGCCAGCTGCTGAGCGTAATAATGCGGTTCGACAAGTCCGCGGACCTGCCAGAGTGTGCCTGGCACCGGGGCACTGACCACAACACGCGCGCGCTCTTCAGCCGTCATGGACGTGCCACCGAGAAACGCCAGCCTGTCCTGCTGCTGCCTGGCCAGTACCTGCCCCTGCCCGGTATCCTCCAGCAGCCAGCGATAGCCCTGCCCGCTGCGCGCCGACACCAGCGCCGAGAGCACGCGCTCGTCCAGCCGCAATACCCAGTAACGATTATCCCTCCTGCTGTTCAGCGTCCAGAACAGCAGGTTGTGCGCCGCATCCGATACCAAAGCGAAGGGTTCGCCGCCTATCTGCAGCTGACGTACACTCTGCGCCCAGGGTTCACGGCTGTCTTCCGGGCCGGCATCGGTGTCAATGCGCTGCACACCGTAGACCCCGGGCAGCAACACCTGCGCCGCCACAGCAACATCCCCGAGCGGCTTGCCGTCGAGGCTATCGAGCAGCGCGATCAGAGCGTGCGAGGTTTTAGCGAGGTTGAGCTCCATCTGGTCGGCGGTCAGCCAGACCGCTTCTTCCACAAGCGTCTGATGCTGACGCTTGAGCACTTTAAAGTCGACGTAGGATTGCCAGCCGAGCAGCGCCATAAGGAGGCCGCTGGCGACCGCAAACATCGCGATACCCAGACGGTTGACTGCGGGCTGGGTGCCAACCCGACTTTGAGCCTGAGCGCGCGGCTCGGCTGACCACGTTTTCTTATTGTTATTCAAGGCGTATCACTTGTCGGTTCGCGGTCCGAAAAAAAGGGGCTGACACCACCGGCTGCGGGCATCGGATCCGCTGCAAACGGTTTGCCCTTGCAGGCCAGTTGGGCTAGCCTTGCCACCACATTTCGCCGCCCTGGCGAAGACCTTTCCGTACACTCCCATTCAACAGGTTCTGCCAACATGGCTCAATATGTTTATAGCATGCATCGGGTCGGTAAAGTCGTCCCCCCGAAGCGTCAGATTCTGAAGGATATCTCATTGTCCTTTTTCCCCGGCGCCAAGATTGGCGTTCTGGGTCTCAACGGTGCAGGTAAATCCACGCTGCTGCGGATCATGGCCGGTGTCGACACCGAGATCGAGGGCGAAGCACGCCCCATGCCGGGCATCAAGGTTGGCTACCTGCCGCAGGAACCCGAGCTGGACAACGACAAGACCGTACGCGAGATCGTCGAGGAAGCCGTCAGCGAAATCAAGAATGCCCAGGCCCGGCTGGACGAAGTATATGCCGCCTACGCCGAGCCCGATGCCGACTTTGACGCATTGGCTGCCGAACAGGGCAAACTGGAGGCCATTCTGCAGGCCGCCGACGGCCACAACCTTGAGCGCCAGCTGGAAGTCGCCGCCGATGCGCTGCGCCTGCCGGCCTGGGACGCAAAGATCGAGCACCTGTCCGGTGGCGAGAAGCGCCGCGTAGCACTCTGCCGCCTGCTGTTGTCGGCGCCCGACATGCTGCTGCTGGACGAGCCGACCAACCACCTGGATGCCGACTCCGTCGCCTGGCTGGAGCAGTTCCTGCACAACTTCCCGGGCACAGTGGTTGCGATTACCCACGACCGTTACTTCCTCGACAACGTTGCAGGGTGGATTCTCGAACTCGACCGCGGCCAGGGCATCCCCTTCGAAGGCAACTACTCGCAGTGGCTGGAATCCAAGGCTGCCCGCCTGGCAACCGAAGCCAAGCAGGAGGCCTCCCACGCCAAGGCCATGAAAGCCGAGCTGGAGTGGGTCCGTCAGGGCGCCAAGGGCCGTCAGGCCAAATCCAAGGCTCGCCTGCAGCGCTTCGAGGAACTGCAATCGCAGGAATTCCAGAAACGCAGCGAAACCAACGAGATCTACATCCCGGCTGGCCCGCGCCTGGGCGACAAGGTCATCGAGTTCAACGGCGTCACCAAGGGCTTTGGTGATCGCGTGCTGATCGATAACCTGAGTTTCAGTGTCCCCAAGGGAGCCATTGTGGGTGTCATCGGCGGTAACGGTGCCGGCAAGTCGACCCTGTTCCGCATGATCACCGGCAAGGAACAGCCGGACAGTGGCACCATCGAGATCGGTGAAACCGTCCAGATTGCCAGCGTCGACCAGAGCCGTGACAACCTCGACGGTAACAAGACCGTCTGGGAGCAGGTGTCCGATGGGTTCGACCTGATCAAGGTCGGCAACTACGAGATGCCGTCGCGTGGTTACGTCGGCCGCTTCAACTTCAAGGGCTCCGACCAGCAGAAGTTCGTCAAGGACCTCTCCGGTGGTGAGCGTGGCCGCCTGCATCTGGCGCTGACCCTCAAGCAGGGCGCCAACGTACTGCTGCTCGACGAACCGTCCAACGACCTCGACGTGGAAACCCTGCGCGCGCTGGAAGAAGCGCTGCTGGACTTCCCCGGCTCGGCCATCGTGATCTCGCACGATCGCTGGTTCCTGGACCGTATCGCCACCCATATCCTGGCGTACGAGGACGACTCGCAAGTGACCTTCTTCGAGGGCAACTACACCGAGTACGAAGCCGATCGCAAGAAGCGTCTGGGCGAAGCCGCTACGCAGCCGCACCGCGTCCGCTACAAAAAGCTCGCCTGAGCTTCCCCTGCGGCGCGGCCACACCATCCGGTGTGGCCGCGCTGTTGCGGATCCTGCCTCGCCACCCGCTCGGGATATGGCGCACCAAAATAAAACACTGTCGTGCACGCTATTTTACAATCGCACCATTCCTGTGCAGTTCGCAGTCTGGTAGGTTTACGTCCTTTCGTCCTAAACGTATAGAAAAGTGACTCCAGACATGACCTACACCCTGGCTGCCTGCCTGACCGAACTGACCCTGCGAGACCCCCATCAGCCAGAATTCCACCAAGCTGCCGAAGAGGTGCTCAGCAGCCTCTGGCCCTTCCTGGAAGCCAACCCGAAATACCTGCGTGCAGGCATCATCGAACGTCTGATCGAGCCCGAGCGCGTAATCCAGTTTCGCGTCTGCTGGGTCGACGACCGGGGTAACGTGCAGGTCAACCGCGGGTTCCGTGTGCAGATGAACAGTGCCATTGGTCCGTACAAGGGTGGCCTGCGCTTCCACCCGTCGGTGAATCTTGGCGTGCTGAAATTCCTCGCCTTCGAACAGGTTTTCAAGAATGCGCTGACCAGCCTGCCAATGGGCGGCGGCAAAGGCGGCTCCGACTTCGATCCCAAGGGCAAGAGTGACGGCGAGATCATGCGCTTCTGCCAGGCCTTCATGACCGAGCTGTCGCGCCATATTGGTGCAGACCTGGATATCCCCGCCGGCGACATCGGCGTCGGTGCGCGTGAAATTGGCTACATGTACGGCCAATACAAACGCCTGCGCAACGAATTCACCTCCGTTTTGACCGGCAAGGGCATCAGCTATGGCGGCAGTCTGATCCGTCCCGAAGCGACCGGTTACGGCTGCGTCTACTTTGCCGAGCAGATGCTCAAACAGCGCAATGACAGCTTCGAGGGCAAACGGGTTGCCATCTCCGGCTCCGGAAACGTCGCCCAGTACGCAGCGCAGAAGGTGCTGGAGCTGGGCGCCAAGGTGATCTCGGTCTCCGACTCCGGCGGCACCCTGTACTATCCGGACGGCATGACCCAGGCACAGTGGGACACGCTGATGACGCTGAAGAACGAGCAGCGCGGGCGACTGGAGTCGCTGCACGGCGACGGCTGTGAATTTATCGCTGGCCAGCGCCCGTGGCATCTGCCCTGCGACATTGCCCTGCCCTGCGCAACCCAGAACGAACTGGATGCAGACGACGCCCGTCATCTGATCGAGAACGGTTGCATCGCTGTCGCCGAGGGCGCCAACATGCCGAGCACTCTGGAAGCCGTCGACCTGCTCCAGGAGCATCGCATCCTGTTTGCCCCGGGAAAAGCTGCCAACGCCGGTGGTGTGGCGGTAAGCGGCCTGGAAATGAGCCAGAACGCCATGCGCCTGCACTGGACTGCCGGCGAGGTCGACGAGAAGCTGCATTGCATCATGCAATCCATTCACGCCGCCTGTGAACGTTATGGCAGAGAAGAAGACGGCCACATCAATTACGTCAAGGGCGCCAACATCGCCGGCTTCGTCAAGGTCGCCGACGCAATGCTGGCTCAAGGCGTGGTGTAAGCGGTAAAAAGCGCTATAGTGTGGGCATCGATGACCAATACACCCGGGAGCCATCGGATGCACGATGACAGACGGCGTTTCAGCCGCATTCCGTTCGATGCCCACACCCTGCTGCAGCAGGACGACTGGTGCGTGGCAGTTCCGTTGATCGACATATCCCTGCGTGGCCTGCTGGTCATGCAGCCTGATCAGTGGGACACAACACGCGCCAAAGCCCCTTTCGTTGCCATTATCGACCTGTCCGAAGGCAGCCAGATCCGCATGGAAGTCTCACTGGCTCACGCCGAAGAAGGACTGCTCGGCTTTCAGTGTGAGCACATCGACCTCGACTCCATCAGCCACCTGCGCCGCCTGGTCGCCCTCAACCTGGGCGATGCAGCGTTGCTGGAACGAGAGCTGGCGGCTTTGCTTTAGGCGGCGCCAAGCGCCGCAGCGGCAAGCCTCAAGCCTCAAGCCTCAAGCTGAGAGTGCCTCCCAACCCCCTCCCCAGCGACTAGCCCCGGGAGTTTCGCTTTTCGCTTGTAGCTTGTAGCTTGTAGCTTGCAGCTGTAGCAGCGGCTACGCCGCTGCTACTCAAATATCGCCGCCAGCGCCTGATCCAACCGGGTCACGGCAATCACCTGCATTCCTTTGGGCGCTTCCTTGGGCGCGTTGGCCTTGGGTACGATGGCGCGGGTAAAGCCGTGCTTGGCGGCTTCCTTCAGGCGCTCCTGCCCGCTCGGCACCGGGCGAATCTCACCTGATAGCCCCAGTTCACCAAATACCATCAGATCCATCGGCAGCGGCCGGTTGCGCAGACTGGACATGACCGCCGCCAGCAGCGCCAGATCGGCTGCCGTTTCCAGTACCTTGACCCCGCCGACGACGTTGACGAAGACATCCTGGTCATAGGTCGCAACGCCGCCATGGCGGTGCAGCACGGCCAGCAGCATCGCCAACCGGTTCTGATCCAGCCCCAGCGTGACCCGACGCGGATTGCCCAGATGGCTGGTATCCACCAGCGCCTGCACCTCCACCAGCATCGGGCGCGAGCCTTCCCAGGTAGCCATCACCACGCTGCCGGGAATCGGCGCGTCGTAACGTGAGAGGAAAATCGCAGAGGGGTTGGCCACTTCCTTAAGACCCTTGTCGGTCATGGCAAACACACCCAGCTCGTTGACCGCGCCAAAACGGTTCTTCACCGCCCGCAGCATGCGGTAACGACCATCAGCCTCACCCTCGAAATACAGCACCGTGTCCACCATGTGCTCAAGCACCCGCGGCCCGGCCAGCGAGCCTTCCTTGGTAACGTGGCCGACCAGAAAAATTGCCGTGCCACTCTGCTTGGCGTATCGCACCAGCAAGGCAGCGCTCTCGCGCACCTGGGCAACACCGCCCGGGGCCGACTGCAACTGCTCGGTGAAGATGGTCTGGATCGAGTCAACCACCATCACCCGGGGCTGTTCCTGCCGCGCCGTCGCAACAATGCTCTCGATACAGGTCTCGGTCATCACCTTGAGCTGATCTTCCGGCAGGCCGAGCCGGCGGGCACGCATTGCCACCTGCTGCTGGGACTCCTCACCCGTTACATACAGCGCGGGCATGCCCTGCGCCAGACGACAGAGGGTCTGTAGCAGAATGGTCGATTTGCCGATCCCGGGATCGCCGCCGATCAGCACCACCGACCCGGCGACCAGGCCGCCACCCAGCACCCGATCAAGCTCGGACGAGCCGCTGGGCTGCCGCGGCATTTCTTCTGTAGTGACCTCTGCCAGCGTCTTGACTGACGCCTGCTGCCCGGTCCAGTTGCTGCTGCGTGAGGGGCTGCCGCCGGTAGGCGTGGTGTCCACCACGGTCTCCACCATGCTGTTCCACGCCTGGCATTCCGGGCATTGGCCCGCCCACTTGGAAAAGGTAGCACCGCATTCGGTGCAGCCGTAAATACGTTTCTGTTTGGCCATCTTGCTTTATCCGGGTCGAGGCACCATGAAGCGCCGCTTGATATCAGAGGAACATTATCCTCTATACTGACCGCCTAAAGGCGTAAGGATCCAACAGAATGACTACCGAGCCACAATCACCGCCGCCCTGTCGAGCCTGCATCGACCGTCCTGCGCTGGACTTTGACTTCAGCATGGCGTTTCAGCCGATCGTCGATGTGCGTACCCGCCAGCTCTTTGCCTGCGAGGCGCTGGTACGAGGCACCGACGGAACCGGCGCGGCCGGCATTCTGTCCAAGGTCACCACCGACAATCGTTATCAGTTTGACCAGTCCTGCCGCGTCAAGGCAGTGGAGCTGGCTGCCCGGCTGAACATCCCCTGCTTTGTCAGCATCAATTTTCTGCCCAACGCGGTGTATCAAGCGGCGACCTGCATTCGCGCTACCCTGGAAGCGGCAAAGCGCTTCAACTTCCCGGTGGAGCGGCTGATTTTTGAAATTACCGAAAACGAGCAGATGGTCGACAAGGATCATCTCAAAAGCATCATTACCGAGTACAAGCGCCAGGGCTTCAAAACCGCCATCGACGATTTCGGTGCAGGCTATTCGGGACTGAATCTGCTGGCCGAGTTCCAGCCGGACATCATCAAGCTCGACATGGCGCTGATCCGTGATATCGACAAAGACGTGGTAAAGCAGGCGATCGTGCGCGGCATCCTTGGGGTCTGCGCCGCCCTGAGCATCGAAGTCATCGCCGAAGGGGTCGAAACCGAAGCCGAGCTGGCATTCCTGCGCGAACAGAATGTCCATCTCTTTCAGGGCTATCTGCTGGCACGTCCGGCCTTCGAGCAGGTACCGGACATCAATTGGTCTGCCGTCGCGCATGGGTAACAGCAAGGACGACAGCAAGCTGCGCAAGGCCGAACGCGAAGCGCTGCGCGAGGAACTGCTGGAGACCCAGTTCGAGCTGCGCTCGCTGGAACACGGCTCGGTCCTGGTTCTGATCAGCGGTAACGACTTCGCCGGCAAGGCGGAAGTCATCCACAGCTTCTATGAGTGGCTGGACAACCGCTACCTCAATACCCGCGCTTTCGGGATGCCCAAAGGGGTCGACAAGCGCATGCCACGCATGTGGCGCTATTGGCGCACCCTGCCACCGGCCGGCGAACTGGGGTTTTATCTGGGCTCCTGGTACCACCAGCCGCTGATGAAGTTGAGTCGGGGGCAAATCAGCATCAACCGCTTTACCGCACAAATGCAGGACATCCTGCATTTCGAGCGCCTGCTCAATGATGAAGGCATTATCCTGGTCAAGATCTGGCTGCACCTGACCGACGATGAACGCGGGACGCGCCAGCGGGTGGAGCCCAGCCTGCTGAAACAGACCGTAGCCATGCGCGAATGGGGTGACTTCAGCGCCGCCGACTACGAGAAGGTGCGCGAGGGCGCCCGCCTGATGACCGAGCTGACCTCCACCAACGAGTCCCCCTGGATTCGGGTGCCGGCAACAGACCCTCACCTGCGCGACCAGCGCATCGGCCAGATCGTGCTGGAAGCCATGCGCCAGCGTATCAACACACCGCCGGTGCCGCGCCCGGTCTACGGCTGGCAACCCGCCCAGCGCGACTACCTCGCCCAGCTGGATTACAGCCAGAAGCTGCCAAAGGACGAGTACCAGCAACAGCTGCTGCATTGGCAGAACAGACTGCGCGACCTGATGCAGCATCCGCGCTTCGCCCGTCGCAGCCTGATGCTGGTGTTCGAGGGCAGTGATGCCGCCGGCAAGGGCGGTACCATCCGCCGCATCACCCAATGCCTCGATCCGCGTATCCTGCGGGTTCACGGCACCCGCGCGCCGAGTGACGAGGAACGCCGGATGCCCTACCTCTGGCGCTTCTGGCGACGCATACCAGCCCCGGGCAATGTCGTGGTCTTCGACCGCAGTTACTACGGCCGCGTGCTGGTAGAGCGGGTTGAAGGCTTCTGCGCCGAATCCGAATGGCAACGCGCCTATGCCGAGATCAATGATTTTGAGCAACAGCTGACCGAGAACGGTACGCTGCTGATCAAGTTCTGGCTGGCGATTACCGAGCAGGAGCAGCTCAAGCGCTTCAAGGAACGGGAAGCATCACCAGTCAAACGCTACAAGCTGACCGAGGAAGACTGGCGTAACCGCAAGCGCTGGCCCGACTACGTTGAGGCGCTCAATGACATGGTTGAGCACACGTCGACCCGCTCAGCACCGTGGCACCTGATTCCCGCTGAAGACAAGCGTCATGCCCGCATCCAGACGTTGCGCATCCTCTGCGAGGCACTTGAGGAAGCACTTGAGTAGTTGGTAAAACGTGCTTGCTTGGCTATGATCAGCTCTCGCCAAGTCGGCGCTTCTCAAGGAAATAGGCAATGAAACTACTGGATGAATTCAAGGCTTTTGCCATGCGCGGCAACGTTGTCGACATGGCCGTGGGTATTATCATCGGCGCCGCGTTTGGCAAGGTCGTTTCCTCGTTCGTCAACAACGTCGTCATGCCGCCGCTGGGTGTACTGATCGGCGGCGTCAACTTCACCGATCTGGCCATTGTCCTGAAACAGGCAGAAGGTGACGCAGCCGAGGTGGCCATCGGCTATGGAATGTTTATCCAGAGCGTCGTGGACTTCCTGATCATCGCCGCCGCGGTCTTCACTGCGGTCAAGGTAATGAACAGCCTGAAGAAAAAGGAAGAGGCAGCACCAGCTGCGCCGCCGGCACCGTCGAAGGAAGAGGTACTGCTTGG
>CERC01006729.1_pt1 | contig 21983 bp, 12 predicted proteins | sample 530921 | NCBI WGS metagenome assembly CERC01 (sample SAMEA2621099, study PRJEB7988) | marine metagenome | isolation source: saline water (ENVO:00002010), including
CTAATGTTTATTATTCTTTAACCATCAGCTGCATTTGCTCATTAACCCACGTTAAGGCGTCATGGTATGCATTGGCAACTTCTTCTCCTAAGTTTAACTGTTTAGCAATTTCGTTGGCGGCTTCCCAATCTGCGTGCTCATAAAACTTAACCAAGTTTAGATACTGAGCAAGCAGGCCTTCGTCATTCAATAGCGCAGCTTTTATCTCTGCAGACAGCGGGAGCTTTTGCATAACGCTTTCCATGGTTTCATCTAAAATAGCGTCCATAAGCGACATCATGCCAGTTAAAAAGGCCATGCCGGTATCTTTAAACTGCCCGTGTGAAATAGCAAGTAGTTCGCCAAATCGTGCACGTGTTAGCGAAAGCCTAATTAGCTCAACAGGTTTATCGGCAGAAACTTGCGCTGCAAATAACAAAGATAACAGCTTTTTAATTTCGTTAGCGCCAAGGACGATGAGTGCTTGTTTGATTGTGTTTATTTCGGCTCTGCGCGCAAACGCAGCTGAGTTTGAATAACGCAATAACTTGTATGATAGATTTACGTCACGTTCAAACACATCGGTTATCTTTTTAAGATCCATTTCAACAGATGAGGTTTCGTAAAGCAGCTCTGCTAATGCCATTTCTGATGGCGGCAGTGCTTTACTTTGTACCATTTCAGGCTTTGAAAAAAAGAACCCCTGAAAATATTCAAACCCAAGCTCAAGAGCTAAATTATAAGCTTCATAGGTTTCTACTTTTTCAGCTAAAAGCTTGATGTGTGGATAGGCTTTAATATCGTTAATTATGGTTTTTATTGCACTTTCATCAGTAGTTAAAAAGTCTATTTTTATAATATCGATAAACGGGTAAAAATGGCGCCATACTGGTTGGTGAATGTAATCATCAAGCGCTAGGGTGTAGCCTTTTTCTTTTAAATCTTTAACAATAGCCAGTAAGCGCTTACCTGGTTGCACTGTTTCAAGGATTTCTACAACGACCGTCTCTTTCCCTAACATAGTAGGGTAACCTTTAAGTAAGGTTTCTAGGGTAAAGTTAATATAGGCGGGTTTGTTGCCAGTTAAATCTTCTAAGCCAAAATTAAACTGACTCCCTTCGATTAGCTTCGTTGTTGCTTCGTCACCGTCTATGTCTGGAAATACATTATCAACGCCATCACGAAATAATAACTCGTATCCAACAAGCTCCTTTTCGCGGTCTAAAATAGGTTGGCGTGCAGCATAAAAATACATAAATAGTTCCGTACAAAATAATAATTATTAGTAATGGTTATAATATATGGCAAAACGTTCGAAATAGCATTAGGTAATTATTATTGATTTAATGAATTGTTATTAAATATTAGCTATATATGTAAATAAATTTACAGTATATCGGGTGTTTGAGGGTTAAATAGTCAATACGGCTGTTTTTTGTTCACTTCAGTGTAACAAGTTGGAGTTATCACCTTTAAGCATGGTATAGTCAAGACGGATGGTTTTTACCCCAATAGTGTCTTTATTATAATATTTTAAGAGTCATTATTAGGATTAAAAGCCTGTTTTATACAACTTTGTGGAGGCGAATTTGGAAACAGGAATGATTATTTCACTGGCATTGTATTTTATAGTCATGCTTGGCATTGGACTTTATGCATACAAACAGTCTACAAGTGATGTATCGGGTTATATGCTAGGTGGACGTAGCTTATCTCCAAGTGTTGCAGCATTATCTGCTGGCGCATCGGATATGAGCGGTTGGATTTTAATGGGCTTACCTGGCGCTATGTTCGTTACTGGCTTTAGTAGCACATGGATAGCAATAGGCTTGGTTATTGGTGCGTGGTTAAACTACTTTTTAGTTGCGCCTCGTTTGCGTGTTTACACTGAAAAAGCAAACGACTCAATCACAATCCCAGACTACTTCTCTAATCGTTTTAATGATAAATCAAACCTTTTACGTGTAGTTTCAGCGGTAGTAATTATTGTGTTCTTTACGCTTTATACATCATCAGGTGTTGTAGCAGGCGGTAAATTGTTTGAAAGCTCGTTTGGCTTAAGTTACGAAATGGGTTTATACATCACCACTGGTGTTGTTGTTTTATATACCTTATTTGGTGGCTTCTTAGCAGTTAGCTTAACTGACTTTGTGCAAGGCTGTATTATGTTTATTGCCTTGATACTGGTACCGACCGTTGCTTACTCTTTATTAGATCAACCGCTAGAGTCAACACTTCATAGCGTTAACCCCGATATGCTTAATTGGATAGGTGCAGGCTCTGCATTAGGGATTATTTCAGCAATGGCGTGGGGCTTAGGCTACTTTGGTCAACCGCATATTATTGTACGTTTTATGTCGGTGCGTAGCGTAAAAGATATGCCAACGGCTCGCCGTATTGGTATGACATGGATGATAGTTGCAGCCATTGGTGCTGTGGGTACTGGTTTATTTGGTGCCGCGTACACTTACGAAAACAACATTGTTGTTGAAGACCCAGAAACCATTTTCTTAATTCTTTCTGAGTTATTATTCCACCCATTAATTGCTGGTTTCTTATTGGCGGCTATTTTAGCTGCAATCATGAGTACAATTTCTTCGCAGTTACTTGTTAGCTCAAGTTCGTTAACTGAAGATTTTTACAAAACGTTTTTACGCAAAGAAGCAAGCGACACAGAGCTTGTTACTGTAGGGCGTATTAGTGTAGCAGCAGTTGCTCTATGTGCTATTTACTTAGCGTACGATAGAGACAGCTCAATATTAAGCTTAGTAAGTAATGCATGGGCAGGTTTTGGTGCGGCATTTGGCCCACTGGTTTTATTTAGCCTGTACTGGAAACGCATGAACTTTGAAGGCGCACTAGCAGGTATGGTTGTAGGCGCTGGTACAGTTCTGTTTTGGATTTACTCACCATTTATGATTGATGGACAAAGCTTAAGCAGTTACATGTACGAAATTGTACCAGGCTTTATTTTAGCAAGCATTGCAATTGTCGTTGTAAGCTTAGCGACGAAAGAGCCTGCGCAAAATATTACTGCGCTATTTGATGAGGTTGAAAAAGACCTCTAATCAACCCGTACTGTAGATACGAAAAAGCCACCTAGTTTAACTAGGTGGCTTTTTTATTTGCTATGTGTTGTCCTCAAATGTGTTTGCTTATTTAGGACATATCAATAACCAATAAGTTATTTAGCAGGTAATACTGTGCTTTCTACACTACCAAAGCCAATACGGGCATAGCCTGGCTTTTCGCACCAGCCGCGCATAATTACGTTATCGCCATCTTCTAAAAAGCTGCGCTGCTCACCATTACTCAGGGTTATTTTTTCTTTACCACCACGAGAAAGCTCTAATAAAGAACCCGCTTCTTCATGTGTAGGGCCTGACTGCGTGCCAGAGCCGAGCATATCACCTGGCATAAAGTTACAGCCATTTACAGTGTGATGGGTCACCATTTGCGCCACAGTCCAATATGAATGTTTGAAGCTTGAGGCAGAGACCTGCGTAGGTTGGTGGTTTTCATCACGCATTTTTTGAGTCTGAATTTTAACATCCATTTGAATATCAAATGCACCTAGCTCGCGATTAGCGGCAGATTCTAGGTACGGCATTGGCTGAGGATCGTTTTCATCACGTGTCCAGCTAGTTCTAAAAGGTGCAAGTGCTTCAGTGGTGACAATCCAAGGCGATACGGTTGATGCAAAGTTTTTAGCTAAAAACGGGCCTAATGGTTGGTATTCCCATGCTTGTAAATCCCGTGCTGACCAATCATTAAATACACAAAAACCAAATACATGGTTTTCAGCGTTTTCAATGGCGATAGCATCACCCAGCTCATTGCCTTTGCCTAAGTAAATACCGAGCTCTAACTCGTAATCTAGGCGCTTACATGGGCCAAATGATGGAGTATCTGCATCGGGCGCTTTAGTTTGCCCTTTAGGGCGGTGAAACGTTTGCCCCGATACATCAATAGATGAAGAGCGGCCATGATAGCCAATCGGCACCCATTTATAGTTTGGTAAAAGCGGGTTGTCTGGTCTAAACAAGCTACCAACGGCGGTTGCATGGTAAATTGAGGTATAAAAGTCGGTGTAATCACCAATACGACACGGCAGTGAAAACTCTATATCAGCTTGAGCAATAAGGGTACTTTGCATTTCTTTTTGTTGCTGTGCGCCTTCACGCAATGCTTTTGAAAGCGCTAAGCGCAGTGCTGACCAGTATTGCTCCCCTAAACCCATAAATGTATTTAGTGTTGATTCGCTTGCTGCATCTAGGGCTGTTTTAGCATCACCGGTAAAAATGTTTAAGTGGCTCAATTTTGCTAAATCAATAACCTGATCGCCAATAGCAACCCCGCCTCTGAATTCTTCATTTGTATTTTTAGTACGAAATTCTGCAAAAGGTAAATTTTGAATCGGGAAGTCACAGCCTTTAATATTGGCCGACTCTACCCAGCTAGTTAAATTAATGTCGTGGGTTTCGTTAATTTGGCTCATTACTTATCCTTTAGGTTTGATGTTGGGTGCATGCATTTATTTAAGCATACTTGTATCTTGCACCCTACTTTTTAAATATTAAAACGACAAAAAGCAGCGAAGATCGCTGCTTTTAATTTACTCATAAAAGTTATAAAACGCCGCGGCGCTCTTGGTCTCGCTCAATTGACTCAAACAATGCTTGGAAATTACCTTCACCAAAACCACCATCATCTACACGTTGGATCATTTCTATAAAAATAGGTCCAAATAGGTTTTTAGAGAAAATTTGTAATAGGTAGCAGTTTTCACTTTGGCTATCGACTAATATTTGATGCTCGCGAATTTTTTCTTTATCTTCTGCAACCCACGGTACACGGTCAAAAATAGTGTCGTAATACTCAGGAATAATGTCTAAAGTAGCAATGGTCGATTTATCAAGCTTATCAAGCGAGCTAACTAAATCGTCAGTTAAAAACGCGAGGTGTTGTACACCAGGGCCATTATATTCGCCTAAATACTCGTCAATTTGGTTGTTGTTATTGCCTTTACCTTCATTAATAGGAATTGAGAAGGTGCCACAGGGTGATTTTAATGCATACGATAGCAACGCTGTTTTTTGACCTTTAATATCGAAATAGCGTACTTCTGTAAAACCAAACACGTCTTTGTAAAAGTTTGCCCATGTTTCCATAGTGCCTTTGTAAACGTTATTAGTTAAGTGATCTATACGTATAAAGCCTTTATCTTCAACTACATTAGGTGATGATAAATCTTCAAAGTCAGACTCATAAATAGACCCTTTATCACCAAATTGCTCAATAAAGTAAATCAGGCTATCGCCAATACCGTAAATGGCGGGATAAGGTAAGTCTTTATGGGTTGAGTCGGTTGCGGGTTTTGCACCACGTGCTACAGCTGTTTCAAATGCATGCTGTGCATCCTCAACGCGCCAACCCATAGAGCAAATTGCTGGGCCATGACTTTTTGCAAATTCAGCCGAAAAACCATCGCGTTCGTTATTTAGTAAAAAGTGAATGTCGTTTTGGTTGTAATAGACAATATCTTTGCCTTTAAATTTTTTTAATTTTGAAAAACCAAAATCAGTAAACACTTTATCCATGTAGTCTGCATCAGGTGTTGCGTATTCAGTAAACTCAATACCAACTAAACCTAGTGGATTATTTGCTTCACTCATTTTTATTACTCCTGCAATAAATATTGCTACTGCGATTATGTGTTGTTGTCGTGTTGAGCTAGATAATCAACTAGATTTTAAGTTTGGGGAAGAGGGGGAGCAGATTTAGCATTTGAGCAAACTGTAAATTTAATAAGACGTTTACTTAGTCAATAGGTTTATACCTTACGCTTTAGGGTAAACAAGCATGTATTAGCTTGATGCTTTTAGTTTATTAAAGTTTAAGATATTGATATAAATAAATAAAAAAGAGGTTTTATAAAAATAAAACCTCTTTTAAAAATGTAGCTACGTAATGTTTTTTGTATTTAATTGTTTACACTTTGTGTGCGATTGTTAAAAAACGTGTTGCGCTGCTCGAGCCAAAGATTAGGTGTTACGGTTGGAGCTGCTTGGTAATGGCGCTCAATAGCTTGGTTTAATACCCGTGTTGTAGGGGTAAATGTCAGCTTTGATTGTGCACTGCCCATGCTTTTAATTTCGTCTCGAGTCAGGGCGCGCCCAGCATATAAAAGGGCGTTTAAATAACCGGGCACTGTTTCAAAGTTGTTATCTGTAAAGAGTAAAACAGATGACGTTAATGCCCAGGTGTTATTTATTTCACCGTCTTCTTTAACACCAGCAAGCTCGCCGTCTATGTACACTTCAAATACCCCATTACTGGGGGCGGTATAAAATACAAATGCAACTCGGTGCCAGTTTTCAGGCTCTGTTTGTCCAAAGTAACCACTATCACTGGTTGATTTACCATAACCGCCGGTTGGGTCGATAAACATATCGGCATCATCAGTGAGGTAATCTTGTGTGTTTGCTTGCATGATAGCGCGATAAATATCTTTGCCTTCTTCTGGCCAATATAAATCCATTACTAAGGTGTAATCAGAAACCATTCCTTCACTTGCATAATCACCATTGGCAGGTGTATTTAAGGTTATTAATAACCCCTCGGTAGGGGCGTGGCGTGAAAACGCCATTACACCTGAGCTGCCATCAGCAAAATCAGCAATACCAAGTGCTTGAGTTGTATTATATTGCGTTTCTTCAGGGCCCCAGTTTGTTTGTTCTGGGTCAAAATAGCTCAATACTGAAGGGCCATAATCTGCTGCCAAAGGGCTATTTGCATCATCAAAATTCCACACTGTGACATTGCTTTGCTCATTACATGAAAAGAGTTGATTATCGGTATCTAGGTATAAGCATTGGCTTGTTCTAAAACGCGCATATTGATCAAGTAACCACCATGCTTCGTCAATGGCTTCTATGTTTGAAAACGTTACACCGCTAAAAAATAGCTCAGGATTAAGTGCTGCGCCTTTAAATAAAGCAACCTGATAAGTGTTCGCAGCTTGTATATCATCAGGTTTGAGTAAAAACCAATCAGGCTGACTGGCAAACATGGTGTTTAAATCGCTACCTGTAACCGTTACGCTATATAACGAATTAAAGCCCGGAGTGTTAGAGGGCTGGCGCTCAACATAGTAGGCTTTATGAAAGTCTTCTTGTGTTAAGGTCCCTGGTGTCCACCTTGTTTGTACTAATTCTGGGTTAAGCAGGGCCGCCGTTATATCACTTGCATGGGCTGCAGCTAAAGCCGTTATTTCTGCAAGTTCCAAACTACTTGGGTAGTTTTCAGAAATAGCAATTTCTGTGTTTGCATCAGGCGCATAGCGGCCCATAATTTCGTCAATTGCCAGTTTAGTTGGTTCATCACGTTCGCTGATGCTGTCAGTTTCAATGGTGCTGTAATCTATTGTTGGCGATGTTTTATCTTGCAAGTTAAACGTAAGAGTAACATCGGTGATGCCTTTGGCGTAAAAATCTGGCTGAATAACCACAGCGCCGTTCTCGAGCGTATTATAGCTTTCACCGCCATGGGTATGACCGCCTAACACTAAATCAATACCGCTTACATCGGTTGCCATATCAATGTCTAAGCCTTCACCTAAATGGCTTAGCATTACCATGTAGTCAACGTCGCCTTGGTATTGGTTTACTATACTTTGTGCTATTTGTTGCCACTGCCAGCTCATTTTAAATTGTTTGATAAAATCAGGAATTGGCTCATCATCTATCGGTTCGTCTAGCTCGTTCCAAGGTACTGAGGTCATACCAAATACACCTAAGGTCACACAGCCTACTTGTACTTTAGCAAAGCCTACAGCGGCAAAATCTTGTAATTGTTCGCCTTCATAGCGTGTATTACTGGCAAGTACTATGGCGTTATCATCTTGCGAGTAGCTTAATAATTTTTCTGGCCCCCATGCATAGTCGTGATTTCCTACCACACGTAAATCAAACTGCATGGCTTTAATGGCTTCTTCTGTAGCGCTACCTTGTGATAGTTGCTCAGCAACAGTGCCTTTTTCGTAGTCATCACCCCCGTTGGTAAAAAGGGTATGCGGCGTTTGTGCAAGTACTTGGTTGTAGTAGGCTTTTATGCGGCTAAAGTATTGCTCCTCATAACCGAATCGCGCATGTAGGTCGGCAACATGAACAAATCTAACCGATTGCTCTGTGGCTGTGGCATCACACGTTGGGCCTATAGCAGCAAAGGCCTCATTGCGCTGCATCATAATAGCGAAGGTTCCTAGTGTTGTTACTTGCGCACTTACAAACCCATCTGCAACAAAAGAGTTATCAATAACTTCCCAGCCATCGCCAGATTGTCTAGCAATAAATAGCTGGCCTCCTAATTGGTAATCATCAGGTATTTTTATGCTGATAGTAATTGGATCACTAAAAGAAAGCGTACTTGGGGTGAGTAGGTGTATATCTGAGATAATATTTAGTAGTGCATTTGCATCATCTAATACTGTTTTTTCGTGTGTAAGTTCAGTGTTTTGAGAGACGGCATTGGCAGGTACAGTCAGTAAAAAGCTTCCTTCATCAAGGCTGACATCTAAACCTGTAGTTGTAGATACTGTTAACTCGCTAGGCTCAGGCTCAACGGGATCATTAGGGTTAGTTGTAACTTGATCGTCTGAACCACCACAGGCTGATAAAAAAACAATGCTTAAGGTTAAAAATAGGGTGTGAGATAAAGTTAACAAGCGCATGTACTGCGTCCCTGAGACTAGTTAAAAATTAATCAGCAGATGATAGCAGTTTACAGCGAGGTGATATAGAAATTTGAGAAAATTTCCCCCATAGCGGCTATGGGGGAAATTATAAATAGTATTACGCGTAATTAAACGTGCAATATTATGCAGCTTTTTCTTCTAGGCCTTGTTTTTCCCATACTTTCGCTTTAAAGCTCATAAGCACTAAAACAATACCTACGCCAATGCTAAATAAGGCAATTTGTAAGTATAAGTTAGGGATTTCTTCAACGTTATTTGGATCAAAGTTACCAGCCAGTAAGCCAGCAATAATGTTACCAATTGAATAAGTTAATACAAATACACCCATCATTTGGCCTGTGTAACGACGCGGCGAAAGTTTACTTACCGCACTTAATGCTACAGGGCTTAAACAAAGCTCACCCACTGTATGTAAAAAGTAGGTTGTTACTAGCCAGTATGGCGCTACTTTTAAGCCTTCAGCTGCGTAGTGAGCGGCCATAAACATAACTAAAAAGCCAGAAGCCATAATAATTAAGCCCATTGCACATTTTACGCTGTAAGTCGGCGATACCATCTTTTTAGATAAGTTAATCCAAAGCGCGGCAAAAAATGGCGATAAAGCAATAATAAATAGTGAGTTTAAAGATTGGAACCACGTAGTCGGAATTTCAAAAGTGCCAATAAGGCGATCTGTGTAATCACGGGCAAATAGGTTAAGTGATGAACCCGCTTGCTCAAAGCCAGACCAAAAACACGCAGAGGCAACACACACTAAAAATAGTGCCCACATTCTTTGTTTTTCGCCCGCTGTTAATTTACCTGTAAAGTAAATAACCCCGAAATAAATAAAGAATATAATAGTAAACACAACAGCTGTGTAGCCTGCTACAACAGTTGGGTTAATAATAATTGCGCCCGTCATTGCTGCAGCGGTCACACCAGCGGCAATAACAACAAAAGCAGCAATACCAAACCATGCACGAGATGCACCTTTAGCGCTTAATGGGTTAGCCGGTAATGCACTGTGCTCTGGTAGGTTGTTAAGCGTACGCTTATATTGGATTAAGCCAATAGCCATACCCACAGCAGCTGCACCAAATGCCCAGTGCCAACCTACGTTTTCCATAAAGTAACCACATACGTAGTAACCAATTAAAGAACCTAAGTTAATACCCATGTAGTATATAGCGTAACCGCCATCACGGCGCTCATCAGCGTCGCTGTATAACTGGCCTACCATTGCGCTGATATTTGGTTTTAGCAAACCAGTACCTGTAGCAACAAAGATCAAACCAATAAAAAATGAATACTCATGAGGCACGGCCAAAATAATATGGCCACACATGATGATGATACCGCCGTACCATACGGCCTTTTGACCACCGAATAATCTATCCGCTAGCCAACCACCCGGTAAGCCTAAGAAATAAACGGCACCTGTGTATAAACCGTAAATTGCAGCAGCTGATGCAACCGTAAAGGCAAGGCCTTCTTCTTGTAGGCTTGCTGTCATAAACAATACGAGCATCGCTCGCATGCCGTAGTAACTCATTCGTTCCCACATCTCAGTGAAGAACAATGTCGAAAGTCCTTTAGGGTGGCCAAACCAACCACTATCTGGAGCTGAACTCATATTTACTTCCTAACTTTAAGAATTGTTGTAATGGCCTTATAATTTTTTGCTTTAGCTGTTTTGTGCCATGGGGCACTAAAACGCTCGACCATCTGTATATTATTTGTAGCTAAGATAATGATTTGCTAAATGGTAGTAACACCACAAGGTAAGAGACACACCCTTATCCTAGTTACAATTGCGCTCAAGTATACATATACCTTAGTGCGAGGGGAAGCATTCGCGATGTATCACCTTGCACTGCGTTAAAAGTCTGCATAGGGAATAATTGGGGTGCCAGGAAACTCTAACGTCCCGTACACAGGATTGAAGTAATAGCGAATATAGAGCTGGCCAAAGTTTGGTTCGTAAAAGTCAGCGCGATCGATGGCTAAATAACCACCAAAAAACCAATGCGGTGTTATACGGTACTCAAAGCTCCCTTCAAGATTGTATGACACGCCAGAGCTGTCATCACTCTCAAATACTGGGTCTACCCCGGTAATCGATTCTCTATCGTAGGCTTGTAGCTGCAAGTCATTATCGTTAGGATAAAAATCAATGGCTTGGGTTTTTGTTTGCGAATACGAAATCCCCGTTTTTAAGCGATAAACAAAATCATCGCCCCAGCGCGCATCGTAGCTTAAAGGCACCGACAACCCAACGTAGTTTTGTGGGCTATAGTAACCGCCGTGGCCCCATGTTTCTTCACTTAAATTATACTGATATGCCCAATGCAATAGACTTGCGCCGACGGTAAATTCGCGTTCTTGATTACTAATAACGCGATAATAAGACCCGCCCATTACTCTATAGCGTTGGTTATCTTTAACATTTTGCCCTTTATAGAGCGTAAAGTCGGCGCTTGACCAAAAGCCCCAATCGCCACCTAAGTCATGAGATAGGTTGGCAGTTAGGCCTGTTGAGCGCACGCCGCCCCAAATTTCACCGGTATTTACATCTTCAAGCCCAGCATAAGAAAGCACGGAGCTTGTTACAGGGCGTTTTTCGAGCTCTAGGCTATAACCAAAGTCGCCAATACTGTTGGCGTAATTTACACCCCATACTATGTCTTCAATTAAAAAGCCAAGTGGGGTCGTGCCTACATCAACACGCCAATTTTCATTTTGCCAGCCAATACCTATGTCGACCCCATCTTGCTCAGGGCTTACTTCATCAATAGCACAGGTAAATATACAAAGTGCACCTTGGCCGTAGCGGCTACCAGCAAATTGCTCATCAAAGCGAGTTGTTTGTGCGCTAATAGTGGTTGGGTCTATTTTAATAAACCCTTGGCCTTGCCAAAGTGGAAAGTAGGCCTCAATAGATACTAAGCCTGCGCCAAGAGTCGCCTCGCTTTCGGTGCTTGTTTGGCCACTAAAGTTAACCCCAATAGCAATGTATGCTTGGTTTTTGTTTTGCTCATTAATAAGCTCGCGCTTAGCGCCATTAATATACCACGCATCATTTTCATCTATGCGAGCAATTTGTTTGTAAAACGATTCATCGTTTAGGCGTTGCTCGCTTGATAGCGTTTTTAAATACCATTGCTTAGCTTGGTCTTGTTCATTAAAATTTCGAGCAACTTCAGCGCCTAAATAACTAAGCTCTTTATCATTGGGTGATTTAGCAATTAATTGATTGGCTAAAACTAAAGCATCACCTGCGTAATTAAAGTCATTTAACGAGGCCATTATTTGGCGTTGTAAGTAGGCTTGCTGATCATCTGTTTGCGTTATTGCGCGCTCAGTAACTTCTTTTGCCTGAAAGTCGTTACCTAATTCTCTGTAAGCTTTTGCTATTGCAAGCATTGCTTGAGGTTCAATTGGCTGATTGTTTTTCAGTTTTTGCTGATAAACAATAATTGCTGACTCTTGTTGCCCCAGAGCTAAATTAGCATTTATTAATGCCGTGGTGATGGCGGGTGTACTTTGGTACTTTTGATCAAGCTGGTTCAGCTTTGCTAATAATTCGCCACCTTCGTAATACTGATTAATATACGTGGTGTATAAATTGACGTACTGTTCTACTTCGCCAGCACTTGCATTATTAGGCAAGCTGTAATGAGAAAACCATTGTTCTACAGCAGGGCGCTCGTTTTGTTCTAATAGCCACTGCGCGTAAAGCATATGCCAATAAGGTGATAAAGTAGGCTCGGTATTTAATGCATTATTAATTAACTTTAGAGCGTGTTTTTTCTCATCTATTTGATACCAGCTACGCGATAGCTCGGCTTTCATTACTGGAGTTAAATTTTGCGCTTCTAAATTACTTAAATGAAAAATAGCCGTGGTTCTATTTTTGGTATTTAAGTGTCGCTCGCTTTGTCGAAGAGACTCGTTGAGCCTAAGCTGTTGCTCAAGAGAAATTATATCGTCATTTCGATCATTAACCGGCACATACTCTAAGGTGTTTAAAGCGCCTTGATAATCATCAATTGAGCGTAAAAATAAAGCATGGCTATAACGTAACTGTGGATTGAGCGGAAACTGCCAAAGCACATTATTAAATAACGTTTTTGCCTTTTGAGTTAACCCGTTTTGTTGATAAATAAACGCTAAATCGTAATAAAGCCAAGGCTGCTCAGGGGCCAGTTCAATAGCCTCTTTTAAGGTTTGCTCAGCAAGCTCTGTATCGCCTGCATCACTATATTGGCGTGCTTTTTCGCGAAGCTGGCTACTTAACGTTGCCGCATACACAGGTTTTAGCTGTGCTTTTTGAGACTGAGATAAAGCATTATAAAACTTGATTAACGACTGCTCATTGTTATCCAATTCAACAATTTCTAATAACCCTGTTAGAGCGCCATTATTAAGCGGATCATTTTTTAACACGGTTTGATAAATAGCGGCCGCTTGTGAATAATTACCTTGAGCAAATTGTAACAATCCGCGGTTATACAAAACGCTAGCAGGGTCTTGCTCAAGTGTGTCGGCTAAATTTAATTTAAGCAACGCCGTTTTAAACTGACTATTATTAATGGCTTCTTTAGCTTGGCGTATGTAAAGCCAAAACTTCGCTGTGGCGGCTAAATCTTTTAGCGTTTCTCGCTCGGCAAAATCGGCGGTATGCGAATACGCCTTAGTAAAATAATTATAAGATGTTTGATTTTTACCCATACGCAAATAAAGGGTGCCAAGGCTGCGCATAATTGCTCCATCGTTAGGGCGCCCTTTGAGCGCTTTTAGTAAAAGCGGCTCTGCGGCAACGAGCTTGTTTTTTTCAAGCAACGCCTCACCTTTAAGCCATAGTTGGTAGGCCGGGTTAGCTAATAATTTTTGTCGCGCTTTTAAATCTTTTTTGAAATCTTGATACTGTAATTCGCCTTTGCTGCTAAACGGATACACGCTAAAGTAGCGCTGAAATTGCTTTTCTGTAGCGCTATTTAATTGCATGTTAGATAAAGCACCTAACCAGATTGCTTCTACTTCATTACTGTAGCGAGAGGTGGCACCATATTTAGTTAAAATAGTTAGCGCGGTGCTATCAGTGGGGTTATTTCTGAGTAAGTGGCGCGCATATGCAATATCTACCGCGCCGATGTTTTCGTAACTGCGTAGTAGCCTTTCGTAGCCTTTTTTTACATTTTGCCATTGGCTTTGCTCTTGTGCATACCAACTTAAATGCTCAAGCTCAAACGCTAAGCTTGGATAGGTGTTTTTAAAAAGCCTGCTGTAAATTAATCGCGCTTGTTCGTAACGTCCCGCACGGGCAAGTAATTTAGCTTGTTGTATATCTGCTTTGTCTTCGTTTTCTAATCTAGCAATTAATCGTAATTGTTCTACACAAGGGTGGGTACGTGTGTTGTTACTATCAATTTTTCTTAAAATTTGATTTGCTTGTATAGCCTTACCATTGGCAAACTCAAAACGAGCAAGCGCACACTGGCTTTCTATTCGATTAGGGGCAATGGCCAATAACTTTTGTAAGCTATCGGCAATTAAATCTTTATTTTCTTGCACTTCACCAATATTGATTTGGCTTAAAAGCCACTCAACAGAGTGTGTATCAATGTCATTATTTGTTTTAGCATGCACACTTGCGCTGACTGCTAACGTACAAACAACAGCCCATTTTAACGACATTCAGTGCTCCACCTTGGCTTGAGCGTCCCGTCTGCTGTTATTAAGAAGCGCTTATTAAGCGCACTACTACCAAACAGATTTAATACACTGTCGTAATAGCGTGTTTGTGTGAATGACTTATCGACCATTAACTTTTGTTGAATGGCCATAACCAAAGAATCATCGCCATTTTCTTTTAGCATGGGCAGTAGGGCAGCATTAAAGCCTAATGGGCCACGCTTTTGGATTTTGCCAGAGCGCGCATAGGTATTTAAAGGAACGTAGCCACGGCTGTTTATAGCCTCTACAAAAGGGGTAAACTGCTCGCTTAGTTGTGCTTTGTATGGCGCATCGTTCGCCATCATGCTGGCCCATAAGTAAACCCTAATGGCGTTAAAACTGCCTAAATCGGTTGCTTTTTTATCGTAATAAAAACCTTTTGCTGGGCTATACATCACCCAGTCAGGGCTCACTCCGTTTTTAGCGGTATCCAAAATAAGCTTTGCAGACGCTTCATGTAATTGCTGCCAAGGTGAGTGCGGGTATAATTTGCTAAATTGCTGATAAATAAATAACGGTGAATAACTAGGGTTGAGTTTATAGGTGTTATTTTCAAATTCAAACCCAGCAGGGGCAGGTAATAAAGTAAGCCCTAAGCCTGAAATATAGGCGGTTTCTTCTCGCATAATACGCTGCGCTAATACAGCAGCTAAAATACTATAGCGGCGGTCGTCCCATAAAATAGCTGCTTGCGATAAACTATATGCTATCCATAAATCAGAATCTGATGCTGGGTTTGAGTCTATAATCCCATAGGTATCATTACCTGTTTCACCCCATTGCCACGCAGGCAGACGTGTACTTAAATCGCCTTCAGAGAGATGGTCTTGCGTCCAATCTAAAATGGTATCAAACGCGGCTTTGTCGTTTGCTACTAGCGCAAAAAATAGTGCGTATGATTGCCCCTCTGAGGTGGTAATATTTTGTTTTGAGCCTAGGTCTATTACGCGGCCTTCATCACTAATAAAGTGATTTTTAAATACTTGCCACCCCTGCCAAGGCTCGCACTGCTGCGTTTGCGCTGACACAGAAAAACTTAAAAAAGCGGCTACTAATAATGCTCGGTTAAGTAATGTCATTATTCATCTCCTTCAGCTAAACGCTTATGGGTGAGTGCTTGTAGTAATCGCCATAAAATAAATGAAATTAGTAACAGCGTTAATATTGAAAGCAGAGCTAAAATAAATGGATGGTCAGATAAATGGAACCACACCAGCGTATGTACAGGAATATGACCAACAAAGTATTGCTCTTCAGTTTTTATTGTTTTAACGCCTTGTGAGTTTATAACCGCAGCACTGCCTTTTAATTGGCTTAATGTTTGCGAGTCCATAAGGGTTTTATCAATTAAGCCAAATGCTTTTTCAGTGGTGGCATTAAGTGATACAACAGAGCGTTCAGAATCAAAAGGAGATTGATAAGCTGTAATTACCGCCATATCTCCGCTACTTTTTACACTTACTTGTATTTTATCTGTGGCTTGCTCATCGTATGCACCGTTGTAAATAGCTTGCTTTATTTCACGTTGGTTATTCGTTAAAAGTACGTTTGTATGCGCATCTTCATCTAGTTGCTGAGCTGTGCTGCCAGGCTTTGCAACAACTAAAATATCTTTGTCGTCTAAATCAACATTTTCATTTAAATGGGCCACTGTCATTCTGTGGGTTGGATACCCCGTTATTGCACCAAAATGACCGGTAAGATTAAACAGCAAAGTTAACGCTTTTGCAGAAGGCTGCGGGTCAATTAGTACAAGTGTTTGCTGTAAATCGGCATATTTGGTGTACGGGAAGCCACTGTTCGCAAATACATTCAAATCTGGCAGGGCAATGTAATGATCAAAACCACTTACATCAATATTAGAATTACCATCAATAACACCAAACTCACCACCAGGTGGTGCTATTGCACACTCACCTTTTTTCAGCACACCAAATCTAAAATCAAAGTTTAGCTCGTTCCGAGTGGCTAAGTTTATGCCATTAAGTGAAAAGTTTTCTGCGTTTTGTGTAGTATCGGTATTGGCAATAAGTGGCAATAATGTTTTTGTAGTATTGAGTGTAGAATCGTCGTTATCTAACAAATATCCACTAATAAACTTTTGATTAATCAACATATTTAACCGAGAGTCCAAAGACTCGCTCTCGGGTGTGCTGCGATATTGCAATGTAATGGGGATGCCTTTTTCTCGCCAAGTAAATAAATCTGGAGCAAAACGCACGTTTAATTTTACGGGTCCGTTATTTAGCCCTTGTGCTTGTAGCTGATTGTCAAAATCAATTAATTCGTCAAAGTGTACTGCTCTATCAGCGCGTAACCAGCGCGGGGCATCGTACGCTTTGCGAAGCGGTAGTTGGTTAATTGCTTCTATGCTAGCTGTTCTGCCGGTCATGACTTTATGGCCAAAGGCCAATCCCGTGACGGCGGTTTTTAAATCGTCTTCATCACGCCCTAAAATAAGCAACATTTTGCTGTATCTATGTAGTGGGTTTGAAATAATCTCAACGGTTGGCTTTTCCACATCGGGATAGTCTTTTAAAAAGTCAGGCTTTGAATCGTTGGTAATAAAAACCACGCTGTGCGTATCTAATGATTTGTTAATCACCACCGGAAAATCAGCACCACGCCAGTCAGCTTGCGCGCCAAACCAGCTTGAAAGAGTCGCAGCCGCTTCAATCGTTTTGGTGTTAGGTGTTTTTGCAAACACAAACGGTAAGCTTAACTTATTGTAATCTTTGGCATCAAAAAAGGGCTCTGGTAAATATTCTAAACGGCTATCTATTGCCAGTTGCTTTTGATTGAGCGTGATATTGCTCGATTTATTAATTTCGGTCCAAATAGAGCGACTAAAGTAATCTTGGCAACGTAAATCATAATAACCAACAAGCTCAAACCGTACTTGGTTGTAGTCTTGTACATACTTAGCATTGAGTTTTAGGCTATGGTTAACGGTATTTTTAACCACACTTAGTTGCTCATTTATGGGCAGTACTGTGACTAAGTTTTCATTAAAATACACTTTTAAATGCGACACGTTAGCAATCAATGATGGCGAGTTTGTGTACGAAAAATTAAGCTGTAAATCGGTGCTTAATTTATCAATGCGGTTGGTAAAATCCACTCTTGAGTTGTTATTTATGCCATCAAGCTTGTAGCCATTAAAGCCTAAAGCAGCAAAGTCTAATCTTAAACTAGACACGTTGGCGCTTTCTGGGTAGCCATTTATAAACACAGATTTATCGTGCATTGGCTCAATAGCACATGCTTTGTAAGCACTGCATGTTAAAAACAGTATTAGAAATGTATTAAGCAAATTTTTAATCATAATTATTATGCACTATTGGTTTTTTAGGGGTGAAAGAGTTTATATATACAACAATTTTTGTCATTAGTTTTACAAAGGGTTGTAATGGCTTAGGAGCATGAAACAATAAATTGCTAAATCCTCTTAAACTTGTTTTTTGTACTTCTTTAAAGCTATATGAAGGGCGGTCATGACGAAAATTATTTTGCCAGTCAAGCCACGCATCCGCTCTTGAAAAGGTGCACTGTATAAATGCTTTTTGCTTTTCGAGCGAGAGATCTTTTAACGTTAAGCCTATTTGTTTGTTTCGGGTGTTACATACATACGTTGTAAACGAAAACTGTTTATTACCGCGGCTCATTAATAGCTCTATTTTGTCGTTTACTCGGCATAAATGAGCGTGCTCTGTTTCAATACCCACTCCATTATCAGAGTAATCGGTAATTTTAACTTTTAACGTATGCCCATTTGCTAAGCGCACGCCCGCCGGAAAGTTTGCCTTAATACGGTGTGACTGCCTGACTTGCCTAGCTTCTGCAGCAACGGCTACCGCAGCGCCTAAAATAATAATATTATAAATTGCCCAGCCCATGCTGATTAACAAAACGCCCACTTGGCTAGGATCGCCAAAGCCTAAGCGTAAAACACCTACAAGCATGCCAACTAAGTTTATGAGTAAAAGTACCAAGTAGGGTTTAGATATACCCCAATCGTAATGCTCTTTATCATTTAAGCCGCCTTTTTCTGTTACGTTAAACTTACCCTTATTAGGGTTTATTAGCGCAACGGTTGTAGGCTTTAATATGTACCAGGCAAGAACAGACTCATACACTTCACCCCAAAAAGAGTAGCGATATTTACCCTGAATTCGTGAGTTGGTCGCTTTTATTTGTATGAGTGTAGGCACTACATAAATAAAAATAGCTAAAAACGGCGCATAAATAATGTAAGCATTAAAGTATATGAGCGCCAGTGGCGCGGTTAAAAATACAATACGCGGAATGCCCGATAAAAAGTGCAGCATGGCGTTTAAGTAGCACAGTCGCTGTGGTATATCGAGCCCTTTACCTAAAATTGGGTTATCGAGCCTAAATATTTGTGCCATACCCCGAGCCCAACGAATACGCTGGCCAATATGTGCAGAGAGGCTGTCGGTGGCAAGGCCTGCAGCTTGTGGGATATTTATATAAGCGGTTTTGTAACCAGCACGTTGCATACGCAGTGCAGTGTGGGCATCTTCGGTTACCGTTTCAAATGCAAAGCCACCAATATTGTCGAGTGCTTCACGTTTTAAAACGGCGCATGAGCCACAAAAGAAGGTGGCATCCCACATGTCATTACCATCTTGGATCAACCCATAAAAAAGCATGTTTTCATTAGGGATTTGGCTGTGGTTATTTAAATTACGCTCAAACGGGTCTGCTGAGAAAAAGTGATGCGGTGTTTGCACTAAACATACTTTGCTGTCTTTTAAAAATTGCCCCATGGTCATTTGTAAAAATGAGCGGGCAGGTACGTGGTCACAGTCAAAAATAGCAATGTAGTCGCCGTTAGTGTAGCGCATGGCGCTATTCATATTACCGGCTTTAGCGTGGTTATTATCGGGTCGTGTTAAATAACCCACCCCCACTTTTTGAGCAAATTCTTTAAACTCTGGGCGTTTGCCATCATCAAGAATATACACGTTGAGCTTATCAGCAGGCCAATCAATGCTCATCGCCGCAAGCGTGGTAGGTTGTACAACGCTTAATGGTTCATTATAAGTAGGAATGTATACATCGACTGTTGGCCATAAGTCGGTGTTTTCTGGCAACGGAACAGGTTTACGCTCTAGGGGGTTTATAGTTTGAAAAAAGCCTAAAATGAGCACTAGCCACGCATAGGTTTCAGCCAGCAGCAAGCCTGCGCCTAACGTAAGCGCAACAGGGTCATCCCAATTGAGGGTTTCTGTGTAGCGCCACCATAAATAACGCGATGAAGTGGTTACCGATAGGGTGATCATTACAATGGTGGCCATTTGCCCTTTAACGCGCTTGAGCCCGTATGCCACTATCAAAATAAAACTAATAAACACGGCTTGCGCTTCTAGGCTAAACGGAATGGTTATAAAAATAGCCAGTAAAAACAATATAAAGGCTACAACCACATATTTTATTAGTTTATTTTGCCATATCTTAGCGTCAGCCATGGTTTTAAAAGCACTTTTTTTAGAACCCTTAACGTTTTTTGATAACAAACGCTTTAGTAATCTACCTAGCTTTAAGTCAAACCAACGCAACTGTTTAAGTGAATAACTTACCCCATTATAAAACTGATTTGATAGCCGTTCCCTTACAGAGTTATTTTTAGGTTTGTATTTAAAAAATAACAAATAAACGCTTTGAATGATAAAGCGCAAAATATTTGAATAAATAAACGTGCGGTACGGCAAGCGAAGATGCGGGTAGTAATCATATAAAATAAGTTCAAAGTTAATTTTGTGGTCTTTTATATTGATAAACAATGAACTAATCAGCGTAATAAAAGGCATTAAAAAGGCTTCTATTACGTTTACTTTGTGCTGGTTAAAATAACTATGAAACTTAAATAAAATATAACGTACAAGTTTTTCAGTAAAAATAATGCTTAACAGTAAATACAAAGTACTGTGTATTGGGCGCTTATAAAATAAAGAAAAGCTCATAACTACAGGGCCGATTTACTTACAAGCCAGCCGGCAAGTGTTTCAAAGTCATCGTTAGCAACACTGTAAGGCGCACAATTAAGCGCTACATTTCTATAGGCTGTAGACTCTTTAATTACTTCATCACTATTTATAAAAAAAGGCGCCATAAGCGGCAAGGTAGATTGCCACAAAGAAAACAGGTCAAACTCAAGTGTTGATGCAGAGTTATAACGATTGACTAAAAAGAAGTGTTTCCACTGGTTGTCAGTGTGTTTTAACGTTTGTAGTTTTTTATAAATTAAGCTGTGGCAAATAGCATCACAATTAACTATTTCAATCACTATGTCGTTTTTATCGAGCGGATAGTGGGTGATATCAATATGTGCAGGGCAATCAAAAAGAAGCCAAGCATTATTGTTATAATCCAGTTTATTGCAATTGTTAATAAAGTCGAATAACGCGGCGGTACTAACACTTTTATCGCCAAAAGGTAAAAACACTATGCCATCACTATCTTGATGAAAGTGCTCAAGGGCTTGTTCAAAGTCCTGCTCGTTACTCCAGCCGTGGTTGTACTGCCAAGGCAGGCCAAAGTGCAGGCCCAAATCGCTTTTAGAATCTAAATCTATAGCAATAACGTCAGAGCCCGATTTTTTTAATACGCAGGCTAAGTTGGCAACCATAGAAGTAGCGCCAGTGCCGCCTTTAATGCCTTTTAGAAAAATTCTTTGCAAGGGGTTGTTTACCTGTCGTTTTAATTACTACTTACGCATTTACTGCACGGTGTATTTCGTTCAGTAATGCGTATTTTTCTATTGTTTGTTTATTTTTTTGTTTATTAACAATTTCAACGTAATCTTCACTTTTGCCGCCAAAACGCCGTGCAAGGTTCTCAATGTCATTTGATGTTAAGGTTTCAGAGCTTTTTGTCGTTAAATTACGCATTGTTGCCTTTATAGTGAAGTTTATTATTTTTATTTAAAGTGGACAATATTTGTCTATTATATATAGAATAGCGGGTAAAACTAGTAAAAAAGTATTTTTTATAGGCTAAATTCAGTGCAAAACTTTAACATTTCAGGCTTGCAGCCCTCTGCTGCAGAGCTAAAACCTGCATCGTTATATGCAATTTTAGCCCCTTTAGACAATTTTGCTACTGAACTGGCATTACATGCAATTAATAAACCCTCAGCCTCTGATATTTATATTGTTTCTTCTCAAATAGAAACATTTTTTGAAGGCCCTTTTAGCGATGCATTAAATCATGCATTTGACCAACACAAAGTGCATCCGTTTAGGTTTTCGGCAGATACACGCGACTGGCCAAAGCAACAAATAATTAACAATACGCTAAAAGAGCTAAATGCTTATAAACAGCTAAATAATGCATTAGTCATTGTTCACTTTAGTACGACTGATTTAGCCTCATTGGATCAAAAGCAACTGATGCAAAGTGTTCAGACCTATAAAAAATTTAGTACACAATCAGGAGCGACCGTTTTATTTTTAGTTTCAGGCCCTGAGGTGACTAACTATCGCTTTTTATTAAGGCGGTTAAATTC
>CERC01066332.1_pt1 | contig 21784 bp, 27 predicted proteins | sample 530921 | NCBI WGS metagenome assembly CERC01 (sample SAMEA2621099, study PRJEB7988) | marine metagenome | isolation source: saline water (ENVO:00002010), including
TGCCAGTGTGTTGAGACACTGGACTTCATCCATCGCGATTGGCGTCATGCTCTCGTCATAACAGTGACAGCCTCGATACGAACTGATGCACCCAGCAAGGGGGACCTCATGGGTGGGTAGTTGCTCAGAGACAGCGATAGGCGCGGGTGAAGTGTCGAGGCTTGCAAGCATGGTGGAACCTTCGGGAGGCCCCTCCTCCTTTAGGTCCGGATGGAAGAACGTGCTTGTCTGGTACATATAGACAGCGCCAACGACGAGTAGAGCCATCGCGGCAAGGCCGTATTTTACTTTGTTCGGCATCCTGAATTTGTGCGTATGGACGGTGGCAGACTGGTAGAGTTCAAAATGTTTCTTCGGGTACGGCCATGTCTGCAAATCCGATGCGTTGAGGTCGGTCCGACTGTCTACCTTAATGACCTTGTCCTGAGTGTAGATTTTAGCCACGTTGCCACCGAGCACCCTGGACACATGGTGGTGTTTGCCGACCAAGCGCCGAACATGATTGTGCAGCAAGCTGGGATGCTGAGTGATAAGCAATATGTCGTGACCGGTGTGGCGATGGACTTCCATTGCAGCGATATCGTCGCGCTTAGATCGGCCTTGCTGACCGTCAGGGCCGTAGCGTTGCTGACACTCGTCATAGACCACGACTGAACCGTCAGGAGTATCCCGCCAATCATCAGGGGCAGGCTGTACGCCGTCGATATTAAGGCCGTCAATGTCGGCGTATACGTCCCTGCCCTGCTTTAGCCAGTCAAGTATCAGGCCGATGCTGTAAAGCGTTTTGCCTGAGCCGGGGACGCCGGTGACCAGAATAATCATGAGCTTGATCCCGTTTTAAGGCCTAGGCCCGCCATTGCAGCGCGTATCGCAGCGCGGGTGAGCAATGCTGATCCGATAATAGAAAAGAAGTCCGCAACCCCGCCGAGCAAGGCGAGCTGAAAAGCGGCTGACGCGATACCCGACAGGCCTGCGATAGCGTCCTGCATAGCAGATTCAACAAGCGCGCCGAGTGTGACAGATGTAATGACGGTGAGGCCCGCCCCGATAAGGACGCGAGCAATTAGGCCGGACAACATCCAAGTAACGAGGCCAATCAGGAATTTAAGCATTCTGGCGCACCCCCAGCAGGATATAGGCGGCAGCGATACCGGCGATGGTAATTAGTATCGCCTTAAACCACGGTGCAGCGTCGCAGGCCGGTTGATAACTATATTCCATCGATTGACCGTGAAAACTGAATTGCACAGGCGCGGGACAACTGCCAGAGCCTAAGCCACTATTAAATGTCTCAGGGCCGATATCTTCAACGGGCAGATCGGGGTGCTCAGGTAACGGTTCAGTAGTTTTGAACCAGTCAATAAATGCGCAGATAGTAGGGTGGAAATCGCAGTCGGTCGGAATATCGATTTTAGATGCGTCCATCTCAACGGTAATATTAGTGGTATTGTTGACGATCTGATTCAGCAACTTCTGTATCTCGGTCAACTCAGTATTGTAATTATTTATGTTCTCAGTCGATGAATTAGTAACGATCTCAATATCTGTGTCCAGGGTGAGATTATTGTCAGCCGCCTGCTGATGAGCATTGGCGATCTGGTCCAGAGCCTGCTTCAGCTCCGACAAATTATCGTTGAGATAGTCCTGCTTGCGGTTAAGAGCAAACCATTCCATAAGGTCGCGCCAGTCCTGCATATTCATGTGATCGGACAGCGCATCATAGATTTCGGAATCGGTGGCAGGCGTTGTCGTTGGTTCCGATAACCCAGCAGGCATTCTATAAATAGCATACGCCCCACAGTTACCAACCCAGTCAGCGCCAGCCGGTGCAACACTAGTATATGACGAGCCATAAGGCACCGGGGCGCTGCCCCATACTGTTTGGACGCCCTGAGTTGATGTTGAGACACACGTATGCGCAACATCGCGGAGGCCTTGAGGAACAGCTTGGCAGTAACTGTACCCCCCCGTGCCAGCCGGACAGTCACTAAATGGCTCCGGTGGTTTCACCAGTTCCCAATCGCCGGTCTGAGGGTTCTTTTGTGCAATAAGGTCATCTAGCAAAGCAGCGGCAGTCAATGCAGCGCCAATAGGCCCGCCGAGCGCACCCCTTGCCATTTTGCCGACAGTACGGGCAGACGCGGGCAAATTGACGTTATTGTAAACAGCAGGGAGCGTATTGACTTTGGTCTTAGCGATGAATGAGCCATAAACGGTGCGACCGCCCGAAGGGTCTTTAAAAGCGGTCTGGACCTTTGTGTATTCAGAATTCGCAGCGTAAGCGCCGTTAGCTAGAGCCGCGAAAAGAGCAGCCACAAGGCAGGGCCAACGATACCGAGCACTAGCCATCCTTCCATTCCTGTTTCCATGTTTCACCTTGATAAAAAACGGGGCCGAAGCCCCGCCAGTGGATCGCAGTTTTTAGGCTGCGCTGCGCAGGTAGCGCCAGACTTTAAGGCCGATGATTAGCACCAGAGCGGCACCGCCAACGGTTGCAACAGCAGTAGTTGCGTCGCCGGTGATAAAGTCAGTTACAGCGGTCATATCCATAATGGACACTCCTTCAGGTTGAGTTGGGGTTACATTACTGCTCTGATCTTGGTAAACGCCCACGCCAGCGCCCAGAGCACAGCGGCTGATGTGAGAATTGTTCCCGCCTCTGCGATAGACAGAGGCGGAAGCAATGAGGGAGGCGGCCACGCCGCCTGTGTCAGCGTGCCGTCACAAATGAGGTGATTGCCGGTCAGAGCCCCGGAGGTCACCCAGTTGCCATCACAGACTGCGACGACTTGTGCCATTAGGAGGCCTTAGCCTGTTGTGGCGCTTGAGCAACAGCAGCACGCGCGGGCTGAACAAGCTTAAGCTGGAAAGGATTGATCTCCAGATCACCGTACTTACCAACCCGAAAAGACGAATTGTCCAGCACGTAATCGCCGACGAGGTAAGCACCATTGGGATCAGCCAGAGGGATGCGAATCTCAGCGGGATAAGCGCCGCCAAAATGGGCATACGCGATCTGATGCCAGCGGGTGCCGTTCTGAGTGTTGCGAGAGACAGGCTGATCAAAGCCTTTGACGATAGAAATTTTCAACATGGTATTTTCTCCAGTAATTACGCCGCGATTTGCGACCAGTCATTGACCATCTGTGCATCGATGATCCGTTTGCGAAGCGCGACGACATTACCCGCGCTGATGTCCGCGTCACCGAGTCCGGCAGCACGCAGAATCTTTAAATTTCGATACCATGTGGTTTTAGAATTACATTCACGGGCAGAATCCCAGCCTTGCGCCTTGATGATGCACCACAGGCCCCACGCGGCCCGGCCTTGGCCCTCTGTGGGGGCGGCTTCTAAAATTCGTTTCTTGAGATCGTGCTCAGTACCCACTTCGGCACCCCCTATCATTCGCTCAAAATATGAGTCCCACTCGGCCTTCAAATCGGCTGGGGTCAACGCTTTCCAATCATCACAACGGGCGAAAAATTCGCGTTTCAACGACAGCTCAAGACGCAGCAACTGACTGGCGTCTGATATTTCCTGTGGTGTGTAAGATCGCCCGGTGTAGTCGGGCTTTTTCATCATGTGCGCGAGGTGCGGGCCTTTGGCGTAAGCTTTGCCGCTACGGTGCTTCGAGCTGTGAGACCAATAGACGGTATCGCCCTTCTGCTGGCTAACCCGGTACCGGCCGCCCTCACAATTGCGCAAGATAGATAGGGCTTCCCGGACAGCGCCCAAGTCCTTGAGCTTCAGATTGCCGGTGACGTCAACACGAGTGACCTTCCAGAGATCGATAGCGGGTAATTGACCCGCGCCGAGATAGTCCTGAACAAACTGGGTCATGCGGTTGACGCAACCGACAAGATCAAGGGCGCGGGATGCGCCAGAACCGAAGACAGCGCAACCGTCCCCCATGAGGCGAGCGGGACTACCCTGTATCCAGAGATCACCTGTACAGCGGATAGATACCTGATGGCTGTCTGAGCGGATGGAGTCCCATGCTTGAGACTCATAGCGTATTTCGCCAGAGGTCGGGCAGTAGCGGCAAATACGGTCACCAAGTGCAAGGGCTGCGGCGCGCACTTGATCGCTGCAATGCTCGAGATTTACACGGACAGTTACCCAGTCAATAAGCATTATTTTGGCGCCAGTGATCTGCGTAATTTTTGAGCGATTTGCGATGGTGAGTCCCACCCATGGGACAAAGGGGCGGTGTTACAGGGACCGCCCCTGCCAGCTCGGCGAGTTCGGCAAGCTCTGCGAGGTATTCACGGCGGAAAATATCAGTGCGAGCGATACAGCCACCGCCTCGGAGACAAGTGAGCGCGTCGCGACGTGATCCGTGGTGTGCAAGCTCGGCTTGATAGGCAATAAAGCGCTCGCGTCCCTGCAAGCGGTGGTAAATATCAACGTGGGCGTGATGCTCTGCCCTTGCCCACTGTGCCAAAAGCTCATACACCCAGTAGGGGGCATGTTTGCGAGTAGAGCCATCAGGCTCCTGCCAGATCGGGATCCTCAGCATTTAACGTCATCCATCGAGCAGGCGGCGCACTTGCCGTTATGGTCGAGCCAGTCCCAGTGGAAGCCGCAGGATGCGCATAGCAGTGTTGGGCGTGGCAGCAGATCGAGTACCGGAGGGGCTGGCAAAACTACCTGGTCAAATAGCGGGAGCTGCTCAGGCATTACCTACTCCCCAGCGAAAAGCACGCCCAGCCAAATGCAAAGAAAAAACAAAAGGCGTAGAAGTCGTGAGTAAACACAAAAGACAGATCAGGCATGATGAGCACCCCGCCAGCGTAAAAAACGCCCCAGCAAGTAGAGACCACGGAGCACGACCCAAAGAGCAGTCATTGCGGCGGTAACGATGTGGGGCAAGCCGAGGGCGGTCAGAGACAGGGAGAGCCAGAGGAAAAACGGGCAGACGATCAGGAAGAAGGCGTCGTATAAAATGAAATCAATCGATCTGATATAAGATTTGCTGCTTTCCATAGCTTGTACATCGCCAGTGAACAGTGTCGATTGCGAATGTACATTGCAGATTTAGAATATGTCAAGCGATAATGAACATAGAAAAGGAGGCACCAATGGAAAGCTACTATTTCATTCAAGCAGTAAAAACTAAACTGGAACTGCCGAGCGATAACCAAGCGGCAGCAAAAATAGGGATAACCCGATCAGCAGTGAGCAACCATAAGACGGGACGATGCAAAACCCTAAACGATGAGCAGTGCATCAAAGTAGCAGAAATACTCGGGCTTCCTGCAGCGGCAATTATTGCAGATCAACACGCAGAAGCGGCGAAGACCCCGGAGCTGAAAAAGCTTTGGCTAGAAATGGGAAAAAAGCTTGAAGTAAGAGTGGTGCCCAGAGGCGGAATCGAACCACCGACACGAGGATTTTCAATCCACTGCTCTACCGACTGAGCTATCTGGGCATAGGCGTCACTACTGATGAGCGTCGCAAGAGGCGCGTATTAAACCTGTTCCGTTTCGGGGAGTCAAGCCCCTCAAAACAGTGACTTACTCGCTGGGTGGCACGTAGCCTTCGGCCTTTTCGAAATCCTCGCCGGCGAAGAATTTCTCCATCTCTCCCTGCAGAAATTTGCGGGCGCTGGGGTCGACCATGCTGAGTTGTTTCTCGTTGATGATCATGGTCTGGTGGGCCTGCCACTCTTCCCAGGCCTTCTTGGAGACGTTCTCGAAGATGTCCTGGCCTTTGGCGCCGGGGTAGGGGGGCTTGTCGAGGCCTTCGAGTTCTTGCTGGTATTTTTTGCAAAAGACGGTGCGGGTCATGGTGATCAGTCCGTAAATAAATCGTTTTGCAGCAGGCTGTCGAGCAGCTTTTTCACCGGGGCGGCGAGCCCCAATGGCTGATGTTGGGCACCCTTATACCAAAGCTGGCGGTTGGCTTCCATGATGCGGGCCGGTTCGCGGCTGAGGCGGATGTGCTGGGGCTGGATGTCGAGGTGGTAGTGGCTGAAGGTATGGCGCAGTTCGCCGAGGGCCTGCGGCAGCGCCTCGAAGCCGATTAATCGTTCCAACGCATCCGTGATATCGCCATCGTCTTCCACTTCCGGCAGGCTCCACAGGCCGCCCCAGATACCGCTGGCAGGGCGTTTTTCCAGCAGGATTTCTCCGGCGGTATTTTCAATCAGCAGCATATGTGTGCGTTTTACTGGCAGGGTTTTGCGCGGTTTTTTGCCCGGGTAGTCGCTTTGGCGCTGCATAGCTTTGGCTTTGCAGTCGTCGGCCACCGGGCAGCGCTCACAGTCTGGCTTGCTGCGGCGGCAGAGGGTGGCGCCGAGGTCCATGATCGCCTGGGTGTAGTCGGCGGTGCGCTTGCTCGGGGTGTGCTGTTCCGCCAGCGTCCACAGTTGCTGTTCGACCTCGCGCTTGCCGGGCCAGCCATCGATGGCGGCGTGGCGGCTGAGTACGCGCTTTACATTTCCGTCGAGGATGGCGGCGCTGCCACCGCAGGCGATGCTGGTAATGGCGGCGGCGGTGGAGCGGCCGATGCCGGGCAGGGTTTGTATATCGTCCTGATGGTGCGGGAATTCTCCACTCCAGTCGCTCATGACCGCCTGTGCGGCGCGATGCAGATTGCGGGCACGGGCGTAGTAGCCCAGTCCGGTCCACAGGGCCAATACCTCGTCGATATCGGCAGCGGCCAGCGACTCCACATCGGGGAAGCGCGCCATAAAGCGCTGGTAGTAGGGAATGACGGTCGCGACCTGGGTTTGCTGGAGCATGATTTCCGACACCCACACCCGGTAGGGGGTGATGTCTTGCTGCCAGGGCAGGTCTTTGCGTCCGTGCTGGTCGAACCAGCGCAACAGACGCAGGCTGAAGCTGTTACTCACGATTGCGGGCGCTGCCATTGCCAGCAGTGGCCGAGGTTTTCAAAGCCCAGCTCGGTGAGCAGGCTGCTCAGTTCAGGGGCTTTGCTGATGTCGGCAGACATACTGCGCAAGTCATCGGGCAGGTCTTTCATGCACTGAATAAGCAATTGTCGCGCGGTGCCGCGTCGGCGGGTGATGTCGCGCACCGTGAGGCGCGCCAGTTCGTAATCACCGCCGTGAATCGGGGTGAGCGTCAGCGCTGAGATCAGGCTGCCGTTGAAGCGTCCGCCGATCAGTAGCAGGCGGCCCTTTTTCGCGGCGTCAATCAGGGCCTCGGCATCGTTGGGGTAGAGCTTCGCCAGGGCGTCTTGATCCTGCTGCGTGGGCTCGCGGAGGTATTCAGAATATACGGGCATTTATCCGCACTCAGTTGGCTGTCATACAGGGGGGGAATTTTCTATAATGCGCCATTGTACGCAATCTTCTGTAGAGACGTCGATGAATCAGCGCAAGGCGACAATCAGCCGAAACACCCTCGAAACGCAAATTACCGTGAGCATCAATCTGGATGGCACTGGCCAGTCCAGCTTTGAGACCGGCGTGCCGTTTCTGGATCACATGATGGATCAGATCGCCCGCCACGGCCTAATCGATCTGGCCGTGAACGCCAAGGGCGACCTGCACATCGACGATCACCACACCGTGGAAGATATCGGTATTACTTTGGGGCAGGCCTTTGCCGAAGCCGTGGGCGACAAGAAAGGCATTACCCGTTACGGCCACGCCTATGTGCCGCTGGACGAAGCCCTGTCGCGGGTGGTGATCGACTTCTCCGGCCGTCCCGGTCTCGAGTACCACGTGCCCTATACCCGCGCCAGCGTGGGCGGTTTCGACGTGGATCTGTTCTCCGAGTTCTTCCACGGCTTCGTCAACCACGCCAAGGTGACGCTGCACATCGACAATCTGCGCGGCACTAACACTCACCACCAGGCGGAGACGGTATTCAAAGCCTTCGGCCGTGCGCTGCGCATGGCGCTGTCGGTGGATGAGCGCATGGCGGGCATCACCCCGTCGACCAAGGGCTGTCTGTAAGAGCGAGAATCACGCATGAGTAAATCGACTGTTGCCGTCATCGACTATGGCATGGGCAACCTGCACTCTGTTGCCAGCGCTCTGCACAAAGTAGGCGATGGCGTTGAGGTGCAGGTTACCGACTGCCCCGAGACTATTCTGGCCGCTGATCGGGTGATTTTCCCCGGCGTGGGCGCGATTCGCGATTGTATGGCTGAGCTGAAAAATCGCGGCCTCGACGAGCTGGTGCAGGAAGTCGCGGCTTCTAAACCCATGCTGGGTATTTGCGTGGGCATGCAGGCGTTGATGGAGCGCAGCGAAGAAAACGGCGGCGTCGACTGCCTAGATGTGCTGCCCGGTACCGTGAAGTTTTTTGGCAATGATCTGAAAGACGCCAACGGCCAGCGGCTGAAAGTGCCACACATGGGCTGGAATACGGTGAAGCAGACCATCGACCACCCGCTGTGGGACGGCATCGAGGACAACAGCCGTTTCTATTTTGTGCACAGCTACTATATTCACGCCGACGATTACGTGGCCGCGACTGCCGACTACGGCGTAGAGATTCACGCTGCGCTGAGTTGTGAGAACGTCTTCGCCGTACAGTTTCACCCGGAAAAAAGCGGTGATACCGGTTTGCGTCTGCTGAGCAATTTCCTGCGTTGGGATGGCGGCCAGCCCGTGTTCCGGCCCGTCTCCTAAGTATTTCAAGGTTTCTGAATTATGTTGATTATCCCCGCTATCGATCTGAAAGACGGCCAGTGTGTGCGCCTGCGCCAGGGTGAAATGGGCGACGCCACGGTGTACGGCAGCGACCCGGTAGAAATGGCGGCCCGCTGGGTGGAACAGGGTGCGCGTCGCCTGCATCTGGTCGACCTGAACGGTGCCTTCGACGGCAAGCCCGTTAACGGCGAAGCGGTGATGGCGATTGCCAAAGCCTACCCCGATCTGCCCATTCAAATCGGCGGTGGCATCCGTTCACTGCATACCATCGAACAGTATCTGGCGGCGGGTGTGAACTACGTAATCATCGGCACCAAGGCGGTGAAAGAGCCTGATTTTGTTACCGAAGCCTGTAAAGAATTTCCCGACGCAGTGATTGTGGGGCTGGATGCTAAAGACGGCCTGGTGGCCACCGACGGCTGGGCGGAAGTGTCCAATATTCAGGCCACCGAACTGGCCAAGCGCTTTGAGCAGGACGGTGTGTCTTCCATCGTCTACACCGACATCAGCCGCGACGGCATGATGCAGGGGGTGAATGTCGACGCCACCGTTGCCATGGCTCAGGCCTCCAGCTTGCCGGTCATCGCCTCGGGCGGGGTGACCAATATGGACGACATTCGTGCGCTGCAAAAAGTTGCCGAGGCGGGCATTCTCGGTGCCATCACCGGGCGCGCGATTTACGAAGGCGAGCTGGATTTGGCGGAAGCGCAGCGCTTCTGCGACGGTCAGTAATCGAGGGTAAGGCAGATGGCTCTGGCAAAACGCATTATTCCCTGTCTGGATGTGGACAAAGGCCGCGTGGTGAAAGGCGTGAATTTTGTCGGGATTCGCGACGCCGGTGATCCGGTGGAAGTCGCCAAGCGCTACAACGAGCAGGGCGCCGACGAGATTACCTTTCTCGACATTACCGCCACCCACGAAGAGCGCGACACTACCGTGCACACCGTGGAACAGATTGCCGCCGAGGTGTTTATTCCGCTGACTGTCGGCGGGGGCATTCGAGAGATCAAAGATATTCGCGCCATGCTTAATGCCGGTGCCGACAAGGTCGCCATCAACTCGGCGGCCATTCATAACCCCGAGTTCGTCCGCGAAGCTGCCGAGCGTTTTGGCTCGCAGTGTATTGTTATTGCCATCGACGCCAAACGCGTCGACGACAACGCCGACGGCAGCCCGCGCTGGGAAATCTTTACCCATGGTGGCCGCAAACCCACTGGCATTAATGCCGTGGAATGGGCGGTCAAAATGGTGGAACTCGGTGCCGGTGAAGTGCTGCTCACCAGCATGGATGGTGACGGGACCAAAGCCGGTTACGATCTGGCGCTGACCCGCGCTATTGCCGACGCCGTGCCGGTGCCGGTGATTGCCTCAGGCGGTGTTGGCACCCTCGATCATCTGGTAGAAGGCGTGACCGAAGGTGGCGCGGATGCGGTGCTGGCGGCCAGTATCTTCCATTTTGGCGAACACACCGTTCCCGAAGCGAAAGCCTATATGGCGGAGCGTGGCGTCGAAGTTCGTCTGTGAGTCCGTGCCGCCATCTCGCGGCGGCACAATATCCTCTTCCTGTTCACCGGCCTCTACGGATTGATGTCTGCATGCCGCTGTGTTTCTAATGGACGAGTCTGATAGCAATTTTTGCGACGATCTTTTTTGTCGCGGCATAGCGAGTGCCAGGCCGTTATAGAACTGGAGGGGTGCATGACTCAGGGATTGGTGGATTATCTGCTGCTGATGGTGTCGAAAGATGCCTCGGACATGTTCTTCAGTACCGGCGCGCCGCCGAATATAAAAATTGAAGGCGTCAGTTACCCGGTAGGCAAGTCGCCACTGGCTCCCAGTCAGGCCAAAGAGCTGGCCTACTCGATTCTCACTGACGACCAGAAAAAAACCTTCGAGCGCACTATGGAGCTCAACTTCGCTCTGAGCTTTGATGACATTGGCCGCTTTCGCTTCAACCTCTATCGGCAGCGCGGTGAAGTATCGATGGTGGTGCGCTATATCAAAAGCATCATCCCCAGTTTGGATGCCCTGTCACTGCCGCCGATTATGAAAAAGCTGATCGGCCTTAATCGTGGTCTGGTGCTGGTCGTGGGCGCGGCGGGTTCTGGTAAGTCCACCACATTGGCGTCGATGATCGACTACCGCAATCGCCGACAGTCAGGCCATATTCTCTGTATTGAGGACCCCATCGAATTCCTGCATTCCCACCAGCAATCCATTGTCGATCAGCGTGAAGTCGGGCTGGATACTGAAAGTTTCTCGGCGGCGTTGAGCAATGCCATGCGTGAAGCGCCCGACGTGATATTGATCGGCGAAATTCGTGACCGGGAAACCATGCAGCATGCGATCGCCTATGCCGAAACCGGACACTTATGTCTGGCCACGCTGCACGCCAATAACGCCAACCAGGCGCTGAATCGCATCATCAACTTCTTCCCTGATACCGCTCATCGACAATTGCTCGCCGACTTGGCGTTAAACCTTAAAGGCGTGGTCGCCATGCGATTAGTGCCGGGTGTTGACGCCAAACGCGTTCCCGCCGTTGAAGTGATGCTGCAGTCGCCCTTTATTTCCCAACTGATCGAAGAGGGCGATGTCGATGGCATAAAAAGCGCCATGGAGCAGAGTAAAGATGCGGGCATGATGACCTTCGATGATGCTCTGTTCACGCTGTTTAAAGACGGCAAAATTTCCAAAGACACCGCCATCGACTCCGCGGATTCCAGCAGCAATATGATCGTCAGAATGCGCCTCAGTCACAGCGTGGAGTTTTCCGATTCGGAAATGGAGATCGATCGCGGGGAGTGAGTTGCTCAACGTCCTTTCTCTTGCTGACAGGCTGGGAGTCGTTAAAACACTAGTTTTATCGACTCCCAGCTACTTCCCAAATATCGCCACTGCGTTATTATTTCCGCATATCCGCGCCACCCCGGCGTGACCACCCTCCTGAGGAAACCACCATGCTGCGAGCCTTACTCGCATTCGCCACGCTGTTGCTGGCGGCCTGTGCCAATCAACCGTTGACCCACAATTACCAGGGGGATGTGCAGATGCGCAGCCTGACGGTGGATTTTCAGTCGCTGAATGAGCTGACCGAGTCGGACGACAAGGATCAGCGACGCATCAACGAAGTGCAGCGAATTTTTCAGGCGGTAAGCCGTGCGCTGGACGAGGAGGCATCGGCAGCGATTGATGCCCAGTTGCGTCAGTTTGAGCGCATTGTGGTCGGCGGTGTAAGGGAAGCGTCGGGAATACCGCTAATGCAGGCGGGGGAATCGGAGCTGGTTATGGTGTATGGCAAAGACAATGAGCTGACGGCGATTCGCTTTGAGTACCCGGTGGTTGAAGGGCGGGCTTATATGAACCTCTACGGTTATCTGTCCTACCCCTCCAGTGATATTACCCGTGCGGGGATCGGCGTGCTGGAGCAACTGGTGGTCAGGGTGACGCCCAAGCTGGCTTTGCAGGTTGTCGGGGTAAACGAGGCGGATGAGCGCTTCTGGAATACGTCGGTGAGTTATAAGTCGGAAAAAGAATACGTAGTGAGCGAGCGCTATCTGCTGGGTGTATCGATGGATGGCGTCAGCGACGGCGATATCTTCCTGCTGCCGCTGGGCCAGGGTGTGGTCAATGCGCTGGAGAAATCACTCATCAGCGCGCCATCCCTGTAAGCTCAGGCCTTGGGCGCTGCTTTGGTGATGGTGCCCTGTGCAACCGCGACGTCGCGCTCACCCTGTTCGCCAATGATGGAGACAATGCACTGGCAAACCGCCTGGGTTTTCCCCGACGAAATAACGGTAGCGGTTGCAATGAGACGGTCGCCAATCGCCGGGCGCAGATAGTTGATTTTGTACTCGGAGGTAACGGAATCGCCAAGCATTGATCCACCCGCGTAGGTCAGGGCGTTGTCGGCAAGGTAACTTAGTACGCCGCCGTGTACGAAGCCGTGTTGCTGCTTGAGCTCATCGCGCACGGTCAGTGACAGTACCGCTTTGCCAGGCTCAAAGGTCGTGAGCTCTGTTCCCAGTAATGCGCTGAAGGGTTGGCTGGCTAGAATCTGCTGACCAAAGTTAAAGAGCTCACTCATTTTACTTCTCTCCTTTTTGGAGCATCTTTTTATAGAGAGCAGATACGCTCGTCATCTGTCCTCTCTCTTTACTCTTCCGTCTGTTGCGGCTGCGAGTCTTGCAGTCGGCGCTTGGCCAGTTGCTGGCTGTTGGCCGACATGATGTTCAGCCCCTTGAGCAGGTTCAGGGCTTCGTAGAGCTGGTTGTCGGTCGCGGCGAGTTCGCTGGCGGCGCTGTCGATCATACGGTTGTCGCCGTTGCTCTCCTTGCCGTCTTCGTTGCCGAGGTGGCGGGCCAGGTCGGCTTCGGTTACTCGATCTTCTTCGCCCAGTGATTCAATGCGGGCGCGATCGACCACGATGTCGGGGATGATTCCCTGTGCCTGAATGGAGCGTCCGCCGGGAGTGTAGTAGCGGGCGGTGGTCAGTTTGATTGCGCTTTCCTCCGACAGCGGTAACACCGTTTGTACGGAGCCTTTGCCGAAGCTTTGCGTGCCGAGGATGATGGCGCGGCGGTGGTCTTGCAGGGCGCCTGCAACAATCTCGGAGGCCGAGGCAGAGCCGCCGTTAATCAGTACGACCAGCGGTGTCGTGTCAGCCGGGCTGCTCTGGCTGGCCATATAGCGGCTGAAGGCATTGGGCAGGCGCCCTTCGGTGTACACAATCAAACCTTCATCGATGAAGGTGTCCACTACCTGCACCGAGGCTTGCAGCAGGCCGCCCGGGTTGTTGCGCAGGTCGAGTACCAAGCCCTGTAAACCGCTGCGGCTGGCCTTGAGCTTTTTCAGCTCTTTGCGCAGGTCCTCGCCGGTGCGGCTCTGGAATTGAGAGATGCGCAGATAGCCGTAGCCGGGTTGCAGCATTTCGCCGCGCACGCTGGCCACCGTAATGATGTCGCGCTTCAGGTCCAGTTCAATCGGCGCTTTCACGCCTTCGCGAAGAATATGCAGACGCACGCTGCTGCCCTTCGGGCCGCGCATCAGGGCCACGGCTTCCTGAAGACTGAGGCCTTTGATGGGTTGTTTGTCGATTTGAATAATCAGGTCGCCGGGCTGGATCCCCGCTTTCTGGGCAGGGGTGTCGTCGATAGGGGCGACGACCTTGATAAAGCCGTTTTCCATACCGACCTCAATGCCCAGTCCGCCGAATTCGCCGGTGGTGTGGCTTTGCAGAGTGTCGAAGGAGTCCGGATCGAGATAGTCGGAGTGGGGGTCGAGGCCGCTGAGCATACCGCGAATGGCATTTTCCAGCAGGGTTTCGTCGTCGACCTCTTCCACGTAGGCGCGGCGAATCTGATTGAACACGTCGGCGAAGTTGCGCAGGGATTGCAGTGGTAAGGCGCCCTGTTGCTCGGCATCGCTGCTGTCGGTGTCGGCGAATCCCAGCGGGGCGAGCAGCACAAATTGAAGGGCGAGTATCTGGCGAAGTCGACGCGGCATTTCAGGTTTCCAATACGGCTTTACACAGGGCGGCGCAGGGCGCGGCCGGTTGAATGGATTCATTGTAGCGGGCTTGGCCGTGGCTTGTCGCCTAGCGGCACCACGAGGCAGGGTTGGTGGGGCGACCCTTGTAGCGGATTTCAAAGTAGAGACCGTTCTGACGCAGGCCGCCACTGTTGCCAAGGGTGGCGATGGCTTCACCGCCGCGCACCCAGTCACCTTCACTGCGAAGCAGGCTCTGGTTGTGGGCGTAGAGGCTGAGGTAGTCGTTGCCGTGGTCGACAATAATCAGCAGGCCGGCTCCGCGCAGCCAGTCGGCGTAGACTACACGGCCATTGTGAATGGCGCGTACCGCGTCGCCTTCAGTCCCGGCAATTTGAATGCCTTGCCAGCGAATGGCGCTGCCCTGGCGGGGCGCGCCAAAGCGGTTGAGACGTTTGCCGGCCACCGGCCAGGGCATGGCGCCGCGCATCTGTTTGAAGGGACGGTAGTTGTCGGGAATGGCGATATTGGTAATTTCCCGCTCAATCGCTTCAAGCACGCCTTCCAGGTTCTTGCGTTCTTTGTCGAGGGCGCCGAGATCGAGCTGCTGGCCGCTGAGTTCTCGATCAAGCTTGGCGAGGCTGCGTTCGCGCTGTTGCTGCTGCACCTTGAGTTGCTCCTGCTGCTGGGCGAGGCGCTTTTCAGTATCACTCAGGGCTTCGGTTTCCTCGGCAATTTCGGGGATCAGTTCGCTCAGTGCCGTCAGTGTGCTCTGGTATTCGCGGAGCTGCTGACTGCGCGCCTTGTTCACATAGTCGTAGTAGCTGATCAGGCGGCTGAGGGATTGTGGGTCTTCTTGGTTGAGCAGCATTTTCAGCTGGCCTTCGCGACCCTGTACATAGGCGCTGCGAATCTGTTCGGCGATCAGGGCTTTCTGGCGTCCCTGCTTGTTGCGCAGTTCCCCCTGCTGGCGTTCCAGTGTGCCCAAACGTTGCTGGCGCTTGTCGCGTTCTTGCCGGGTGCGGTGCAGTTTGGCAGCCAGTTTGCCGATTTCTGTTTCAACCTCCTGTAGTTCTCGGGCTGCCCGGCTTTTGGCTTTTTGGGTCTGGCCGATATTCTGCTTCAAAACGCCGATCTGCTTGTTCAACGCGTCGAGCTGGCGGCGGGTGTCGGCAGAATCTTCCGCCATGGCGGCACAGGCGAGCAGGCCGCCGAGCAGCAGAATCAGGCAATGGCGCATGACGGTGCTCGGCGCGATGGTGTCGTCCTCAGGCCGGATTAATCAGGTTGACGCCGGTCATTTCTGAGGGCTGATCAAGGCCAAGCAGGGCCACCATGGTAGGGGCGATATCGGCAAGGCGACCGCCGACCGGTTTCAGGCTGACATCGGCTTTGCTGCCCACATAGACCAGGGGCACCAGCTCGGTAGTGTGCTGGGTGTGGGGCTGCTCTGCATCGTAGTCGACCATCTGCTCGCAGTTGCCGTGGTCGGCGGTAATCAGGCAGTGGCCGCCAACCTCTTTGACCGCGTCGGTAACCTGCTTGAGGCAATCATCCAGTGCTTCCACCGCCTTGACGGCAGCCTCGAACACGCCGGTGTGGCCGACCATGTCGCCGTTGGCGTAATTGCAGATAATGGCGTCATAGTTGCCGCTGCGGATGGCGGCGACCAGTGCCTCGGTGACCTCTGGTGCGCTCATTTCCGGCTTGAGGTCGTAGGTGGCGACATCGGGAGAGTTGATCAGGGTGCGATCTTCGCCCTCAAACAGGGCTTCGCGGCCACCGCTGAAGAAAAAGGTCACGTGGGCGTATTTTTCGGTTTCGGCAATGCGCAACTGGGTTTTGCCGTTGTTGGCCAGCAGCTCGCCCAGGCTGTTGTGCAGGGTTTCCGGCGGATAGGCCACGAGCGCGTCGATGCTGTCGGCGTACTCGGTGGTCATGACAAAACCGGCGAGTGCAGGTTGCTTGCGGCGGGTGAAACCATCGAAGTCGCTGTCGACAAAGGCGCGGGTAATTTCCCGGGCGCGGTCGGCGCGGAAGTTCATAAAGATAACCGTGTCACCGTCGTTAATCGCGCCGCTGGGCTGGCCGTCGGCCTGAATAATCGAGGCGGCGACAAATTCGTCGTTCTCGTCGCGCTCGTAGGCGGCGGCCAGTGCCTCAGTGGCACTGTCGTAACGGTGCTCGCCTTCCGCTTCGGTCAGCAGGCGGTAGGCTTTTTCTACGCGGTCCCAGCGGTTATCTCGGTCCATGGCGTAATAGCGACCGACCACTGACGCAGTGCGGCCACAGCCCAGTTCGGCGAATTTGGCGTCGGCTCGTTCCAGCGAGGCTTTGGCGCTGCGGGGCGGTGTGTCGCGGCCGTCGAGGAAGGCGTGGAGATAGATTTTCTTGGCACCCCGTTTGGCAGCCATTTCCATCATGGCGAAAAGGTGGTTCTCATGGCTGTGAACGCCGCCGGGAGACAACAGGCCGAGAATATGCACCGCCTTGTCGGCGGCTACGGCTTTATCGATATTCTCTTTATATACCGCGTTGTCGAAGAAGCTGCCGTCTTCAATCTCTTTGTCGATCCGGGTGATGTTCTGATAAATGATGCGACCGGCGCCCAGGCTCATGTGACCGACTTCTGAGTTACCCATTTGGCCGTCGGGCAGGCCCACGTCGAGACCGGAGCCGGAGATCAGGGTGTGAGGCTGGTTTTTCCACAGGGTATCCCAGGTGGGCGTGTTGGCGTGGTAAATGGCGTTGTCCTCGGGGGCTTCGCGGTAGCCAAAGCCATCGAGAATAATCAGTACCACCGGAGTTTTTGCCTGTGTGTCAGCCATAGTGCGGGAATCCGTTTTCAGTCGTGGAGGCCTTGCATGAAAGGTGTGGGCAGGGCCGCGAACAGTAAATGCCCCATTGTAACTTTTCCTGTGGGAAGCGACCACGCCCGGCTTGGTGAGAATTCCCGACTAGCCGTGTATACTCAGGCCTTTTCGCGCGCGGGAGCTGCCTTTCCGGTGCTGCGGTATCGGTCTGGCGCCCGGTCGTCGGGTCTCATTCAGAGAGAATTCATGGAAAAACTGATCTTGTTTGTTGCAGAACAGTGGATGCTGGTTGGCGGTCTGCTGTCCTGTGTGATGTTGCTGAGCTTCCACGAGTCGCGCCGCGCCGGGAAGCAGCTTACCCCGCATCAAGTAGTGTCGCTGGTGAATCAGGAAAGCCCTGTGCTGCTGGATTTGCGTGATAAGGGCGATTACAACAAAGGCCACATCATCGACTCGGTGAACTTGCCTTATGCCAAGCTCGACGGAGAGATTGAGCGTGTTGCCAGTGATAAATCCAAACCGGTCGTGCTGATCTGCAAGCTTGGTCAGCATTCCAGTGCGGCCGGGAAGAAACTGGCCGCTATGGGTTACAGTCAGGTTTACCGCCTTAAAGGTGGTGTCGGCGAATGGCAGGCAATGCAAATGCCATTGGTAAAAAGCTGAGTCGGATACCGCGATGCGTGATGTAACCATTTATACCACCCGCTTCTGCCCCTACTGCGTGCGTGCCAAACAGTTGCTGACGCACAAGCAAGTGGCGTTCAAGGATATTCCCGTCGATGGCCGCAGTGACCTGCGCCAGGATTTGCTGCAGCGCACCGGGCAGCGAACTGTGCCGCAGATATGGGTGGGCGACACCCATGTCGGTGGCTGTGATGAACTGTTTGCGCTGGAGCGCGCAGGCAAGCTGGACGCCATGCTGGCCGACGGCTAATAAAACGATAAACCTTTTCAGGAGTTGAGACTCGACAATGGCTGAACAAGACAACGCCCAAGCCCAACAAACCGCCCCCAAATTTGCTTTGCAGCGTCTGTACGTAAAAGATTCATCTTTTGAGTCGCCGTCCAGCCCAGCCGTTTTTTCCAAGGTCTGGAAGCCGAAAATGCACGTCGACCTGAATACTCGCAGTCAGCCTGCTGCAGAGAACGTGTATGAAGTGACGCTGACAGTAACAGTGACCGCCAAGCTGGAAGAAGACGAAACGGCGTTTCTGGTGGAAGTCCAGCAAGCCGGTCTGTTCATTGCCGAAGGCATTGAAGGTGAGGCATTGACGCAACTGCTGGGCATCGCCTGCCCGAATATGCTGTTCCCCTATGTACGCGAAGCGGTTGATGCCCTGGCTGTAAAAGGTGGCTTCCCAGCGCTGGCACTGCAGCCCGTCAACTTTGAAGCGCTCTATCGCCAAGCCAAGCAACAGGCCGAGCAGAAAGCGGCCGAAGCTGGCGACAGTGCCACGACTCACTAGTCGATGACTGCCGGGGTGTGAGCCCCGGCCATTCCCCTCGTGTTTCACATTGCTCTTCACGAGCCGAAGATCGCTCCCAATACCGGCAATATTATTCGGCTGGTGGCAAATAATGGCTGCCATCTACACCTGATTGAGCCGCTGGGTTTTGATCTGGAAGAGAAGAAGCTGCGCCGTGCAGGGCTGGACTATCGCGACTTGGCGAGAGTGACACGTCACGCGGATTACGCGGCGTTTCTGCAGTCCGTTGCTGGACGACGAATTTTTGCGCTGACCACCAAGGGCAAACGCAGCTATGCCGATGTGAGCTACCAGCCCGGAGACGTGTTGTTATTTGGTTCGGAAACGGCAGGTTTGCCCGCCGATATCCGCGAGTCGCTGGGTCCGGATCACTGCCTGAGAGTGCCGATGATGGCAGACGCACGCAGCCTCAATTTATCCAACACCGTGGCACTGGTCAGCTACGAGGCCTGGCGGCAGCAGGGGTTTGAGGGCGCGTTGTAGACGACTTATTCGTCGTCTTCGTCGCCACCCATATTCAGCTCTTTGATTTTGCGGGTGAGGGTGTTGCGGCCCCAGCCCAGCAGGTTGGCTGCATCGCGGCGGCGGCCGTGAGTGTGTTTCAGCGCGACCTCAATCATCACTTTCTCAAACTCGGGCACCGCGCGATCCAGCAGCTTGTCGCGGCCCAGCAGTAATTCCTGATCGGCCCAGCGACGCAGATTCTCCTGCCAGTTTGAGGCCGGGGTGCCGGTCTCTCCGCTTTCACTGCGCTGCAGCAGCTCGGGCGGGAGGTCGTCGATATGGACTTCCCGGCCTGAGGCCATCACCGTCAGCCAGCGGCAGGTATTTTCCAGTTGGCGGACGTTGCCCGGCCAGTCCAGCTGGCTGAGGTATTCCTCGGTATCTGGCAGCAGGCGTTTGGGTTCAACGTTCAATTCGCTGCCGGCTTTGGTGAAAAAGTGCTGCATCAGTTTGGGAATGTCTTCGCGGCGCTCTGCCAGTTTCGGCAGATGAATGCGAATCACGTTGAGGCGGTGAAAAAGGTCTTCCCGAAAGCTGTTGTTCTGCACCAGTTTTTCAAGGTTTTGGTGGGTGGCGGCGATGATGCGCACATCCACTTTCACCGGCGTGTGACCGCCAACACGGTAGAACTCACTGTCGGCCAGCACCCGCAACAGGCGGGTCTGGGTTTCGGCGGGCATATCGCCGATCTCGTCCAGAAACAGAGTGCCGCCGTTGGCCTGTTCAAAACGTCCACGACGTTGAGCGGTGGCGCCGGTAAAGGCGCCTTTCTCGTGGCCGAACAGTTCCGACTCCATCAGGTCTTTGGGAATGGCGGCCATGTTCAGCGCAATAAAAGGCTTGCTCGCGCGGGGGCTGTGGCGATGCAGGGCCTGTGCGACAAGTTCTTTACCGGTACCGGATTCACCGTTAATCAACACCGTGATGTTGGACTGCGATAGCCGACCGATGGCGCGAAATACTTCCTGCATGGCCGGGGCTTCACCAATAATTTCGGTGCTTTCCAGCGGTTGTTCTTCCGGCAGGGTCGCTTTGTTTTTCTCCGCGTGCTGAAGGGCGCGCTGGGTGGTGGCGACGACTTCATCCACGTCGAAGGGCTTGGGCAGATACTCAAACGCGCCGCCCTGATAGGAGGCGACCGCGCTATCGAGGTCGGAGTGAGCGGTGGTGATAATGACTGGCAGGCCAGGGTGAATGTCGCCAATACGTGACAGCAGCTTCAAGCCGTCCATGCCGGGCATGCGGATATCGCTGATCACCGCATCGGGGGCGCCGGTTTCCAGGTGGGCGAGCAGTGCATCGCCGGTCTCGAAACTACGAGTGTCGATACCCGCCTGGGTAAGGGCTTTCTCCAATACCCAGCGGATGGACTTGTCATCGTCGGCAACCCATACGGTGCTGTTCTGTGTCATTGCTCATGCTCCACGGGAATAAACAGCGAGAACTCCGTTCGACCGGGTTCGCTGCGGCACTCTATAAGGCCTTGGTGGTGGTTGAGGATGGACTGGGAGATGGAAAGCCCGAGTCCTGAGCCGTCGGCGCGGCCACTGATCATAGGCAGGAAGATGGATTGCGCGATATCGGGAGGGATGCCCGGCCCATTGTCGATAATGTCCACACGGCAGACGAGGCGGTGGCGGTGCGATCCGATGGTGAACTGTCGCAGCGTGCGCGTGCGCAGGGTAATGCTGGGCGTTTCGTGTTCCGGTGGCGACTGGTTCAGCGCCTGCAGGGCATTGCGCATGATATTCAGCACGGCCTGGATAAGCTGCTCCCTATCACCGGTGATGTCGGGGATGCTGGGGTCGTAATCGCGAATAATGCGCACATTGCCGCTGCTTTCGACCTCAATCAACTGCCGCACGCGCTCCAGTACCTCGTGGATGTTGGTGGGCTTTTGATCGGGTACCTTGTTGGGGCCGAGCATATTGTCCACCAGATTGCGCAGGCGGTCGGCCTCTTCAATGATGATGTTGGTGTAGTCGTGCAGGCGCGGGTCATCCAGTTCTCTGGCCAGTAGCTGCGCCGCACCGCGGAGACCGCCGAGCGGGTTTTTGATTTCGTGGGCGATGCCGCGAAGCAGAGCCTTACTGCTTTGCTGTGAGGTCAGCAGCCCTTCTTCCCGGCTGATGCGCAGCAGTCGGTCCAACGGCTGCAGTTCGATGATCAGTGATGTGCGGCGGGTATCAACAATCGGAGTTACCGCGTAATCGACCGTGATTTCCTCGCCGGAGCGCAATGTGAGTACGGTCTCGCGCTTGGTGTAAGCCTCGCGGTTATTGATGGCATCCAGAAGTTTCACGACGGTGTCTTCTTCCTCGTGAAACAGTGTGGTGATGGCTTCCCCGTGGATACGCTGATCTGACACCGCAAGCAGAGACTCCGCCGCCGGATTGATATAGCTGACGGTCAGATTGGGCTCGACCAGCAAGATTGCTGTCTTCAGGTTGTCGAGTATGTGGTGGTGCAGATTGTTTGGGGGCATAGCGTCGCGGCTGTCTTCGTTATGGGGCATAAGAAAGCAATATCCAGGCCAGCGCCCTAAATCGGGGTCACAATCCAGCACATGGCATGGCAGGCTGCGGAAGGCCTTGCCCTGCGCTGGGTCGGGCGATTATTCGCCGCCCGTAATTGGGTCGCGATGAGTGTTGTAGAAAAACAGTATGCACCAAGATGGTGCTTGGCGCGTGAAGGGAGGCGCGTTTATTTGGTGTTTTTTCGCCGAGGTTAATTATTCGGCCAGCGACTGATGACCGTGACCTGGTCGCGACTGACGATACGGCCATTGTGATCCACTAATTCTGCGCTGATTTGGTGCTCGCCGCGGTGTAGGAAGGGGATGCTGGTGGAGGTGGTTGCGCCCT
>CERC01037975.1_pt1 | contig 21782 bp, 34 predicted proteins | sample 530921 | NCBI WGS metagenome assembly CERC01 (sample SAMEA2621099, study PRJEB7988) | marine metagenome | isolation source: saline water (ENVO:00002010), including
GAAACGGTAACGGAAACGGTAACGGAAACGGTAACGGAAACGGTAACAAGAATAAGAATGACAAGAAGACTAGTGGCGCCACCTCGGCGCCACCTGTTGGCGCCACCCCGCCTGCCAACTTGGCACTCCGACCGAGGGAAGCGGCGCAAGCTTTGGGCATTGCAAGCCCCGTTGCGCAAGCCCCGTTGCGCAAGCCGTTGCGCAAGTCTCGTTGCGCAAGTCTCGTTGCGCAAGCCCCGTTTCTCAGAAATCTCCCAAGAAGTGAGTCCATGGACAACAGACAGAAATTCGCGATCAACAACCCATCTGCTCGGGCTGACACCGGGCCTCCCAAGCGACACTGGAGGCGGGAACGTAATTGGTCAACGATTCTCACGATCAACAAGTGACTGTCGTTTTGCGATGGAGCGCCCGTGTGGCATTCCTCAGTGGCCCGGCTCGGGAAAACCAGGACGCTTCGGTTCAGCGAACTGACGCCAAAGCATATCGGAAAGGCGACACGGATCGCGATGCTGATGTTGGCGGGAGTTGGAGCCGATGGCTTTCGCTTCCGAACTGATCCACCGGCGCACGCAGTTCACTACCAGAAGCCGTTAACCGCAGAAGAGATCGCCTTGCTGCCGAGCGGGTGGATGGCGATTCCGGCCGTACACGAGGTTGGACCACGAGTGTTGTTTTAATGGACGAGGAAGAACTCGAAAGTGCTGGTCATACTCAACATACACTCCTGGCAACCGACCACTGACCATCTGAGTCATTGATTCCTCCGCCTGTATCTTAATTCACAAAGCACGACGGTGAGCAACAGAGCTACACCGCTACAAATCCATAGCGTCCATCCTTCCATGGTTTTCCTAACTACATTCTTGCTAAGTTTTAAACAGAAATCAGTCATGCGTGTCAGTTCCGTTTCAACCCATAGTTTCGGTCATTACTAAGGTTACCCCACCGATTGACCGTGCCCAGAAAGTTCGCGCGGCGAACTTAAGAACTTTCTTGCCTAGCTGCTGATCTGCCATAATTCACCGGGAAGCCCCGGGAAGCCCCGGGAAGCCAACGGGAAGCCCCGGGAAGCCCCGGGAAGCTCCGGGAAGCTTCGGGAAGCCAACGGGAAATCATACGAGGATTGGCATGGTACGATCACGTGGCGAGCTTTCGGCGTTTGGCCTGGGGTGGGAGTGGGCAAAGCAAGGGAGGAAGCTGGAGGATAACCCTTTCCCTTCGACTCACTGGAAGTATGAATCTTTCGCGGACGGCTGGCAGTCGTCTCGTGAGGTAGCCTTGAGTCACGCGACAGGCGAGGCGACAGGCGAGGCGACAGGCGAGGATGCCTGAAAATGGGATCCCAGAGCGGTGCTGACTTCGATCTGGCTGCCACACGAGGATTCTGTCAAAATCAGGGCACCCCTGGAGGGGGGGACTGGATGCGACCGCTCCCTTCAAAAGCCAGGTCACAATATGGAAAACATTGCGGAATATTCGGCGCTCAGCATCGCGCTGCTCGTTATCTACGGTCTAGTGGACAAGTTCGTCTTCCCAAAGATACACAAATCCAACGGCGGAGCTAATTCTAATGACGGCAACGGCAACGTGCGATATGCAGAAATTGAAAGACGAATCAGAACAATTGAAGACGACCTACGTCAGTATCGTAAACAATTGTCGGCAGTTACTGGTGAAGTTGCGGATGTGCGATCTCTCAGCCAAGTCGCCTCCGCAATCCTCAAGAGAGTTGAAAATCAAGTGAACGAAAACGACCGGAAGCGAAGGAACAAGGACACGATTGGGTGACGATCAATCTCCTGTTGACTGAGGGCTTGTAGCCCGTTCCCCTGTCTAGGTGTGCTTAGGCGTGCGCCTAGGCAGAGGATTTTCGTCCGTGCCACGTATGCCATGCAGCCGCATGAACTCCTCAAGGTCGTCCCTGGACACTCGTCGATGTTCACTTCCGGGGATCCGCCACCCCTTGAGGAAACCCGTGTCAATCAGTCGGCAAACAGTTCGCACCGACATTCCAATTGACCGGGCGACCTTGCCCGTGGTTAGGATGTCGTCGTTGGTCATGTAGACACCTCCTGGCGGTGCTGGGTGATCAACTATAAACAGCGGCAAATCTGGATCATTTTTGCCCTATTTTTGCCCGTGCCTTGGGGGCCTTACCTTGGGGGCCTTTCCCTTGTCGCGTGGCCAGTCTGGACCTGGGCATCAGAGACGTCTCTCCCGTCTACCCAGACGTGAGCCAGAAGCCTCCCAAAGGTCAGCACGTCGTCGAGCCGGTCGACACCCGCGAGGCTCACTACGACCTTCCCAGGCTTTCCTTCGGCCAGTTCCTTGAGATGATCGCGGGACTCAGCGCCACCGCTGTCGCTCAGCTCGGGCGCCCAGCAATCCAACAGCCGGACCCGGAGCCGCATCGTGATTTCACACGTAACGGTATCCCCGTCGTAGACCTCGGTAACTGTCGCTGGAAGGACTAGCTTAGGGGTCGGCTCCGGATGTTCTTGGGAAGCAATTGAATTATCTAGGATGTGTATGTCGAGCAGGGCAATGATGTACATCACCTGGATCGACAGACCTACAGTCAACAGACTTCTCCCGACGAGGTTACTCATTTGGTCCTTCTCCTGCTTCCAGCCTCCACACCTCTGTGGTGTTCGTCGTCGTGTTTCCTTGTGGCTGTGGTTTAATGTGGTGGTCCTTGTCCCGATTCGCATCCCAGTAGGCAGACGATCCCATGGCTCCTAGTCCCATCAGCGCTAGCCACGGCCACAGGTTTGTTTTTTTCTCTGGCGGTGGCTGGTAGTAATTCGTTGTTGTTGGGCTGTGATATTGCATGTCCGAGTCATATTCGGGTTTTTCCCAGGAATCCGGATAGTGTTCGCGCAGTTGTCGATCACCCATTGAGACTGCCCGTCTTTCGTTGTTGAGCTCCGTCTGCATCCCCTTGAGCTGCTGGATCACTGCCAGGTCGGCGAAGTCTTTCTTGATATTCCAAAAGCCGTTTTGTCGCGGCAGCGATCCCTTCGAACCCTGCGTGGAGTTCGGATCGGAATGAGATTCTGGATTGGATCCAGGGGTATTCGTCTGGGAAGCTGTCAGTGGGTTCCACATGATCACCTGGCTTTACTTCTTGTTGTCGAGAAATGAAAATTCGCCCTTGTCCTGAATCGTCAGCACAATTCCAGCCACCGTGTCGTGGTTTTGCTGCAGGAGATGTTCACGGTATTGTGGTTCGAGAGTCGGCACCAGGGAGACGATTCTCTCATGGAACCAATCGCATACTTTCTGGCGGTCCTTCTCGTCTGGTACCCAGGATAGGTCGTTGGCAACATTCACAGCCAACTGCGAAACGACTTGTTTTTGCAGTGGTGTCATTTAGAAAAAAAACCGAGACGACGGAGTCCTTCCCCATCGCCCCGGCCTCCGAACTGCATCCCCAATATCTCAGGCGCCAGTCGTCGGCGCCAGAACAACACCACCGCCACTAGGAAGGTTATTCGGGAACGTCCCGGCCGTCTTCAGCTGCATGAGCGTATCGGCGAGTCCTTCCTTTTCCATGAGATTTTGCGCGGTAGCCGTCATAAGTTGCTTCTGCAGCAAGAACTGCTGCTTACTCTCCTGCGCGATGAATCCGGAACCGTCGTTGAACCTCTCGGCGGTCTGTTCGAGCCGCTTATGAGTATTCACGAAAGACTGTTCTAGGATTGATTTCGTTTCCTCTAGCATGGGCATATGACACTCCTCTGTGGGTGGGGGTGATGTGTCAGATACACCGGTTCCCCCTGTTGCCGGTATCTCTCCAGTACGTCCCTCTGTGTCCGGTGTCGGCCACGGCCACGACCTAGGCATTGGCTATTGTGTACCTGTTGAATTTGACGGCGGGAGCTGTCGTAGGTATCCCGGACGATGCAGGCCAGTAGTCACGACGTTGGCCTGTCCGTTTCTTTTATATGTCGGCTGGTCGTGTTCATCTACTAGGTGGATTTCGTAGTCGTAATGCTCCAGATTCCGCAGCCTTTGCTTGATTCCCTCCAGCTGAGCAACTAGAGACTCAATCTCTGCGGTCCCTCCTGCTGGTCCGATAGGGCCAGCCGGTCCGGAAACCCCCTGTGGTCCCGGTTCTCCGGGCAATCCGTCAGATCCTCTGAAAGACGGGTCCGATTTAATGTGTTTGAATAGCGCCAGCAGAATAGATTCCTCGTCTGCCGGTAGCCCGGGTTCCCCCTGAACACCACGGGCGCCTGGAGGACCAGCAGGGCCACGCACTATCTGTGGATTCGTCAGAAGTACCGTGCGTTGTCGTCCATGACCTAGTGCCACCAGATCGTCATCTTTCGTTTCCTCGGTCACGACCTCCGGCGTCCTCTCCGGAGAAATATCGTCGAGATCGAGGGCACCTAAAAAGGGTGAGGATTCGATTCGGCAGACGGGTCACTGGCTGCCGTATGCTGGGGGCGTCTATCTTCCGCCATATCCCAGGTCAACCCAGCAACCTGCTTAGCGCGGTCCAGTAACGTTGTCAGTGTCGTGTTGTCGGTGCCGTACACTCTCGATTCTTCGGGGTCGGAATTACCCCAGACCGCGGCCAGAAGCTCCCCGTGTTGGTTCACGATTGCACCCCCACTATCTCCGGGCCGAATATCACCAGTGATGGCTAATTGTGTTTTTTTCGTGTCATACCTAAGACTAAGACCTCGTCGGGATGACGCCAAATATTTCGGCTCCGACAGTCCATCATGTTCAATCGAGACATGTCCGACGATTTCACCGGCCGAAACACGGTATTCGTTGCCCTTCCCAAATCCAACGTGTGCCACACGGTCGCCAGTGTATTGCGATGGGTATTTTTTGATGGGAAGTGCCTGCACTCCCCTTCCAGACCTCGCCATGACAACCGCTACATCGTACTGTCGACTAACGGCCACAACGGTACCCTGCGCTTGCTGGCCGGTCGCGTAGAGGATAACCGGCTGATCTGGTAACTGGTGGGCCGCTGTCAAGATAGTTGCAATATCGTCGCTTCGGAGTCCGATAATATGACCTGAGAGGGCGTGTCGCCCACTTGGCAACTGAATAGACACCGACGACTCGCGTACTCTCTGCTCGGCGGCAGTACTCGCGAAGAAGGCAGACGCCAATAGCTTCGGCGGTTTCGTGCGGCGGTCCGGTTGATTCTCAATGGATGTGCTGAGGCTGGGGATATTGAGAGCTGATTGAAATGCCGTGTTCGGCAGTTGGAAGCGAGTTTGTACGTTACATCTTCCGCTATTACACTGCCCATGCGCCGCATTAACGCCTGCCGTTAATGCAATCAAAAAACAGAACATCTTCATCTTTAGTTCCTTCCCGTGTTTAGGGGTCCATAAATCCTTGTGTGTGTTTTGCTGTGTACTCGTGGGTCGTACGGGGCAATTATGCCGGCGTCGATCCATTGTTTCCGGAAGATCGGCTGTCTAATAAACCGATCTTCGAACTGCTGATTCATCAGTGGGTGGAAACTGAGTATTCCCTCAGACCATCCCCTGACCCATCCTGCGAATTCCTGGGTAGCCACCGATCCATTCCCTAGATCAAATTGTGTCCCCCATCTCCGAGCACTGGCCAGGGCGTCCACGTGACACCGAGCGCATGCGACTCTGTCCGAGCCCAAAAAGGCGATATCTGCATTTTTCGGAATCACGTGTGCCTCGCTCTGTGTGGTCGGCCCCCACGTCGATCCTAGCGCGTCGATAAAGACGGTTTCGTCTAACAGGTGACGAACTAGCTTGTTGTTTCCTACGGGTGGCAGGTCGTCTACATAAGCCTGCTGTTCGAATGCCTGAAAGGCGACCGTTCGGAAGACATTGCTTCCCATCGCGCGGTGTCTTAGTTGTCTCAGTTGTGGGGTGTCCGGGTCGAGCAGGTGATTGACGAGTGTGGCCAACGTCTCTGAATCCTGCCAGTCTGCCATCCGGTCAACAATAGCCTGTGCGAGGGACTCGGGGGTAGTGAATGGACGATACAGATCAACGGCATATTGGTCCGATTCTCGGATTCTAAAGCGAACCTCGCATGCATGGTGCTGCTGGTCGAAGTCGACAAAGATAACCTCGATCCAAACCGTACCCTCTGGCGCTGATATATCCCACCCTCGCAAGGTCAGCTCCGGGTTGATCAATCCTTCAATCGGAGATCTATACCAGACAATAGGGATCAGGTCTCCCTGGTCGTTGTCTCGTGGTAGATGGAAGCCTTTGACGGTCGTTACGTTTGGTGAGTTGTGAAATCCGCCTGGCTTCAACTGAGTCCAGGGAAACTCTGAGTTGAGGTCATTGTTGACGAACTGAGAATTCACAAACCCGGCCGTTCCGGGGCCTAGACTCTCCTGGTGCAAGACTCCGATGCTGTCGTCGTACCAAACGACCTCAGGGCTATGGAGGACGTCGTTTAGGCGTTCGTCATCCAGCTGTGGAAGGTGTTCTCGAATTCGGGACAAATCAGAGGCGGACAGTATCTGGCCAACCCCTCCTTGCCCATGAACTTCGATATTCATGGATAGGGAAAGAAGGGCCAGCAGAGAGAAGACTCGACGAATCAGCATTTACTGAGCTGGCGGAGCTGCATCCGCTTCCTTGAGAGTAACGGTCTGGATAGCCCGGAGTCGCCCGAAGAATCCACGGCGAAACGTTGTGGTAATAACTGCCGTAGCGGGGCGCACCGAAACTACCCTTTGCACGACCGCCTGCGATTCCTGAACTATGACCTTCCGGACTGGCCGAGCAATCACCACTCGCACCCTGATAGGCCGCCGCCCCACGGCTGATACGTCAATCGGGATAGTGATCACCACCCCGAGTAGTACAGCAGCAAGTAATGATTTTCGCATTCTTTAGCCCTCCATGGTTAAATTGCCGAGTGTTTAAATCATTCAGAAGTGTTATCAGAAACCGATAAAGTCGTCAAGCATCGGCTGCCACCTCGCATCATCAGGTCCCGCGGACAGAATCGAACTGTAGGGCAATCCTCGCCTGACGGCAGGCTCAATCGGAATAACCCCCCACTCCCTTAGGTCAGGAGATCCGCCCGGGGCCGGTACGCCTGCATCCGGCTTCTCGCGGGACATTTCATGCGTGCGCCACTCCCATGCACTTGTCGACCACAACCTTCTGGTCGTCCATGTGCGTGTGATTGACCTTGAGAGTGATCGGATCATAGATCCGAGTCCAACGGGCGTCTTCCGCCACAAGATCGTGTCCTGCGGGCCAACTGATCTGCTGACGGAACCAGTGCACATCACCCCGAACGTTGTCCGGGATTACGATCTTGGACCAAGACGACAAAACTCGCCACTGTCCGATGATATTCGGGACGTACGACCGCCAATTTCCAGTACGGTAGGTGTGCCTGTAAACAGGGTCTACCAAGACCATCAAGCTCACGTTGATCCCGCGTATCCTCAGCTGTCGAGCAAACTCCATAGCGCCCCATCCGGCGCCCCACGAATAAGCGAACACCTGAACGACAGACGGACGGCCCCCGGGACTCAAACGGAAGACAAACTCAGCCTCATCGCTCCAGCTGTTGTTCCACGAGCAGAGACGGACGACCGAGTCGGCAGCGGAGTATTTCGCATGCAACTCCTGCCACAGTGATACCAGCCTCGTGGGGGTGCCTTGAGTCTGCAGAAAACCGGTCGTAACGTACCGCCAGTTATCAATCACTTTTTCACTCCGTCTTCTCCGTGGCGCACAAATTGGTAAATTTCCTCGTTTTCCCAGGAACCGAGTCCCAAAAGGCAGCAGAAATAGCCGCACAGCATGGAAGGCAAATCACTCTTGCGATCCATTCCTCCTGTTTCTTAGCGACGTTGTCTCTGTGTGTGATTTGATCCGATTCCGTAACCACTTCTAGGTATCGGTGTTTGTCCACAATTCGATACCGGAACGACAGTGATTTGTCTGCTGTAACAAGCTCTCGGCACGCATCGCAACTTGTCATGGTTGGCATTTTTGTATCCTTACTTTTGGTTGATATTTCACTTGCGAGCTATCACGAACTTATTATTGCCAACATTGCTAAACCATTCGCTCTTAGTGAGAACATTCGCCACTTTGAGTGTGTCAGCAGAAAGCTTGAAGGCGATATCGTCTGCCGATGATGCATTCCTGTGCTTAGACAAGAAGTCGTAAATCCTTTCTTCCAAGGAGATGATGGTGACGTCGGATTTTTCCTCTGTCTTGAGTACGTACCGGTAGGGCCTTTGGTCGTCGGTCCTGTAGATCTGTTTTTGCTTTCTCATGTTGCTGACCAGAGACAAGACAGTGGAGCGTAAGACGCCCGTCCCTTGGTTAATGATGTCGTTGGCGATTTCGACAGCCGTTAACGATCCCTGCTTTCGAATGACGTCTTTCACGAGGGTCCTTATATCAGTCGGCGGGTTGGTTTTATCGTTTGTCCGGGCACGTCCGTTTGTTTCCTTGAGTTCTAACCGTACTTTGGGGGTGTCCGATTGTTCAACGATCGCATAAGCGGTTTCGCAAGTCACTGTTGCTTCGCATGCCTCATTACTACCGGCTGTCAGTAAATCCCGTAGGTGCATCAGACCTTTCGCTTGTCCTACTGTATCCTCGATGAATGCATTCAGCCCCTGTAGATCGGGATCATACTGCCAGATGTCTCGGATATCCTTGACGAGCTTCATGTAGAGGATTGGTAGGTCTTGTTGAATCATTGTTTTTTCCTTGTGGCGTTTTGGGCTAGATTGTTTGCTGGATCCACGCAGCTAGATTCTGGGTACGGTCCTCGTCGCATCTCATAGGTTTTCCGAAACCATGTCGGTGGTTTGTATATGGCAGGGACCACCCGAGACACTCGGATGTCTCGGATGAATTGCCGGTCGATAGGAGCACCCTCGTGGCGATATTTCAGCCAAAGAAGGTGGTCGCAGCGAAGTAAAGGCAAGTATCTCTGTTTGGTTTTGGGGTGCGGTATTTGAAGCCTGTGAGACAGGTCGTGGCACATTTTACACAGTCGCGCCAGGACTCTCACGTCATGGACTAGACTGTAACCACCGACGATGTGGGCGTTTTCGAGATTTCGGAAGTAGGTGAGCGGTTCACGACCTTCGAGAGGCTTGGAACGTTTCCTGGCCCCGTCGGGCTCTATGCCACAAGCCCAGCAGTACGGATTATCCAACGAGAACTTCTCGTACATGTCGCGCTGTCTCGGTGTCAGAGGCATTCTCGTCCTTCTGTTTCATTAGAATGGACAATCTTCGCCTGCAGCTCGGGCGGGGACTCTCGGTGCGACGCCACTACGGCTTGTCTCGGGTAGTGAACTGTGGCTTGTTGTTTCCTCCGGGTTTTCGGTGGACGCTGAATGAATTGTCTGCTGCTGACTCGAATCCTTAGATCCCAGTAGCTGCATCCGCTCTGCCACAACTTTGAGTTTTTGGTGTTTTTGGCCATTTTTTTCCCATCTGTCGAGCTTCAGCCTCCCCTGGATCAGCGTTGAAGAGCCTTTCGTTAGGTGTTCGCTCGCTACCTCCGCGGTCCGCCCCCATAACGTGATATCGACGAATACTACATCATCCGTCCACTCGCCAGACTTGTTTTTGTACTTGCTGTTTACCGCGAGCCCCATCTCGGCGACCGCAGTTCCACCCTGTAGATACTTTAGTTCGATGTCCCGCGTGACGTTCCCCAAAAGTATCACTTGATTAAATGATGCCATTGCAATTTTTGTCCTATGGGAGAGGGGTGGAGTTTATCACTAAGTGATAGTCGTTTTGGACGGCCATATCAAGTGCATCTCGACATAATCGAACGTTCTGGAGTAGAATCTCAGCAACCCGTTACGTGTAAGGAGTTTGTGGATATGTTGCTATCTCAAGGACCAATTAAATACGCGAATATTGACGAAAACACTGCTGCGTCAAATGCAATCGTGGCTCTGGTTGCCAGTCGAGGCATCCGGATTTTGGCTTTCTGTGCGATTGCTGCCGCTGATGTGACTGTCACGTTGGAAGACGAGGACGGGGCTAACCTCATCGGACCGATGGATTTGCCGGCGAATGGAGGGGTTGTTCTTCCTTTCAACGGTATCGGGTGGCAAGAGACGCCGTCCGGGAAAGCGCTACATTTGCTGTTGGGTGACGCTGTGCAGGTTGGTGGATCGATCACATATCAGGAAGTTCAGATCTAATGAGTCTACCGACAACTGGGGCTGGATTTGCAGCTGCCGGTGGACTCCCATCGCACATTGCAGGGATTACTGTCTGGAATCGCGGGGACACAACACTGAAGTCAGGAGGGGCGAGGCAGTTAACCCGAGCCAATCAAGAGCATTTCTCTCTCGCGGACGACCCCGCTTTTGATCTCGGGACCGGAGACGTTCTTCTTAACGGGTTTGTGTACCTGGATGCGGTCGGCATTCAGCAGGCGATCGCCGGGAAATACCAGGACAAAAACAACTACTGGCTGTACGAGGTCACCTCGGGCGATAAACTGCATTTTATCGCTCTGGCGGGAGGCGCGACGGTTGTCGAGGTAATTGGCGCGACGTCTCTACTTGTTCGTACGTTCTATGGGGCGGCAGTGGCGGTAGACAGAAATTCGACCGCAAATACAAAGTTCTACCTGAATGGCATAGCCGAGGTGTCAGGAACGCCCACGGTGGCTGCCACGGACCTGTCCAATACAGGGGCGTTTGCCCTTGGGGCGGCTTTTGCCTAGCTAGGAACTCGCTATGCCAACTGACATCAAGGATCTAACGACACATACAGCCGATCTTGGCGATTTTATCGCTGTCCAGGACAGTGGTGGGACAGGCGGGAAGGTCGCGCTATCTTCAATTATGGCACTGGGTTCTACCTCAGCGTTTCCGATCAACCTGGCCAGCGCCACGGCCTTGACTGTCGGTCCGAACGGAGCGACAAACCCATGCCTCACGGTGGATACTAATACGTCTTCGGCAGCCACTGGTATCAGCATCACAGGCGCCGCTGCAGCTGCTGGAGTTGCGTTGGCGACTATCAGCAGCGGCACCAACGAAGATATTACACTTGACGCCAAGGGGTCAGGCACGATCACACTGGGCGGCACGTCCACGGGCGCCGTGATCACCGGGACCAATCTCCGTGTGGGGTCAGCGAAAGCCCTGGAAGGTGGTGGCGCGGCTGCGTCTTCCCTGATCATCTACGGGTCGTTCAATGATGCGACCTCAAAGGCTGTCTTGATTAGGGATGGCAATCTCGGCTTGGGGCTCGGTTCCGGTGGGACCCCGACGTCGTTGATTCACTGCGCCGATTCTCTGGTGGCGGCAACCGGGAATGAAATAGCCTACGACTTGAGCTATACGGTCAATAAAGCGACCAGCGGCAACACGACCGGCCTGCTGATGAATATGACCGACACTGCCAGTCCAGGAACAAACACGATTGCAGACTTTCAGGTCGGAGCCGTCAGTAAATGGAACGTGACCGACGGCGGGCTCGTAACCCAGGCTGGAGGGATTACGTTTACCGGAGCGCAAACAATTCAAACGACAACTGGAAATGTGACAATCTCTTCAGATTCCGATATTAGACTGGTCGGGGATGGGGCCGGTATCCGTTACATCCAAATGTTCGCGTTTGACGCTGGCACTGACTGTGAGACGGGAAACGGCGCTTCATACGTCCATGTCCCAGCAGCATATGCTGGCATGAATCTCGTGGAAGTGCACGCCGAAGCCATAACAGCCGGGACAACCGGAACGATGGACATTCAGATTCACAATGTCACGCAAACCGCGGACATGCTCTCTACAAAGATCACTCTCGACTCTACGGAGAGTGGGTCAGACACTGCGGCTACACCGGCAGTTATCGATACATCGAACGATGACGTTGCTGTGAATGACATGCTGCGGATAGATGTCGACGCCGTACAAACGACAGCCGCTAAGGGTCTGTTGGTCACAATGGGTTTCCGCTTGCCGTAGAACGAGGTGTGACGTGACGTTTTTTGTCGGGATGATCATTATTAAACCTCCCAGTAGCAGCGGTGGCTTAGGTATAGACCGAGGAGTTGCTAGTGGTGGAGGGGAAGCGACCGGAAATGGGGTAGATAGAATTCAGTATCTTGAGATTTCAACTACGGGAAACACGGCTGATTTCGGTGACTTAACTGTCGGTCGAAGCTATCCAGCCGGCTTTGCAAGTGATGTTAGGGGGGTGACTGCGGGGGGTAGAACCGCCGCATTGGCAAACCAAAATGTTATAGATTACATCACAATAGCTTCAACTGGGGATTCTACAGATTTTGGTGATTTGCAAGGAGCTATAACGCATCTCGCTGGATGGAATGACGACACTCGCGGCGTTGCTGCTGGTGGGTATGATGGTAATAAGCAAACAAGAATTGATTATATTACTATAGATACTACTGGAAACGCACTTGATTTCGGAGATCTTGCTTCAGGCAGAGACCACATGACTACTACGGGATCAAATACGAGATCTGTATGGACAGGTGGACATACTTGGTATGCTGCTGTTGATGATATCGAATATATCACCACAGCTTCAACAGGGAACACGACTGATTTTGGTGACCTCACCGCAATTGTACATACAGCAGCGGGATGCGGCGACGGAACTAGGGGAGTCACTGGAGGAGGTACCAGCTCCACTAATGTCATGGAGTATATAACAGTAGCCTCTACCGGAGATGCGACAGATTTTGGAGACTTATCAGTTGGGAGACATTCATTAGCTAGCATGTCAAACAAAACACGAGGATTATGGGCTGGAGGAATTGGAGGGGGATATAGCGACGTTATTGACTATGTCACTATTGCGTCAACTGGGAACGCGGTTGATTTTGGAGATATAGATTCAGGTAATTACGAGCTTGTTGGAACGTCGGATGTTAATGGGGGATTAGTATGATGAATAATTTAATCCCAGTCGAAGAACTTAAAGATCTTTCTGTGTCGGAAGAATATATTCCGATGCTAGCATTGATAAAAGAGCATCGACCATCTGCCCTTATATCTATATCAAATATTGGAAAAAGCCATACCCAATTTCAAAGTACGATGTTGGATAACACAGCTCCTTTAGGGGGCTTGGCTTTTATGAGAAATAGACGACAGGCGTTATCAGATATTTTTCATACAGAGTCAGCAATTAAGACAAGTGTTTTCAAAAAGAAGAAGTCTCTTTGTCGAATCGCTTTGTTTCGAGAAAAAGCACGACTAAAGAGGGAGATTGATGCAAATGGCCAATCTTATTCTTTTGAACTAGAGGCTCAGATATTAGATATCAAAGCGGAAAAATTAGAATCTGAACTCAAAGATGGGGATGTTTATCTTCTAGGGGCACTTCGCAAACTGGCGAGACGATATGAACAACTGCACGCCCTAGAGGTTCAAATTAAAAAACAGTTGGAGAAGGATTCAGAGTATCAAATCACTGAACAGGATGAAGAAGAGGAAGAGCCTAAGCATCATATTATTATGGCCTTCTCTCAAGCTCTTTGTGCGGCACGGTCGCGAGGCGGGGTCGTGGATAACGGAAACTTCATCTATTTCCAAAACTTGGGTATCCCCTCAGGGATGGCGCAATTAGATATTGAAGCTTTCCTGAAAGAATGCGACGAGAAACTCAGGGCTCATACGACTGTTGGAAATGACGTCGTTCCACACGATTTCAATCAATGGGAGTGTACGTTTCTTCGGGCTATGTACGAGAAGTATAAGGACTGCCCTGCCGCATTTGCGGCGGAGCGTGGACTGTTGCCGGAGATGTCAAAAATAGCCACCCTTGGATATGTAGAGCAATAAAATGGCACTGTTTAAGTTTAGACTTACACCGGGACAACAAGCCCCTCCAGGCAACACAGGCAGGGCTCTTGCAGGGGATTGGATTGTATTAGAGGCTGATTCCTGGCCGACTGGATGGGATGACATCACTCACGAAGCAATGACTGCCGAAGAAATTCTTGCAGACACTCCTGATGAACGAATCAAGACATCGAGCATCTTTGCAATCGATACAGACAAAGAGATGCGCTCTATCCTTGTCGGAATTGCGATCATCACCCAGCGACGAATGGTTGAACTACGTGACACGGGCACATTCACGGAACACACAATCGAGGAGTTGGTCGCGGAAGTGAAGGGGGTTATTAACTCTGGATCCGCGCTGCAATGAAAACGTTCCACCTGCGCGATCTAGATACTGTCCTTGTCAGTTTCACTGGCGAGAGCATAACAGACGGGGACCGCCCCTTCACTCTCGCCGATGCATTCATGAAGCTGCTCTCTCAGACTCAGAAGGACGGCAAAGACGGCTATGCTCTGTATGACGTTGGAATGCAGATATTTCGTGCAGAGGGGGCGCCTGTCCGTCTTCAGCAAAGGTCTTTTGAGTTGCTAGAAGAGGCTTGCAGGACAACTCCTTTCACGATTGCGGTGTCGGTTCCTCTGAGTCGATGCCTCGAAGATGCCAGAAGCCGCGCCGAACGCGAGCCGGATCAAGAGCAAGAGGCTGAGGCTCCGACCGGCAATTAAGGAGTCAGGTCATGCCAGTCTTAGACATAGGTACGGACACGCTGTCAGTCGATGGTGCGGCTGAAATTTCTATCGGTGCTGAATACCTAGACGGTCGCATGGCTCGGTTTGCGCTGGCTAAGCCCACGGACGTGTCTACTGTCGCGGCCGGATTCGTGTCTGACACCTATGCCTCCGGGAATGGGATACTATACGGCCAGCTGACGGCGACACAGAAGACGGACTGGGGGCTGGTTGCCTGGAATAACCTCAGCGAATCATCTGGAAATGCGGTCGAGGCGCACGCTTCAAACGACCTGACCGACAACAACACCGTTACCGTAGCTGACGGGCCTGAGGCGGCTGCGCAAGGATCTCCTGGAGATGGTGATGCCGTGATTGAGTGGCTGTCTCGCGAGGGGTCGTCTTTGCTATTCACTCAAGCGACAGCGGCCAAGCGACCAACAGCCCGAACTGGTGCGAACGGAATCAATGGCCGAACATTACTAGAATTTAACGGCACTAATCACCTTTTAGAGCTGGCTTCTGCCCCCCTGAGTGCGGCAGCTTCATTGACGCTGTCTTTGCCAATCAAGACCGGGGCATCGGCGTTCGCCGCGGATCAAGTGATTTTTGCAACGTCCGATACTGGCACTGCAACCACTTATTTCTGTGTTGGCCTTGATTCATCGGGGAATGTCTACGTCGAGGTGAATGATGCGGCGACCGTGTACCGTGCGACAGGTGACACAGTCCTAAGCGTATCGACCTTTTATTCGATCACGATTACCGACACCGGTTCGGCTATTGCAATCGAGGTCGGCGACGTCACGCAGACCTTGACGGAAACAGGAACGTACAAGGGGATCTCCGATTTAACCGGCCTCGACAACACAACATACGCCGCCCTGAAGCACACCAGCGAAGAGGATTTTTTCGAGGGTAAGATCCCAGAACATATTTCGTATGCGCCGGTCATCTCCGCAGATGACAAGACCACACTGGAAAACTACGTGAACCGCAGGTACGTAGCATGACCCGTTTTTCACACCACGCGTCTGCATCTGTTCCAGCAAATCGGCGGGATGCGGTCAATGCTGAGCTGAACCGTCTTTTGGGGTGTGGCCCGGACACATTCAGTATTCCGATGCTCGGCAGGGGCGGTCGAGTCATCCGTTACGGAACCACGTGGAGGATGACAGCGGAAGAGTTGGCCGTCCTGAAAACAGTTCTTTCAAGAGAAAATAACCGAGGAGATTTAAAGGAAAGAGAGAGCTTCAAGAGTCATGTAGGACGCCTGAACTTAAAGCAGAGTCGCAGGAGTCGAGGTCGGGCAGTGTGACAAAGTGGGTTGGATGTGGTAAGAAACGATTGGTGAGTAACGGACTAAAGCCCAGGGGGTTGATTGTTATGACGATGGATCGAAGTGCTGTTCTGTTCGGTGCGGTGAGTGGTTTCAATGATATCCACAATGACTGGGCTAACGCACGGGAGAACTCGGCCAGGTACCCGACTTTGGCCTATTGGCGGTCGTTCAATGACATGGTCAACCTGTTTCAGTCAGGGAATCTTCCGGCCGACTGCCGACAGCTCTCGGTGGCTGTGTTCAATTTAGCGAAGCAGTCGGTAGAGTTCGATATTAGCGATTCCCCCGAACCTCCAAGTGCGTTTTGGCACGCTCGCGAGCATCTAGAGGATATTCACATCAAACTCGGCCAGCCGGGGGAACCCGTGTACCGAGAATCGATCAAAGAGCTAGACAAGCAGGTGGTTCCACACGAGCAAATTGCGAGGATGTGGGGCCTGAGAAACGCAGATGGCACTGGGCGCCCACATCTGGTCCAACAGGAGCTCGACAATCCGGGTTCTGTCATCGGACCAGATTACATCCACCCGGACGATGTGGAGGCTGGTAAAGATGCAGAAGAAGCCAGGCGAACTTACCAGTCCATGCGAGACACTATGACGTCGGCAGCCGCTGAGGCAGCCGCCGAATCCCAGCCATGTCCTGAAACATCGCAGGAGCTATGGCTTCTTCCTGGGATGACTATTCGCCAGGCAGCCAAAATGCTACAGCGAACAGAAGACGACGTGGCGGCGGAGTGGCAGACGTTTGAGGCTGCAAAGAATGCAGGCGATAACGAGGGGGGCACGGAAGCCCCTTCTGTTTCTCTAAGCAGGCCAATGGGCCTGGGGGTCGCGGAAGTCACGATGAACACCGAGGCGGACACCGTCGACCTAGGTAGCGACACCGTCGACCTAGGTAGCGACACCGTCGACTTAGGCAACGACACGAATGACGACAAGTATTCTCAATTTTCGGAATGGGATTACCAGCAACTCCGGCTGCATGCTAGGGAGGAACTCAAGATCCAATTCAAGGGAAGTCCTAAGCGGGAATGGCTGATTGACCAAATACTGTCCCTAGAAACTGTGGATTCACAATGAAGTACCCGCCCGAGCTGCAGGCGAAGATTGAAGCCGTAGTGGCGTCGCACCGAGAGTCCCAGAACCTTCCAGCGGCCGTCAACGAAAGACCTCGGTTCACCTACCACCCCAATGCGACACCGGAAGTGGGTCAGATAATCCAGGTCTATTGTTCTTCCGCACCATTTCCCAAAGGTGGTATGGTGGAGGAGCAGGTCGGACGCGCTTGGATGATTGCGGTAGAAGGTCATTCTTTGGTCGTGCATGATTCAGAAGATGCATGGTGGGACCCGTAATGGTTAAAAAGCGACCACCCCCGCCTAGGGCAGCCAAAAAGAAGAAGAAACCAGGACGCCCGCGTAAGAAAAAACCACAGAATCCACCATCAGTGGTGAATGAAGAAACCGGAGTCCAGGTCTATATCACCCGCGAAGACGACCCTGATGATCCTAGCGAGGTCTTCACTGGGTGTACCGACTATCAGCGGACATTTCTGAAAGTCATTGCGGTTACTGGACAGTTAAGCAAGGCCCGGCTTTTGTCTGGAATCAGTCAATGGTCTCACGACAAGTGGCTCCGGACTGATATGAACTATCGCGCGAAATACAAGATGGCGCGCAGGATGGCGGCAGACAGTATCGAAAGTGAGGCAATCCGTCGGGCAAAAGACGGCGTCGTGAGGATGCGGTTTCATCAGGGCAAACCTATCATGATTCCACTGCGCGATGGAAACGGGGATTTGGTGCATGAGACCAAGAGGGGTAAAACTGAAGTTAAGATGGTCCCCTATGTCGAACATGAGTACAGCGATTCACTGATGCAGACGCTTCTCAAGGGGATGCTTCCCAGTCGGTATAGGGAGCGTCAGGACATCAAGATGGACGTCTCTAGCCGTCACCGTGTGGCAGGCAAGACGCCCAGTGAAGTGGTGGAACTGACAAGGTCGCGTCTAGCAAAGTTGTACGAAGAGCACTCAGCCAGTCGCTCGCTGACTCATAACGGAAATGGCAACGGAAATGGTCGATCTGGCGGAAATGGCGAGGGTGCTAGCTGACTGCCCCGAAGCCAGGGATTTACTAGCTGAGTTAGAAAATAACTTCTACTGCACATTTCGTCCGCGACCAGACGACCCAGAGAACTACGACCAACAGCAGTCATTTGTTGAAGATCAAGTTCCTGGCGTGGCTGGGCTTCTAGGTGGAAATGCGTGTCTAGGTGGAGAGCAGGAGCTGTTTGATCCTGTTTCTGGACAGTCGAGACGCATCGACAGAATCACTTCTTCCTTCTGGGTTTCGAGCCTGGGTGACCGCTATCTAGAACGGTCTCGGAGTGCCCGTCCGTTTGTGAAAGGCGTTGCCCCGCTGTTTCGCATTCGTCTTTCGACAGGCGAGTCTTTTGTTTCGACTTTACATCACCGGGTACTTTGTCTGGATGAAGAATGGCGACAAATTCGCGAGCTTCGCGCCGGTGATTGCCTGTTTGCCATCGCTGCATTTCCTCCAGAGGACAAGGGAAAGGCATTCAAAAGTAGGGAACGGGCGTCGATTGCCACCCATATTGACTCCATTGAGTACGTGCGTACAGATGACTTCTACGACGTTCACGTACCTGGAAACAACAACTATCTATGCGCTGGCGTCTTCCATCATAACTCTGGCACCAGTGAAGCTGCGGCCTACAAGCTGGCGCAGTTCGTCCTGAACCGCCAAGAGGCGCCTCGCCCCGATACTCCGTTTTGGGTGGTTGGCCCCAGAATCGACCAGACAATCAAAACGTTCTGGAAAGAAAAGCTCTACGGTCACGGCCACATCCCGCAGACGGAAGTGGATTGGCGGAGAATCCGCTGGCATTCAGAGAAGCAGGCTCTTCCGATATCCGTCCCACTCCTACCATGGCCGAGGGGCCGAGGCGAAAATCAGAGGAGCAACTGGTGTATTGAATTCCGGTCTTTCGCTGAAGGCGCCGCTGTTATGACGGCCGAGTCTATCGGTGGCTTCTGTTGCACGGAACCGTTCCCTAGAGAGCTGTTGACGGAGATCATGAGGGCGACCCGAGAGTACAACTACCCTGGATCGAAGTTCTTCGAGCTGACTCCTGTCGATCCAACCCTCACCTACTGGATTGAGGAAATGGTTGTCGAGGACAAGGTTCCCCCCACCTGGAAATTCTACCGTTGCAACACGGAGTCCAATGTAGCCGACCCGAATAGTGTAGTTGGCCGGGCTTGGTCTGATGAATTTTTTGCTTCCGTCAGCCAGGAGATGACGGAGACGAGAAAAACAGGCGCGTTCGCTTCCTACGAGGGTCTGATCTACCAGACATTCAACCGCGCGATACATGTAGTGGACGACATGCCAATTCCACGGGCGGAAGTGATTCACAAGAGAGGTATTGACTGGGGTGCGAGCGAGGACCACCCACTGGCTGTAGTTTTTGGATACAAGGACTCTCTTGGGATCTGGAATATTTACGGAGAATACCACAGCACAGACCAAGGCAAGCTATGGAAGGATCACTGTGAGGCGATATGTGCAATGTATCCTTGGATCGTAGGTCACCCGTGTTTTCGTCAGAGCTACGGAGACCCGTCCAGGCCGGATCTGTTTCGTGAGTTCAACAGCAACGGCATTCCGGTCACGACAGCGAACAATAGGGTCTACGAAGGGATCGAATCTGTTCGGAAGTGCTTAAAGGTCCATCCCTTGATCGGTCCACAGATTCGCGTGGCGAGCTGGTGTAAGCAAACGATCAAGGAGTTTTTCACCTATCGATGGGAGAAATCATCCGGTCGTGGATTGAATCCAAAGGCCGCCAAGCCACAGCCACTAAAAAAGTACGACGACTGCATGGATGCCCTTCGGTACCTGATCCACACAGATGCCAGGTCGACTACGGGCGGCGCCGCATCTTACCGGACCGAGCAAAAACAACGCCCTCAGGTCCGACACAAAAGAATTCATGGGCGATAGGGGTTTCTCGCAATCCCAATGAGTAGTGAGAAGCCGGGACTTTTAAACAGATAGGGCATAAAAAGTTCGCCCGCATGCCACTGAAACGAAGTGGGACATTCTGCGGCAATGGATTTCATTGCCGGTAAGGCCCCACTGCCAACACTTTTTGAGGGGATGTCAGCGTTTCCGATTCGCACCCGGTCGTGTTGACATCCCCGTTTTTTTGTCAATTTTCGGCCCACTGGAAATGGGGTGTCAATTGCCGGATCGACTCTGGCGGCGGGTCTCCTAAAATGCGGCCAGACGAAGGTTGGTGCGAGCCGATTGACCCTGGATCGCTAAACTTTGCGGTGGTTGACGGAGGCAGCAATTCGCTGGAAATGCCAATATTTCGTAAGATGTTGGTGTGCCTTTTAACCGCGAACAGCAAGAGCAGATAATTCAGGCCGTTATCGCTTCTAAGAAAGGAGGTGGTCAGTCTAAGGGAGGAATGTTTCGCCAGCTAGGACGGAAGTTCGGTCCGTTTGGTGAGCTAATCGGCATGGTGGCCGATGTCCTTTCTGGCGGTGAAAAACCAAGGCAGAGGGAAATCGAAGATGCCGTCAGGATCCTCACTGAAGAGGGGTTCAACGTAACGCCAGGCGGACGAAGGGCAGTCCCGGAATCTGACATTCCACATGCCCCCTCAGTGATTCGTCCACGCCAGTCACAGCCTCCATCTGTGACTACTCGCCGTCAACCGTCCCCACTCCGTGTCCGAGGCGAGGATACCTGGCCAGATGAGTCTGTGATAACCACACTGCCTACTAGGGTTCGCGGTGCGTTCGATCACGTACCCAGCGACGTTCAAGGATTGTCCCCTGAGATCGAGACTCCAGAGTCCAGTAACGTGTATTCAGTCCAGTACGACTACACGTCCGGACTGATGTACGTGCGATTCAATGCAGCGAGCCCTGTCATTGGCTACAAGGACATGACTTCGATCTGTTCTGGACAGCAGTATCGATGCGGCATCCGTCCACATGCTCCTGGACCGCTTTATTCGTATGGCGGCGCTGGTCGCCGGATTCCTGAAAATAAGTTCGAGGAGTTCGTGTCAGCAGCCAGTAAAGGCCAGTGGGTGTGGGAGAATCTGCGGGTTTGCGGTTCGCAGTGGCAACACAGATTTCCTTACACACTAACCGATGTTCCTGGTGGATTTCAGTATATCCCTAGGAAAGCAACCCGGCGCGGCCTGCGTGTTCGAACTGTTCCAAATATTGGTCAAGGCCGTCGTGGTGGGAGGCGTTCAACTCTTCCAGAAAGTATTCGCTAGTCGTGTCAAAACAGCCTCTTCTGCTCGAATCGCTTCTTTGCCAATTCGCAGTACTCGGGGTTCAACTCGATCCCGAAGCTCCTTAAGGACTTCCAGGCAGTCGCCACAGTAGATTGTGATCGCGTCTTGGTTTAGAACGGGAGTCATGCACTAGTCCGTAGGGAAATCCAAAGGTCTTACGGACTCCATTCGCCTCAGTGCAGATACGACCTTGATCGTCGCCAGGACGTCCTCCATGGCGTCATGGGCGTCGAATGTAATATTGAAGTATTCCGCCAGGTCGGACAGAGAGTTGCTCTCTGGTTTGATCAATTCTGGTCGCTCGGCGAAGGCCCATCTCGCTCTTTGGCACGTGTCCCACACGGAGAAGCTTGCAGGCAGGAACCCTCTGTTCTCGTACCATTTTTGCAAAAACGGGAAATCGAACGAGCTAGCGTTGTGGCCAATCAATTGAGCCACTTTGTATTTCTTTCCTCGTTTCGAGACCATCCTGACTGAGGAATACTCCCTGAGGAACGACGAGAATGCGTCTCTTGCCGCATCTGCCGTCACAGCTTGGTCCTCCCACACAGCAG
>CERC01033354.1_pt1 | contig 21723 bp, 18 predicted proteins | sample 530921 | NCBI WGS metagenome assembly CERC01 (sample SAMEA2621099, study PRJEB7988) | marine metagenome | isolation source: saline water (ENVO:00002010), including
CGCGGCACATCTGCGTGGGTCAGTGGTCGGCCATTGAGGTGTGTCACCCGGCCATGCAGGAACGGCATTTGGATGACGGAGGTCACGGCTTCATTGTTCTCGATACTGGTGCGAACGGCGTCTTGTTCAGTCGGTGGAATATCGAAAAACACCACATCAGGCGTTTGCGTTGGCAAAACAGATTTAAGGTGTTGCCCTGCCAGCGCCCCAAATAACAGGACAGCGCACAAACAAGTCACGGCTAGCCCGAATGATGCCGTGATGGTTACAGTCGGGGCAGAGGGCCGGGAGATGTTACGCAGCGCCAGACGCAACGTAGGAGAGAGCATGCGTATTGTTGCAAACTTTCCTGCCAGCAGGCGGACCGCCCGACCAAGCAGGACAAATAGCCCCTGACAGGTGATCAAAACCCCCAGCAAAACAAGGGCGACCCAACCCAGATCAATCAGGGCACTGGCGATGGCAATCAGGCCAAGTGCAAGCAAAACCTGCACAAGGCTAAGTCGGGTTGACCGATGTTTCGCCTCTGCTGGGGATTGATGGCGAAACAGACAAGCCGGGGATGTCAGGCAGGCATCACGCACAGGCTTGATCGTAACAAGTGCGACAAACCCGAAGACGAAGGCGGTGATCAGCGGGCCATCTTTGAAATCGGCGTGAACATCAAAACCAAGAGTCTCACCGATCAATGGGCCAATCGCCGTGCCGATGAGCATGGTTAGGATTGCCGCAATCAGGATGGCGACAAAGGTGACAAGTCCAAGCTGCCATATGACGCTGCATGCGATGTCGTGCGAACGCGCACCCAGACTGCGTAGCGTGGCAAATCGCGAACGCCTTGCCGCAAGATCAGCGCGCAGGGCATTACGGATTGCACTTGTCGCAATGGCAAAAATTGCGATGCCGATCAGGCTGACAAAGGCCGATGCGAAATCACCGATGCGCTCAAGACCCGGTACGCCATCCGCAGCATTGACGATCCGCCAACCACTGTCGGGAAACCTGATTTCAATGTCGGCAATGACTTGCTGGGGTGTTTGGCGGCTGTCTTGCGGAAGTTTGAGGCGCAAATACCAATAGACCTGCTTGCCAGGCGCCAGAAGGGGGCTTTCGCGATAGTGCTCCAGTGCGACGATGACCCTTGGACCCAGTGAAAACAGCCTGAATTTTCGTTCAGGTTCCGCCGCGATGCTTGCGCGGATTTGGTAACTGCGTCCTCCGAGATCAAGCTTGTCGCCAATCGCAAGTCCGCTGTCCTCGAGCAGTTCCGGGCCAACGACGATCCCGGGCAGGCCGTCTTTGTTTTTTATCGCATCGCGAAGGGGGATGTCGGGCGATAGCCCCAAATTGCCAAACAGCGGGTAGGTTGCGTCCACCGCCTTTAATTCGGACAGAACCGGTGGCTGATCATTTGAAGGCCGGATCATTACGCGTTGTTCTATGCTGACGCCGAGGGTGCCAAGCGTCTCAAGAAACGCTTTTTCATCAGTTGTTGGCGCACGATGAAACAAACGTAATGATATGTCGCCGCCTATGGTCTGTTGAGCAGATTGACGCAATCCATCGCGAGCTGATTGGGTCAGGCTGACGGTCAGGACCAGAATGGTCACGGCAAAGACAAGGGTTGCAAACAGGACGATGATGCCTGCACCAGGCTTGCGCAATTCACGCAGCGCGATCCGCAAACTCGTTGGGACATAAAGGGATTTGAAAAGCGCGGATGTCGGGCGGGACACGGCAGTCTCGCTGGCAGAAGGTTACGGCGTGGGCGTTAACGCCAGCCCCAGCCAGAAAGATTCGATCATTTTCATCAGATCAATGAATTCTGTCACATCAACCGGCTTACGCAAATAACAGTTCGCACCGGCCGCATAACAGAGATCGACGTCATGCTCGGCACCGGATGTGGTCAGGACAATCACGGGAATGGATGCACAGTTCGGATCATTGCGGATATCACGCAACATTTCGCGGCCATCTTTGCGCGGCATGTTCAAATCCAACAGGATAAGACGCGGGCGCGGCGAATTGCGATAGGGGCCGTCCTGCTGCAAGAACTGCAGGGCAGCCATTGCATCTTTTACATGATGCAGCTCAACCGGTTGTTTGAATTCTCTAAGTGCTTCACGCACAAGGCGCGCGTCACCTGGATTGTCCTCGATCAACAACAGGTTGTTTGTTGTGCCATTTCTATGATCCGGCATGTTGATCCGCTATCCTTACGGGTGACCTCCCAGAAAGCCCGGCCAGCCCTGTTTTTTTTATTTCGTGAGCCTGTTAGTCAATTGATCCTAAAGAAAAGATGGCCCCCGCCATCGGTAAGTATTCTCTAAGACTAGGTATATGATTATTTACTCATATATCCTTAAGTCTTATTCTCATACCCCAGCACGAACATCAATTCAATAAGACTTCAGTAAAGTTGCAGATATTATTCGTACGTATGAGATATAATGGCCCAAAAGTGCAGTAAAAAGGGCCTGCCGCGAACTATTTTTCTTTTGCGTTATCGTTGAGAAGCGACAGCTCAGTTCGCTGCAATACCGATCTCACGAGCCAACGAGTCGAATCGGGTCAGCAGTTCGGGCTGTTGGGCAAATACCTTGCCGACCTTCTCATAGGCGGCTTTGGCATCGTCTTCCTGGCCCAGCACCATATAGGCCTGCATCAGGCGGGCCCAGCCGTCCGGGTCGTTTGGCTCTGTCTCAAGACGTTCGGCCAAACCATTGACCATTGACATCACCATTTCCTGACGTTGTTCGGGCGTGAGTTCTTCGGCGGCGGCGATGTCAGCCTGACTTGGGCCGGGTTGTGTGTTCTCGGCAAGGTTCAGGCGTCCTTCAATGTCGATCCCTTGCGCAAGGGCAGCTTCGTTGATCTGCCCCACCACCATTTGCAGCCACGGCGCATCAGCAGGTGCATTGTTGGCAAGGGCGATCCAGCGATCAACAGCGGCTCCGACATTGCCTTCCTGCGCATCGGCAAGGCCAAGGTAGAACTGAATGCGTGGATCAGTGCTGTCGGTTTTTTCGGCTTCACGCAACACGCCACGGGCGGTTGCATTGATTTGACCATTATTGCCGCGCACAAGGCTTTCGGCATACATGGCAAGATAATCGCCATTGCGTCCGGACCGTTTGACGGCCTCAAGGAATGCGGTCTGGGCTTCTTGCGGGCGACCAAGCGCCATGAGGCTGGCACCAAGCAATTCCCATGCGCGCAAATCATCCGGGTCTTCCAGCAGTTTCTGCGACAGGTCGCTGACGGCACGATTCAAAACCGACTGGCGGTCCTCATCAGCACTTTGCGCCATGCGCAAGGCATTGATTTCATCGGTACGGCTGGCGATCGGCCGATCCGGCATGGTCGGGCTCCCCAGATCCAGATAAAGCCCAATGCCGCCGGCAATGAACAATACGATGAAACCTGCGGCAATGGCGCGCGTTGGTGAACGGTTCGATGCGATGTGTGTTTCAGAACCATCCGCTTGTTGCTGCTTGATACGCTGGTCAGCAGCCAGAATACGGCGCTGGACCTCGATACGTGCTGCCGTGGCCTGCTCTGTGCTCAGCACGCCGCGTTCGATGTCACGGTCAATTTCGGAGAGCTGGTCGCGATAGACCGCAAGATCACGCGAAAGTTCGTTCTCCGGGCTGCCATCCTCATCGCTCTTTGCGGATGCTGGTGTTTCGCCATCCGTATCGGTGGTTTCGGTCCGGCTGTTTTGGAAGATCGGCCACAAAATGAACCCCGCAAGCAGCAGGGTTATCGCGCCAAGAACAATCCAGATGGTCATTATGCGTATCCTGTTCCTGGGCTTTTATTCTGCGGGAACCGCTTTGGCGGTGCTTTTGTGCGATCGGGTGGGGGCGCCAATGCGATAGCGACGATCAGATAATGACATCAAACCGCCAAATACCATGACAATGCCACCAAACCACATCCACGGGATCATCGGTTTGACATAGAACCGTGTGATCCACTTGCCGCTTTCATCCTGATCCCCGATCACGGCATAGATATCGCCGGTGAAGCTTGACCGGATGCCCGCCTCGGTGGTTGGCATGCCTTCAACCGTATAGATGCGTTTTTCCGGCGTCAGGGTGACGGTGCGCTCACCCGGTGTGGTAATGGTGATTTCCGCTTCGCGGGCTGCATAGTTCGGTCCCTGATATTCGCGGATGTCAGACAGGATAAAGGTGTGTCCGGCAAGCTCGGTACTTTCGCCAACCGCCAACGACTGCACGGCTTCCTCGGTCCAGGCCTGTGAGCCGGTGATCCCGGCGACGACAATCGCCACACCGGCATGGGCCAACATCGTGCCATGGGCTGAACGCGGCAGGTTGCACATGCGTCGCCAACTGGTGCTGAGCGGTTCGCGGAACAGTTTGATCCGGCCTGCCCATTCAAGGATCGATCCGACAAACAACCACGCCGCCAGGCCCATACCAAACAGGGCGATGGCAGGGCCACCCGCCAGCCAGAGCGTTACCAGCACGACCACGGCGGTCGCAGCCAGCGCAATTCTGAGCTTGTTAAACACACCCATCAGGTCGGCACGTTTCCACGGCATCATCGGGCCGAATGCCATGGCAACAATTACCGGGGTCATGATCGGGACAAAGGTCGCGTTAAAGAACGGTGCCCCAACAGAGATTTTTTCGCCGGTCAGGGTTTCAAGCAACAGCGGGTAAAGTGTTCCCAGCAAAACCATCGCAGCCGCGATCGATAACAGCACATTGTTGAAGACAAGTGCCCCTTCGCGCGAAATCGGCTGGAACAATCCGCCGCCTTTCAATGAAGGCGCGCGCCACGCATAAAGCGATAGCGACCCACCGACTGTGAGGCACAGCAGGAACAGGATAAACACCCCGCGGGTCGGGTCTGTGGCAAAGGCATGCACGGATGTCAGCGCGCCCGAACGCACAAGGAAGGTGCCCAGAAGCGAAAAGGAAAAGGCCAGAATCGCCAGAAAGATGGTCCAGCTTTTCAGCGCGTCGCGCTTTTCCACCACGATGGCCGAATGCAAAAGCGCTGTGCCGGCAAGCCAGGGCATGAAAGATGCGTTTTCGACCGGGTCCCAGAACCACCAGCCGCCCCAGCCAAGCTCGTAATAGGCCCACCAGGACCCAAGTCCGATTCCGGCGGTCAAAAAGACCCAAGCGGCCAGAGTCCATGGCCGCACCCAGCGTGCCCAGGCCGGATCAACCCGGCCTTCGATCAGGGCGGCAACCGCAAATGCAAAGGCGACAGAAAAGCCAACATAGCCGAGATACAGGAATGGCGGATGGATGGCGATGCCCGGGTCCTGCAAAAGGGGGTTCATGCCCTCCCCGTCAAGCGGCGGGTTCAAGACGCGCTCAAACGGGTTGGAGGTCAGAACGATAAACAGAATAAAGCCAACCCCGATCAGCCCCATGACACCAAGCACACGGGCCAGCAAGGTCGGCGGAAGATTACGACCAAATGCTGCAACCGCACCACCAAACAGGGTCAGGATCAGCACCCAAAGCAGCATCGATCCTTCGTGATTGGCCCAGACACCGGTGATTTTATAAATCATCGGTTTGGATGTGTGGCTGTTGGCCAGAACGTTCACGACAGAGAAATCCGAACTGACATAGGCATACGTAAGCGCGAGGAAACTTGTCGCAACCAATGCAAAACACGCAATCGCCAAGCGGGGTGCAACATTCAGAAGCGCCGCATCGCGACGGGACGCCGCCAAAAACGGAATCGTGGATTGGGCCACTGCCATCACAAGTGACAGTATCAGGGCGTAATGTCCGATTTCTACAATCATGTTCGCGTGTCTCGTCCCTAGCAGGCCTGAGGTTATCTCTTATGCGCCCGGATGCGACATATAATCCCTTTAAAAAGGCTTGGAAACCTTGCGGAATATCAAATATGCGCTATTTGCTGCACAATGGCGGGCGAAAATATGGCAATAGTCGTTACATATTGTACCCAAACAGGCTATAAAACCGTGATCAGCCAGCACATTGGTAGGCCAGAGGTCAACAACCCATGAGTCAATGTCCCGTCATTGACATCGCACAAAAAGAAATGTGGGCACGTCGTGCGACGACGGCCTCCATTGTTATTGCTGCGACACTGATCCTGATCAAGGCTGTCGGCTGGTTTCTGACCGATTCCGTAAGTCTTCTGTCCTCGATGATTGATAGCATGCTTGATGTTGGCACATCTGTGATCAACTTCATGGCTGTGCGTTCGGCTTGGCGTCCGGCGGATTACGATCATCGCTTTGGCCATGGCAAGGCAGAACCATTGGCCGGTCTGTTCCAGTCCGCCTTCATGATTGGTGCGGCTGTTCTGGTGCTGGCCGAGGCCGCATCACGCCTTAATGAACCCAAACAGATATCCTTTGCCGTTGAAGGCCTGTGGATCATGGGTGTGTCGCTGGTCATGACAGTTGGTTTGGTTCTGCTTCAACGCAAGGCGGTCCGTATTTCCGGCTCTGCTGCGGTCGAGGCGGATTCGCTTCATTACAGCAGCGATATCTTGTCCAATCTTGCGGTCATGATTGCGCTGTTTGGCGGTATGTCCGGGCTGGCCTGGGCCGATCCGGCGATTGGCGGGATGGTTGCGATCTTCCTGCTGTATTCCGCGATCAAGGTCGGGCGCTCCTCGGTCGGGGTTCTGATGGATGCGGAACTTCCCGAATCTGACAGCCAGCGCATCATCGAACTGACGATGAAAAATCCCGATGTCATCGGTATTCATCGGCTACGGACCCGTTCATCGGGTGTACATCGCTTTGCCGAGATCGAGCTGATCATGGATGGTGGCATGTTGATGCGCGAATCACACACCATTTGCCATCAGGTGATGGACAGCATCCGTGCGGAATATCCGGATCTTGATATCACCATCCATCCCGAACCGCCCGAAGACATCCACCTTGATGAATTCAGCGGCTATACCGAAGATCCTGAATTCTGGCACACCGGCCGCGCCAAGCGTGCCGGGCAGCATGATATCCCGGTTTCCAACAGTGGCGGTGAAGTCGCGGCCATGGGGCGCTAAGCGCCACCGGGCGACAACCCCGTCGCTTGGTTTTGAAAGCAGTCATAAAAAATGGCGGACCCTTTCGGGCCCGCCTTTGTTTTATGCAGTGTTTTTGCAGTTTGCCGTGTTGAAACCTTAGAGAACGGTCAGCATGCTTGCGACCAGCGGATGACGGACAATGTCCTTGTCGCGCAACTGGACGCAGGCAATGTCATCAACATTGCGAAGGCGATCAGACATTTCGGACAAGCCCGACATTTCCGGCAGAAGGTCGGTCTGATCCGGGTCGCCGGTCAGGATCATGGTGGAGTTCCAGCCAAGACGGGTGACCAGCATCTTGAGCTGCCCATAGGTGCAGTTCTGTGCTTCGTCGATGACGACAAAGGCGTTGTTGAGTGTACGACCCCGCATATAGCCAATCGGTGCAATCTCGATCGTGCCGTCTGAGATATAAGTCTTAAGGCGCTTGGCCCCAAGACGATCATTCAGCGCATCATAAAGCGGGCGAAGGTAGGGGGCCATTTTGGCTTCGACATCACCGGGAAGGAAGCCGATATTTTCCCCGGCTTCGACAGCAGGGCGGGCCAGTACAATGCGGGCGATATCGCCGTTATCAAGCGCCTCAACCGCCTTGGAGACCGCGATATAAGTCTTGCCGGTCCCCGCCGGGCCAAGTGCCATGACCAGATTGAAATTGTCGATGGCATCCATCAGGGCTGCCTGGTTCTCACTTTTCGGGCGGATGTTGCGGCGGTAGCTTTGATCGCGTTGTCCTTTCTGTTCTGGTTCGCCAAGCGGATGCCAATCGGCATTCTTTTCATCAAACAGCTCATGAACATTGGTATTAGGCTGTTGCGGACGGTTACGACGACGTGCTGCGCGCTTACCCATGACGATCACCTCAACAAAGTTGCCAAAAAAGCAAAACGCGCCATTCCGTCATGGAAAGGCGCGCATTCAATTTTCATCTTGCGATGGAAGTGGCGGTAGGAGTTTCCGCCGGTCACAGCATGTTGCATGTGCGATCCGGGGGGCGAAAATTCTCGTTTTAAGACGCTTTTTCGCGGCACTCGGGAACCCCTCCTGCGGTCCAGTTATTGACCGTTGATTGGAATCGTACCCCTATATGCTGTGTCTTGTCACGGGTTTTTGCGCGATTAAATTTTCATGAAACAGGATTGTGAGTCTTTTCAGATATTTATCCCGCATCTGCGAAAGAAATTTTTCCCATCAACTCTGCGTTGATGCGCCGGAACGCGATGGCAGTGCGGCACTGATCACCCAGGCAAGGGTTAAAAACGCGATTGATGTCACAAGGCATCCGACCAACCCGCCATAAAGATAGGCCACCCCGGAAAGCACCGTGCCGGTCAAACGCCCGATGGCATTCGACATATAATAGAACCCGACATTCATCGCGACCTTGTCGCCCTCGGCATAGGCCAGAATCAGGTAGGAATGCAGCGATGAATTGATCGCAAAGACAATCCCGAACACCAGCAATCCGCCCAGAACCGCAAGTTCGGGGGCGATATCATGTGTGATGGCGGCGGCAATTGCCGCCGATACGGCAATCAGGACTGCAATCCAGATTTGCGCAGTTCTGCCGTCGGGCTCGCTGGTTTTGGCGCGCAACACCTTGGGGGCAAGGGCCTGAATAAAGCCATATCCGATCACCCAAAGCGCCATGTAGCTGCCGACTTCGATATGGTTCCAGCCAAGCTCGGATGCCAGAAACACCGGCAACCCGACGACAAACCAGATATCGCGCGATCCGAACAAAAACAGCCTTGCTGCCGATAGAACATTGATTTTGCGGTCACGCGAAAAGACATCGCGGAATTTCGGCTTTATGACCCCGGCCGGACCCGCCATTGCCGATCCGAGCGATATGGCAACCGCAATCAGGGTAAGCGCAAGACCCGCCGCCATTGCCAAAAGTGCACCTGAAAAACCAAGCCAGGACAGCAACGCGCCACCCATGAAAAAGCCCACGCCCTTAAGCGCGTTCTTCGATCCGGTCAAAAGCGCGACCCAACGGAAAAGCGCACCGTCAGCATCAGCAGGTACCAGAACCTTGATTACCGATTTGCTCGACATTTTGGTCAGGTCCTTGGCAACACCTGATGCAGCCTGAAGCCCCATGACATAGGCCACCGAAATCGCGGGGAGCCAATCGGGATTGGTAAATGACAGGGCGGTTAGCGAAGCGATTTGTAATGCCAGCCCGGCAAACAGGGTAAAGCGCAACCCGCGCGCCTGGGCCAGCCATCCACCGACCAGATTGGTGACGATCCCGGCCACTTCGTAAAGGATGAACAGAAGTGCGATTTCAAACGCCGAATAACCCAGCGCATGAAAATGCAACAGCACCAACATGCGAAGCGCCCCGTCGGTCAGGGTAAAGCCCCAATAGGCCCCGGTGACCAGCGCATAATTGCGGATTGCGGCTGACATCTTTGCTAGTTCCCCAAAAGATGTTGCGCGACTTTGACGGTCAAATCCGCCATGCGGCAGACATATCCCCATTCATTGTCATACCAGGCCAGAATTTTGACCTGACGCTTGTCGATCACCATGGTCGATCCGGCATCAATGATCGAAGATCGGCTGTCATTAAGATAATCGGCACTCACCAGCGGGCGTTCTTCATAGCCAAGAATACCCGAAAGGTACGTTTCCGATGCCTCTTGCATCAGGCGATTGACGGTTTCGACATCGGTATCCCCGGCCACTTCGAACACGCAATCGGTCAGCGACGCATTCAGCAGCGGAACGCGCACGGCAATGCCGTTCAGTTTGCCCTTTAGTTCCGGGTAAATCATCGTGATCGCGGTGGCAGAGCCCGTACTGGTCGGGATCAGCGATTGCAGGCAGGACCGTGCGCGGCGCAAATCCTTGTGCGGCAGATCGACAATCGTCTGGGTGTTGGTCACATCATGAATGGTGGTGATCGATCCATGCACGATGCCAAGCTTTTCATGCATGACCTTGACCACTGGGGCAAGACAGTTGGTCGTGCAACTCGCCGCCGTCAGAAGGTGGTGCTGTGTTGGGTCATAAAGATCATCATTCACGCCGTAAACGATGTTAAGCGCGCCGTCCTTGACCGGGGCGGCGACGATGACCTTTTTGACCCCCTGATCGAAATAGGGCTGCAATGTTTCGGGCGTTTTGAACTTGCCGGTGCATTCCAGAACAATGTCACATCCCATGCCGACCCAATCGGTCTCGCCGGGGGTGGTATTCTCGCTAAAGCTGATCTTGTGGGTCTGATCGATCACCACGTGATCATCAATGCAGGCTACACCATTGCCCCAGCGGCCATGGACCGAATCAAATTCCAGCAAGTGGGCTGCGGTGACCGCGCCGCCCTTGATTTCATTGATGTGAACAAATTCAAGGTTCGGGTGTCCCCATCCAGCGCGCAGAACCAGGCGCCCCATGCGGCCAAAACCATTGATGCCAACGCGAATTTTACGGCTCATTTCAGGGCTCCGTTAGTTTGCAATTTTTGATGGGGTGAACCAGCCGCGGGTGCGGTTGGCAATCGCGACGAGCGACAGCATCACGGGTACTTCGACCAGCACACCAACAACGGTGGCAAGGGCCGCACCCGATGAAAAGCCAAACAGCCCGATGGCCGTCGCCACAGCCAGTTCAAAGAAGTTCGAGGCCCCGATCATCGAAGACGGTGCAGCGATTTTATGCTCCACGCCCAGCACCTTGTTGGCGACATAGGCAATGGCGGCGATGAAATAGGTCTGCAAAATGATCGGCACCGCGAGAAGAGCAATGATCATCGGTTGGGCAAGGATCTGTTGCCCCTGAAAGGCAAACAGCAGAACCAGCGTGCTGAGCAACGCAATCATCGATACGGGTTTAAGCTTGGCATCAAAGCTGTTGAATGCCGCGACCCCGCCTTTCATGACGCGGTTTCGGATGATCTGCCCGGCAATCACCGGAATAACGATAAACGCCACAACCGAAATGGTCAGCGTTTCCCACGGAATAGTGATCGCCGAAATGCCCAGCAACAGGGCCACAATCGGCGCAAAGGCAAAGATCATGATCGTGTCATTGAGTGCCACCTGGGTCAGCGTAAAGTTTGCATCCCCCTTGGTCAGGTGCGACCAGACAAACACCATTGCTGTACAGGGGGCTGCCCCCAACAGGATCAGACCGGCGATATAGCTTTCAATCTGTGCTTCCGGCAAAAGCGGGCGGAATAGAAAGCCGATAAACAACCAGCCAAGGGCTGCCATGGTAAACGGCTTGATCAGCCAGTTCACACCAAGTGTTACGCCAATCCCGCGCCATTGGCGTCCGACTTCATGCAGGGCGCCAAAATCAACCTTCATCAACATCGGCACGATCATGAGCCAGATCAGAACCGTGACCGGCAGATTGATCTCATAGGCGGTCAGGTTGCCAATCGCCTGAAACATATCGGGGAACAGTTCGCCAAGGATGATGCCGACAATGATGCTTGCAGCGACCCAGATGGTCAGAAAACGTTCGAAAATACCCATCTAGCAGCATCCTTTGTCAGTGTTGGTGGCAGAACGGCTTGGCAACCCGCACAGTTCGGGGTGTCCTTGGCAGCAATCATCGGCAAGGAACCCCAAAAGATCGCGCATCGCATCTGGCACAATCCGGTAAATAATCGACCGGCCTTCGCGTGTGCTTGTGATCAGACCCGCCTGACTAAGCGTGGTCAGATGCGATGACATGGTATTGTGCGGAATGGATATCTGCCGGGCCAGTTCGCCCGCGGCAATGCCGTCATTCCCCGCCCGGACCAGCAACCGGAAAGCCGCCAGTCTGTGTTCCTGTGCCAGGGCGCCAAGGGCGCTGATTGCGTGTTTTGTTTCCATATGTCGGGAAATATCGACATATGGGCGTTCTGGCAAGTGACATTTGTATTTCAGTGATGCGGACTGTTATGCGTGAGAGCAAAAAAGTAATTTGAAACAGTAAGGTAGGTTCGATCAAAAAAATAAGTTTAAATAACTAGAAATATAGTTATAATAGCGCCATGAGCGAACAAACAGTTGCACCGGCCTTTGCCGCCTTGGGCCACGAAGCCCGTCTGAAAATCTATCGCCTGTTGGTAAAGGCAGGCGATGACGGGCTTAATATTGGCTATATCGGACGGCTGGTTGGACTTCCGGCCTCGACCCTTTCCCATCATCTGGGGACTTTGGTTCAAGCCGGTCTGGTCAAGCAGGAAAAGCAAGGCCGTGAAACCCGCAATCGGGCGGATTTTGATGTGATGCGTGATCTGGTCGGCTTTATCGCGGACGAATGCTGCAGCGGCGTTGATCTTGATGCCGAACGGGAACAGGAAACCGCCGACTAAGCGGCGCGTTTTTTTTGGATTAAAGAAACTAATTTTCTAGGGATATAGATATGACTGCCCTGACAGTTCAATTGCGCCGCTTTGGGTCATCTGCACGACAGATTGATCGTGTATTGCTGGGCGCCTGCATCATCCTTGCCACGATCTTTATCTTGGACGCGCCGCAAGTTGTGCCAAGCGTGCTGTTCACGGCCAATTCCTTTGCCGAAACTGCGCCGTTCCTTGTTCTTTCGATCGGGATTGCTGCTTATGCCACGGCAACCGGGGCCGATAACCTGATTTCACGCGCCTTTGCCGGGCGCCCGGTACGCATGGTCTTTACCGCTGCGGCCTTTGGTGCGCTGTCGCCATTTTGCTCTTGCGGGGTGATCCCGCTGATTGCGGCCCTGCTTGCCATGGGCGTTCCGCTGGCCCCGGTCATGGCATTCTGGCTGGCAAGTCCGGTGATCGATCCGGCGATGTTTGTTCTAACTATGGGGACGCTCGGCACTGATTTTGCCGTGATCAAGATGATTTCGGCGATTGCCCTTGGTCTGATGGGTGGTTTTGTCACCATGTGGTTGGGTGCGCGGGGTTTTCTGTCTGATCCACTACGCGACGGCGTTGGCAATGGCGGCTGCGGTGGTGCCAAGGTGCGCTCCCACAAGGCCGTTTTCTGGAAGTTCTGGCAGGATGGCGAACGGATCAAAAAGTTCCGCACGTCCGCTGTGTCGAACATGATCTTTCTGGGGAAATGGCTGGCGTTTGCCTTCCTGCTGGAAAGCATCATGGTTGCTTATGTCCCGGCCGAAAGTGTAAGTGGATTGCTTGGTGGGGACGGGCTGGCACCGATTGCGATTGCCACCCTTGTCGGGGTTCCTGCCTATTTGAACGGGTATGCTGCGCTTCCGATCATGGAAGGCCTGATTGCGCAGGGCATGCAATCGGGTGCGGCGATGGCATTTCTGGTGGCCGGTGGTGTGTCATCCATCCCGGCGGCGATTGCGGTCTTTGCGCTGGTGAAAAAACCGGTCTTTGCGCTTTATCTGGTCTATGCGCTGGTCGGTTCGTTCGCAATCGGCATCATTTCGCAAGCTTGGCTGAGTTAAACCGTCCGCTTCATGTCCGATATGATGATTTCACGGTGGCAATACCGTTAAAAATCGCTACATTGCGCGCCAAGAAATTCATATCGGATTAAAGTTGATAACCATGTCGATGATTGACCAGCAGGTATCGCGCCGCCGTACCTTCGCCATCATTGCCCACCCGGATGCGGGTAAAACGACCCTGACCGAAAAGCTGCTGCTGTTCGGGGGTGCCATTCAGATGGCCGGTGCGGTGAAGGCGAAAAAGGAACAGAAGGGTGCCCGTTCGGACTTCATGAAGATCGAACAGGACCGCGGTATTTCCGTGTCTTCGGCTGTGATGACCTTCGAGTTTGAAAAGAACATCTTCAACCTGCTTGATACGCCGGGCCACGAAGACTTTTCTGAAGATACCTATCGCGTGCTGACCGCAGTTGATTCCGCCGTCATGGTGATTGACGGTGCGAAGGGCATCGAGTCCCAGACCCGCAAGCTGTTTGAGGTCTGCCGTCTGCGTGATGTGCCGATCACGACGTTCGTTAACAAGCTTGACCGCGAAGCCCGTGATTCATTCGAACTGATTGATCAGATCGAACAGGATCTCGCCCTTGATGTCTCGCCGGTAACCTGGCCAATCGGGTCGGGCCGTGATTTCCATGGCTGTTACGATCTGGTCAATGATCAGCTTCTGTTCATGGAAAAAGGCGGCAATGTCGTCAAGGAAGCCATTCCGATCAAGGGTCTTGATGATCCAAAGCTTGATGAACTGATCCCGGACTATCTTCTGGAAAAGCTGCGCGAGGAAGTCGAAATGGTGCGCGAAATGTGCCCGCCATTTGACTTGCAGAGCTATCGCGAAGGGCATCTGACGCCGGTCTTCTTTGGGTCGGCCGTCAATAACTTTGGCGTGCGTGAATTGTTGCGCGGCATTGGCGAAATTGCACCGACCCCGCGCCCGCAAGAGGCGGCAACGCGTCTGGTCGAAGCGATTGAACCAAAGGTGGCGGGCTTTGTTTTCAAGGTACAGGCCAACATCGACCCGAACCATCGTGACCGCATTGCGTTTATTCGTCTGTGCTCTGGCCACTTCAAACGCGGCATGAAGCTCAAGCATGTCCGTGCCGGCAAACAGATGGCGGTGCATAACCCGATGCTGTTCTTTGCCAACGAGCGTGACATTGCCGAAGAAGCCTGGCCGGGTGATATCATCGGCATTCCCAACCACGGGACGCTTCGTATCGGCGATACCCTGACCGAGGGCGAAGAGCTTCGCTTCCGCGGTGTTCCGGCCTTTGCCCCGGAATTGCTGCAGAAAGTCCGTCTGGATGACCCGCTCAAGGGCAAGCACCTTCAGCGCGCGCTTGAACAGCTCGCCGAAGAGGGCGCCTCACAGGTCTTCAAACCGATGATGGGTGCAGACTGGATCGTGGGTGTGGTTGGGCAGCTTCAGTTCGAGGTTCTCAAAGAACGCATCGCGGCTGAATACGGCATCAAGGTGCATTTCGAACCGACCCCGGCCTATGCCGCGCGTTGGGTGGTTGGCGATCCGGCGGAAATCAAGAAGTTCCGCGATACCAACCAGTCCGCGCTGTTTGAAGATCACGATGAAACGCTGGTCTTCATTGCGCGCAATGCCTGGCATCTTGATACGACCCAAAGCGACTGGCCGAACCTCAAATTCGAATCCACTCGCGAACAGAACCTGATTGCTGCGTAATTAGCTCAGAATGCAACTGATTAAGATAAGGCCACTGATCCAATCGGTGGCCTTATTCGTTTGAGATAATCTTCCAAGCAGAATTGCCAATCTTGCAAGCTGGATGAGGTCGGTAGGGTCTTCGAGTGATGGCATGTGAGCTCCAACAATAAATTTGTCTCACACACCATTATTCACATATTTTCTGCTGACAGAATCGTCATGTTCAGAAACTTAGTTGCCGATGAAATATCGGCCAACACCGACCAGAACCATTCCGACCGCCATGGCGGCAAACAGGTTGCGCGCGAGTGCCATGGTAATCACGGTGGCAGCAGCACCAGCAATGCCAATCGCACCTGCCGAAAGGGCGCTTGGTACCCAGACGGAAATCAAAACGGCACCGGGCAGGCGTTCCAGCACATGCGCCCAACGGCCATGTTGCGGCAAACGGTCCGCCATCAGAAGGCCCCCCAAACGCATGCCATAGGTCACGGCTGCCATGCCAAGAATGGTCAGAACGGCTTCAAGACTGAAACTTGTCAGATCGGGAAATTGGGTCATTTGCCTGTCTCCACTGCGGGGGTGGCGCTGTTTGTGCCTTCCGGTGCGCTATAGGCATTGCGGCCTTCGACGGCAAATTCGGCCTCAAGGCTGTCATCATCCATGTCTTCACGCCATGTCAGCGCGGCAACAACCACCCCTGCACCTGCACCGACCAGGATCGACCAGGTTCCGGGCAAGGTGAAATGACCAATCACGGATCCGATGGCCGCTGCAATCCAAGGCAAAAGGTCAACGCGCCCCTTCCACATGCCAATGGTGAGTGCGGCAAACACGGCAGTGAACGCGAAATCAAGCGCATAGACTTCCGGGTCAGGAATGCCGCCGCCAAGCAGGTAACCAACCGTATTGCCCGTCGCCCAGACCACACCAAGGAACATCCCGCCGCCCAGCAAGAAGCCTGGATTGGCAAGGTCCTTTTGGGTCATCGACACGGCCCAGTTTTCATCGGCGACCATATGCATGCCGGTCACCTTGACCCAGAGCGGGCGACCGCGAAACACGGGGCGCAAGGATGCACCGATCAGGATATAGCGCATATTAATCACCGCGGTTGCGATGATGATGGTGGCACTCGGTATGGTTTCGCGCCACAGATCGACCGACACGAACTGTGCCGATCCGGCAAACACAGCCAGGCTCATGAATAAAAGTTCGCCAAGCGACAATCCGCGCTGTGCGGCCAGAACGCCAAGCACCGCACCAAAGATGATGGTGCTGGGCAAAAGCGGCAGGCAGGCAAGGGCGCCGCGTCTGATGGTGTCAGAACCAAAATGGCCCGTTTTGGGCTGGCTTTCCGGGTGTTTTTCGGGCTGTCCGGGGCGTGACATTTCCGACGTTTCCTATGGTTGTTGGCAGCCGGTTCTTTGGCGTGACCGGTGCGTCCTTTTTATCATGCGGTGGGCGAGGAGCCATTGTTTCAGGCTCCATAATGATCGACACCAGATAGTCGGTCTTGGACGATATTGCTATCGATTGCGATTGCCGGTTTTCACTTGGCAGTCAGGCAGCGTCGTCTGCGAAATCAGCAATCAGCATATCAAGAAACAGGTTGGTGATCGGGTCGGGCTGTTTGGTGTCATCAAGGCTTGCCTGAAACGTGACCTTCACCGTCAATCGGTCGGGCAGAATCATGCGCATGCGACCGGCATCGACAAACTGCTTGGCATAGTGTTCGGGCAGATAGCCCAGAAATGCACCTGACAGGATCAAACGTGCTTCGGCCTCCATGTCTGATACGGTCGCGTGTGGCCGGGCAATCGCGAATTCCTTTAGATCCCTGCCAAGCCAGGATTTGCGCCCGATCAGGCGGTAACGCCGGATTTCATCAATGTCGATTTTGTCATCGGGCTGCGTAAAAAGCGGATGGTCCGATCCGCAATAGAACCGATGGGTTTCACCGTAAAGGGGGATATAGCGCAGACCCAGAACGGTTTTTGGAAAACTGCAGATGCCAATCTGGATATTGTCGGTCACCACTTCGCGCAACAGGTCATTGGGCGGATAGGTCACGACATTGAGCGTCACATCCGGGGCGCGTTCCATAAAGCGTGCAATGGTTTTTTCGATCCGGCGTGCAGCAGGATCGGTGATGGTATTATCCGTCAGTCCGATGGTCAGGGTCCCGCTTAGCTTGTCACGCAACGCCCGCATCTTGGTTTCATATTGCGCAACAGATTTGAACAGCCGGTGGGCTTCTTCAAATACCACCTGTCCCTCAGCCGTCAGCGCAAAGCCACCCCGTCCGCGTTTGCAAAGTGTGAACCCAAGCCGGGTCTCAAGGGCGGTGACATAGCTTGAAATTGTTGAAAGTGACAGGTTGAGATCGCTTTGTGCAGCGGCAAATCCCCCGGCCTCTACGATGGTCAGGAAAATACGAAAAAGCTTCAGGTCCGCCTGTTCCGTGATCATCGGGTCAATTCCGTTCAGTAAAAGTCATTACTTTGGGGATTTCCAAAGTAAAGTTCAGAAATACGTGATTTTTAAGTGCCGCGCAATTTGATCTGATCGGGCCAACAACAATATCCGCCCATTGGTTCAATGTCCGCGAACCAATGCCCCGATCAGGAGGTCCCATGTTCACCGACGACAAGCTTGCAAAATTGCGCGAAAAATACGGCAACACCAAAGGCGCAGACATTTTTGATCCGCATTTTCGCGAAGTGGCTGCATCGCAGTTTTCTGAAAGTGGCGGGCGCAAATGGCCATTTGCCGGTGTGCCAACTTTCCTTGATGCGCCGTTTGCCGCCGATGCCGAGAACGAGAATTTTGCAGGCCTCGACATCGCGCTGGTTGGCGTGCCGATGGATCTTGGTGTCAGTAATCGTGCCGGTGCACGACTTGGCCCGCGTGCGGTACGCAATATCGAACGCATCGGTCCGTATGAACATGTCCTGCGCATGGTGCCCGGGGCCATGGCGCGCATTGCTGATATTGGCGATGTCCCGTTTCGCAGCCGATATTCATTGGAAAGCTGCCACGAGGATATCGAGGCCTATTTCAATAAGATCGTTGGTGCCGGTGTCATTCCGATTGCCATCGGCGGGGATCATTCGATCAGCTATTCGATCCAGAAGGCGGTCGGCAAGGATCGCCCTGTCGGCATGATCCATCTTGATGCCCATTGTGATACCTGCGGGGAATATGATGGATCGCGGTTCCATCATGGTGGCCCGTTCCGCGAGGCGGTGATGGATGGTGTGCTTGATCCCGAACGCACCATACAAATCGGCATTCGCGGCTCGTCGGAATATGTCTGGGAATTTTCCTATGACAGCGGCATGACCGTGATCCACGCCGAAGAAGTCCCGAAAATGGGCGTTGAGGCCGTCATCGCCAAGGCGCGCGAAGTGGTCGGCGATGGCCCGGTTTATCTGTCCTTTGATGTTGATTGCCTGGATCCGTCCTTCGCACCAGGCACGGGCACGCCAGAAGTCGGTGGCCTGACCTCGCGCGAGGCATTGGCGATCCTGCGTGGTCTTAAGGGGATTGATTTTGTCGGTGCCGATGTTGTCGAGGTTGCCCCGCAATATGATGCCACGACCAACACCGCCCAGGTCGCGGCACAGGTTCTGTTTGAAGAGCTTTGTCTGGTGGTCGACGCGATGAAGCGTCGCAATGGCGAAGCATAAGGCCTTGCCGTAAAACCCGATAAACGACCTGTCCGTCCGCTTTGTCGTTATGGACAGGTCTTAATGATCAAGACTGGCGATAAACGCACCGGGACTGACACCCCACATGGCCTTGAAATGTCGGTTCAAATGGCTTTGGTCGGCAAAGCCCGTGGCAGCTGCTGCATCAGCAATGGTTGATCCGTCAAACAGCATCCGCTTGGCCCGGCGCAATCGCATATGGTTGAAATAGGTGTGTGGCGGAAGCCCGGTTGCTGCACGGAAAACGCGGAGCAAATGAAACCGGCTAAGCCCGGTCACTGCGGCCAGATCATCCAGTGATATATTCGCATCCAGATGGGCCGCCATATAGTCAATCACCGCCTCGACGCGCTTGTCCTCGGACCCCGGTTGATAGGAATAGGGCGGGGCATCCGCATGGCGCAGCGCAAAGCGGGCTGCGCTGTAAAGAAGCTGGCTGTCGCGTTCCAGCAACCTGTTTGAGCCGTCTTCTTCCGGCCGGAACAGGCGGTGCAGACCTTGCAGTTGCAAATGCAATTCCGGGTCATTGACCACACAGGTGCCAAAGAATGGCAAGCCGGTGTTCTTTGGTGATGTCTCTGCCACCAGTTCACCAAACACCTTCGGGTCGATGAACATGATTTGGTACTGATACCCATCATCAGATGCCGGGCCACCGTCATGAACTTGCATCGGGTTCATCATCAATATCTGTCCGCGCGCGGCGACATAATTGGTCCCACGCGTCATGAACCGCTCGGCCCCATTCAGGATAGTACCAAACGCGTAATAGTCGTGGCTGTGTTTCGGGAAAGAGAAATTCTTGTAGTCGGCCTCGAACATATCAATGCCGTCGGCTGCCCGCCAATGACGGGCAATCTCGCGGGGACGCCTGGACGCCGGTCGGGATGATCCCGGACGTCGGGCAGGCGCAGAGCTATGTCGCGACGCGTTGTTCATCGCCTCATTATAGCGTTTCTAACGATGCGGAGCTTGTACAATATTGTCATGGCGACATTTTAATCCGCCTTCTTCCAATGGGTGCCAGAAAGCGAAAATGGGTCTGGCTGTCGTGCCGATTCGCGGACCAAGACCGCAAAACTGACTTTTTGACGCATTTTGAAATGGATAATGTGCCCCCGCCCAATTGTATAGATGCATGTTCATATGAACATTTTCAGGCGGGCATTTTGTTGTTTTCTATATTCTGAATGCGCGTCTTGTACGTTGCGACATGGACAAATGCTGATTTCATCCAACTGAAACAATCCCGGACGCCGAGCGGATGTAAGGATCACGCCAAGTGTAGTTCTTACTGTTTGGATGTCCCATGTTTCTTGACCGAATTCGCATTGGTTCGCGCATTTTCGCTGGTTTCTTCGTTCTTGTGGTTATGCTTGTCGGCCTGTCTGCGCTGTCTTCAACCTATTTGCTGGGGTTTGGTTCCCATGCAGACCGCATAGCCAAAAGCACTGGGTTGGTCGGACTTGCCAACGACTATGCATTGCGCCTTGAACGCCTGTCCAATCAGGTTCTGCTGTTTGCCCAAACGGTCGACCCGCTTGATCGTGACGGCATCGCCACGATCCGCGAAGCAGCAGAGCAAAGCGGCGCGACGTTGGTAGCTGAACTGCGGATGAATGGTGATACTGAGCGGGCCGATGCGCTTGAAAGCCTGAGCGCAGATTACATCGCGACGCTTGAACCACTTGTGCTGCGCGCGGAAAACCTGTCTGCGGCGTCAGAAACCATGTTGCTTGGGGCCAATCAACTCGGAAAATCTGCGGCCCGGCTCGAAGATTTCATCGCCAAGCGAAACCCGGCCATCGCCGAAAAATTCGCCGACAAACTTGCAACAGCCAATTTGTCCGCAATCGTTAATTCGTTGCAGTTCTCGATACTGCGCACCCCGGAATCCCTTGATGCCGCACGCACACAGACCTCTGCCCTGACGGACTTGCAGGAAGAAATCAAATCTTCCTTTGATGGCTTGACCCGCAATGACAAAAAGCTGTTTTCCTATGCAATTCGCGACAATGATTTGCTGAAACAGGGGGCAAATCAGTTGGAAGCCTCGATTGCCGGTTTCCGCCAGTCGATGGATGCCTTTAAGTCGGCGGTCCGCGAAGTTCAGACCATCACCCAGAACATTCGATCCGATGCGATGGCCAATCAGATCGCGCTTGTCGATGCTGCGCACAGCCAGTCAGAAAACTCTGCCCTGACCAACATTGTGGTGGCGGCCATCGGTGTTGTGGTTGCTGTTGCCCTGGCTCTTGGGATCGCCATGAGCATCCTGCGCCCACTTAAACGTGTAAATGGCGACATGACCCGCCTGAGCGAAAACGACACCAATATCGCCCTTGCCGATATCCAGCGTCGTGACGAATTCGGTGCAATGTCGCGCACGGTGGCCATTTTCCGGGAAAATGCGTTTAAGATCGAAAGAATGGCTGAAGAACGCATCACGCTTCAGCGCATCGAAGAGGAAAAACGCCGCGCCTCATTGGGGGCGATGGCCGAAACGATTGAAGGCGAAACCACGGGCCTTGTTAAATCGGTCAATCATCAGGTCACCCGTATGCGTGAAGCCGTGATTGAAGTCGCGGCAGCGGCCGAACGTGTGACGGTGCAAACCGAATCTGCGAACGGTGCCGCACAGGACAGCCAGTCACATTCCAATGCCATTGGTGATGCTGCCAACCGCCTGCGCGAAGCCATCGTCTCGATTGCCAACCGCGTCGAGCATCAGCGCGAAATTGCCCAGAACGCCGTCGGTTCGACCGAGGAATCGGCAAAGGCCGTCGATGACCTGCGCGAAGTGGCGACCAGCATCGAACAGATTGTCGATCTGATCCGCGGCATTGCCGGGCA
>CERC01041378.1_pt1 | contig 21578 bp, 17 predicted proteins | sample 530921 | NCBI WGS metagenome assembly CERC01 (sample SAMEA2621099, study PRJEB7988) | marine metagenome | isolation source: saline water (ENVO:00002010), including
GAGCGGTTCAAGTTCAAGGCAACGATTACAGGCATGCTGGTTGCCTGCCGAAAATCGTTAACGTCGAAATTGGATCATTCTGTAAGCCCCATAGGGTGGACATTAAATTGACTTTCTGCATTGTCAGGCAGCTTGAAAAGGACGCGTCATTTCACTGCGCTATCTTTCGCGCATTAAGTCAATTTACTCTCCACTGAGAAAGCTTAGGGCTTGTTCGTAGGTTCCCTAAGATATAGAGCAGTATTGCAATACAATTAAAGATGATACGTTTCATATTGATATGTAAGTATTTGGCTAATTTTTTAGTAACTCTTTATGAACTATCAGGTAATCTAGCTTTATCATCCAAAAGATGATGCTGATGCTTTATGTCTATAATTAACTAGGCAAGTTAATACACGTAGTATTGCTAGTATATAAGAGCGAGCCCCCTAAAAGACTCACCCTTAAATATCGGCATCTACAGTTCAGACATAATAACTCTAACCTTTTCAAAGTAAGCAGCTTCAGGTAATACACCACCATCATATAATGTTTTTAGTTTGCGTAAGCGCTCTTCGATACTACTGTCAGTTTTCTGAGCTTGTTCTAATTCAATGATTCGAGCCTCTAACGATACACTAGATAACTCTTGCTGTTGTTCTGATAAATATTTTGTATCTAAACTTTGCCCTTTCTTCTTTATCACTACATATTCATAGGTACGATTGAGATCAATCGATAACCAGTCTGATCTATTATCAACTTTTTTAGCTCCCTCAAACGTGACTAAATCCCAACCGTGGCTATTTGACCGCGCAATTTCACCATTACTTAAATCATTTTTTAACCGACCGTATGTTCCTGTAATTCCAGTACTACGCTGATACTTACCTAACAAATCAACATGCATGGCCCCTAACAATAGATTCAATCGTTTATCTTTAATAAAGACGGAACCGCTAATAGAGAGCCTTTTACGCCCTAAATAAGATGAACGTAGATCAGAAACAGAGAAAGCAACAACTTCACTCTGCTTAAGCTGTATCAAAGCTTCACTTAATTTATTTCCTAATAAATCAATTTCCCTGTCCGTAAATACTCGAACAGGTGCATCTTTCTGTGTATCCCAAAATGAATCGTCTGGACGATAAGGGCTATTTTTCACCTGAACATGGCTTAGTATTCTTGCAATCGTGCTAACGGGAATACGATGAGGGTGATCATTATTCACCGCGCCATCGAGTTCATTAATAACAATGTAGTCTGCTTTCTTTTTCCAAACTACTTCAGGTTGCGAATTCACATTCATTGAACTCAACAACAAGAATGGCAATAGTAAAAACAACTGCAAAGATCTAATAATCACGGCATTTTCCCTTTAAATCATATAAGTAAAGGTACTAAGCAAACTCTATGCCCCCCGTATATTCAAAGAATGATCGATTAAATGCATATAAAAGTGAGTTAACTGCTTATCTTGAAAAAAAATGCGACACTCTGTATCACACCCGTGAGTCACTTCGCATCACGCCACCCTGAACATTTTCTATCCTTAGATAGGAAATGACCTAGATCTAATCTAACTGTTCACTAAGAAACCTACGAATAAGCCTCAAGCACCTCAGGCTTACAGAGCGGTTCAAGCTCAAGGCAACGATTACAGACATGCTGGTTGCCTGCCAAAAATTGTTAATGACGAAATTGGATCACTCTGTAAGCCCCATAGGGTGAAGATTAAATTGACTTTCTGCTTTGTCAGGCAGTTTGAAAAGGACGCGTCATTTCACTGCGCTACCTTTCGCGCATTAAGTCAATTTACTCCCCACTGAGAAAGCTTAGGACTTGTTCGTAGTTTCCCTAACAATGTATTACTTAATATCGAAGAATTCACATAAATGATGCTCACTAAACACACTCTCTAACAACCCTTTGATGAATAACTTTGATTAAAAAATGAATTGATAAGCTTATTAAGTGCAGCTGGTTTTTCAGCATGTACCCAATGTCCAACATCATCCATCACTTCGATAACTGCTTTAGGGTATAGCCTCTTTATAACTGGCTCATGCTCAGGAAGGATATAATCTGATAAACCTCCCTTAACAAATATTACAGGTCCTAAAAACTGTACATTAGATTTCGGTCCATCAAGAAGGTCGGCATAAGATTTTTCAATACTTGGAAAATTACATCTCCATTTATACCCTCCGTCTACGTAGATCAAGTTCTTAAGTAAAAAGCTACTAGTTTGAGCATCAATCCCAGCCTGAAGTAGAACTATCTCTGCATCTTGGCGATTTTTCAGCTCGCGTAAATCAATTAAACTTAGCGCTCTAAAAATATGAGTATGGCGGTTATCATAGGCGATAGGAGCTATATCAATGACGACAAGTGATTTGATCCGATCCGGACAAATCGATGACAATTCCATCGCTACTTTACCTCCCATTGAATGGCCTATAACACTTACTTCAACAAGCTTTAATTCATCAAGTAACGCTACAACATCCAGTGCCATAGAACTATGAGTACATTCATCACAATGCTTTGACTTACCATGATTAGCTAGGTCAATACTAATTACTTGATAAAACTTACTTAAATACCGTGCTAAACAATTTAAATTATCCAAAGAACCAAATAAGCCATGTATCAATATAATGGAATCACCACGGCCTTGTACTTCATAGTTTAATGACATTATTTACTACCCCACTACTTAATCGACCATCCGCATAAGAGATTTCAAACTCATTCCTAAAAAACAGGCGAACTAAATCGATCGGCCTTGTTTTCTATTCAGCATATACACTGCACAAATGGAGCCAAAATGGGGGTAACTGATTAACATTTAAAAGATTTTTGGAAAAGCAATCGAGGAAAAGACGACGATACATAAATAACAATAAGGTAAAGATGGCTAAATTCAAGTACACCTTTAAGCTAATAGCTTCAACTATCAGGATAGAATCCACTATCTAAAGCTATGAATAGAAATATGCTTAGGTAACCTTCAATTGAATCATAGCAATCAAATTGAAGGTTTTTCACTAATGAATCTAATCATCCGCAAGAAGATCATATTTATTCATCTTACGATGTAAAGTAGATCTGCTGATGCCAAGCGTTTTAGCTGCACGAGTAACTACCCAACGATTTTGCTCCAAAGCCTGAATTAATTCATTTCTCTCAGACCCCCCTGCTGGGTCAGAAGAAATACAAACCATCCGAGTAGGCGGTAACACCCCACCTCCTGCTTCAGGAGCACCATATGCCTCTAATGAAATATCATCACTGAAAAGCTCTTCGGGAAGATCCTCTAGATCAATAATGTTGCCTTCTATCATGCATAGAGCGTACTGCAAAGTATTCTTTAGCTGTCTGATATTACCTGGCCAGTGATACTGACATAATAACCTCATAGCAGCTTCACTGACCTCTATATTTTCGGTACCATCTTCATCTTTACAAAGCTGATCCAAAACTTTTTTTATAATAAGAGGTTTATCTACACGCTCTCGAAAACTTGGTAAAGGTACTTTAAAACCACTAATACGATAATATAGATCTTCCCGGAAGTCCCCTCGACCAACATATTCTTTTAAGTCTCGATGCGTGGCGCAAATAACATTTAATTTCACTTTTATAGGAGCTAATTCTCCTAACGGAATAATTTCACTCTCCGCCAAAACCCTAAGCAAACTGGCTTGCAACTCAAGCGGCATGTCACCTATTTCGTCCAGGAATAAAGTACCTCCATTACTGGCCTGAATTTTACCGACTTTACCTGACTTTAAACCACCGGTGAATGTACCCGCACCATAACCAAACAATTCGCTCTCGATTAAAGATTCCGGAATCGCGGCACAATTCAACGTAATGAAAGGCTTATCGGCTCGATCACTACTATCATGCAAAGCCCTAGCCCAAACTTCCTTACCCGTTCCAGTTTCCCCTTGTAATAGAATACTGATCCCTTTGTTTACAATTCGCTGGCAACGATTTGCTTGTTTTAATAAATTAGGTTCTTTTCCTGCAGCAGACAGTAAAGAAGAATTAATTTCAGCATCTATCCCTGAAGGTCTAACGGTAGAACCTTCATAAATAATTGCTTTAGTAACCTCTTTATCTTTTTTAAAAGGGCCACTCTGTAATAGAGCTGCATGAAACTTATAAGGTTTCCCCATTACTTGAATGTAGTGTTCGACTGATATAGAAGCTTCTAATTGTTCCAAACTGAGATCAAAAATATCCTGAAATTTACGCCCTACGATTTCATAACGATCTCTGCACCCCATTGTTAAAAGAATAGGGGTAGTAGCCGCAACAATAATATCTCTATCATTCACAGCAATAAGCGCTTTAGTCACAGAAACAACAGGAGAAACAGATATACTCACAATGCGCTGGTTATGATAAGCATCTTTAAAAACTAACGCTTCTACTTCATCTGCTGTTTCAGATACCAGATTCAATGCCAATGCTTGACATAATCGATTACCTGAAGCAAAAGTCGACACATCAATTGCACCAAACGGCGTGCCATCAGGCGAAATAAGAGGCGCAGCAGAACAACTGAAATTATGTAAATTGATACCATAATGTTCTTCTGCATAAACAGTCACGGGGCTACATTCTGTTAAGCAAGTGCCTAATCCATTAGTCCCAACAACGCTTTCAGACCACAAAGTCCCTTGCCGTAACCCTTTCGCTACCAAGTCGTGGCCAACATTGGACTCGGCAAACGTTTTCACTGCAACCCCTTCCTCATTAGTGATAAGAACAGTGTAGCCTCCATGTTTTGACAAGGTACGAATCTTATCAAAAACCCACACCGAATCACTTAGGAGCTTTTCCATTGGCTCACGACGTTCTTTAACTTCTGAATCAGAGAGAGAGACAAGCTCTACATCAGAATTAGAAGAAATTTTGTAACGATCACGACATCTTTCCCATGACGACTCGATAAATTTATCTTTGGAACCGCTCCCTTTTTCGGTTTCCTCCAAAAATTTTACATTCTTAAGCTTAGAATGGTCTGGACTATTGGTAGACATCAACTCACCTGCTCACTCCCGATCTCTAAGCCATAGACTTTGAATACGGGTACTTTTTATATTTATATGTGCCAGTCTGTAACAATACAGTGCCCTATGGCAATACTACTTATTAAACTAAAACAGCAGACTTAGGCACTGTTTTTTCGATAGTATGACCCACATTAATCATAGTCCTAATCATGGCCCTAATGTAAATTAAGAAAAAACACTTAGAACACCACTCCAACAAAATTATTAGAGTGTTCCGTATTCGTCCGCATGATATGAAGATCGAACCAAAGGCCCACATGCAGCATGCACAAAACCCATTTCAATAGCTAATACATGTAAACGTTCAAATTCTTCTGGCGTAACATATCGTTCAACTGGTAGATGATAATTACTAGGCTGAAGATATTGGCCAATGGTTATCATATCAACATTGGCTTCACGTAAGTCACGCATTACCTCATGAATCTCATGCTCAGTCTCTCCTAGCCCTAACATAATACCTGACTTAGTTATTATATCTGGATGCTGCTCCTTAAAACCTTTAAGTAACTTTAATGATTCAGCGTAATCAGAACCGGGACGGATTTCCTTATATAAACGCGGCACAGATTCGAGATTATGATTCAGAACATCCGGTACACATTCCTCAAACTTACCCATTGCAACTTCTAGGCGACCGCGAAAATCTGGTACCAAGCACTCAACTTTAATTGTGTTACTTCTTTTTCGAATCTCAGTAATACAAGATACAAAATGTTCAGCCCCACCATCACGGAGATCGTCTCGATCTACTGACGTGATCACTACATACTTTAAGGCCATGCTGGTTACCGCTTCAGCTAACAATTCGGGTTCTTTTTGGTCCAAAGCATTTGGTCTACCATGAGCAACATCACAGAAAGGACAACGCCTTGTGCAGATGTCACCCATAATCATGAATGTTGCAGTTCCTTTGCTAAAACACTCATACAAGTTAGGGCAACTAGCCTCTTCACAAACTGAGGCTAAATTATGCTGGCGCAGCGTACTTTTTATTTCATCAACATTCGGAGATGCGTTATATCTAACTCTCAACCAATCTGGCTTTTTAAGTTTAGTATCTTCCGTCGTAGGGATGATTTTTACAGGGATACGATCAACTTTATTCTGACCGCGCTGTTTTATACCCTGCTGCGAACTTAATTTTTGCATAATGGTGCAAGCTCCAATAATAAAAAGGAGCGCGTTGGACGCGCTCAAAAGTTCTGCTTTGGGAGCGCAGAAGCGGAGGTAAAAACTCTCATCGTTAACAACTAAATAGATCTGAGACCATACTCTTTGAAAATCTTTCCAAGTGTCCCATCATCCTTCATATCAACTAGTAGTTTATTAAATGCCTTTCTTGTTTCTTCATCAGCTTTCCTCAAGCCTAATGCGTAGTCATAATTCAGTTCAACATTCAGAATTTTTTCGGCATCCACAACCTGAAACTGCTGACCATGTTGTTTTTGTATCCAGCCACTTGCCACATTAGTCACAAGGGCAACATCTATTTCTCCATCAATAAGCGCCTGTAAACGACTCGCTTCATCACGGAAACGTACGGCCAAATCAATATTATTTTGATTCAAAGCATGCGATGCAACACTACCGGGTGATACACCTACAACCTTAGATTTTAGGTCACGTATACTATTGATCTTTTTCTCACCACTACGCGTGACTAAATTAAACTCTAAGCGCAAATAAGGGTCTGAAATCAACATATACTTAGAATCACCATCTCCCAATCTAGCAACCCCTGTATAGAAATCACAGCCCGTTTTTTTTGCTTGGCGTCTTGGCATAATCCACGATATGTTCAACGCTACATCTAGCTTTTCAGCAAAGGCCTTTGCCATATCAACCTGAAAACCCTGCGGTTTTCCTGCCCGCTTAGAAAAGGGCATCTGATCAGGATGGACACAGAGTTCGATTTCTCCAGTTTGCTGAATATGCTTTAAACTATCAGCCGCTGCTAATGGGCTTAAAAGCATACAACTTAGGACTGCCAGTTTTTTTATTGTTGTAAACATGCAGACTCTCCTTAAATTTATTTCTCTTCACTTAAAGACATAATATAAGTCACCAGTTCCCAACGCTGCTCTGGTGTAAATGTTCGTTTCCAAGGAGGCATAACTAATGAACCTCGCTTCTTGCCTTTAGTAATCGTCTTAAATAAATAGTCAGAATCAAAATCGCGCCCTTGCAATTTACGTGCTTTACCACCCGAACCTTGATGTCCATGGCAATACACACACGTCTGATTAAATCGTTTTTCACCATTTTGAACAGAGACAGCTTCTTTGCTAAAAACTTTAGCTTTCATTTCAGCAACATATTCGGGTGTTTCTTTATTGGTCTTCTCTTCAGTAGTTTTTTCTTTAGTGTCAACCGGTGGCGCAACTGCGCATGCAACACCACTTGTCAAAGTAAGTGCGATAAGTGCGTAACGTACTGCATGAAGAATATTTTGAGTGTTCATAGTTACCTACTCCCAATAGATAGCTTAAAAATTGGAGGCGACAGTGTAGCCGCCTCCATACGCTGTAATTAGTCGTCCAGAGTGAATGCAACGAGCGCAGCACCACCTGGTAGACCACCAATTTCAGGGAAGGCACTTGCCATAAAACCAGGCGCATGAGAACCAAAGCCTGTTGAAGCAAGGATGTACTGTTTACCGTTGACTGAGTAACTTACAATACCGCCACGTAGACCTGAGCCCGCATTAAAGTCCCATACCTTATCGCCATTTTCTGCGTTATAAGCATGGATAACGCCATAAGGGTCGCCATTAAAAACTAAGTTACCGCCAGTAGTTAGTACGCTAGCAAGACCTGGTAACGGGTAATCAATTGACCACTTCAATTTACCTGTAATAGGATCACGGGCATCAAGACGCGCTGAAGCTTTTTTACCTGGAGGCGGAACGGCTACTAGCTTACTCACGCCTAGATATAAACCAGCGATACCGATATTTTCATGCTCTTGAGGAGCTGGAACTACAATGTTACAAACCTCCATAGCATTGGTATACCAAAGGCCTGTATTAGGGTTGTAAGCACCATGATTCCAGCTACGCGCACCTAGTAGGTAAGGACAAATTGTTGTTTCTTCACCCGTAGGCATCGGCTTTCTGCCGATTAACTCGCCTGTTTTCGGATTTATACCTTTAACAAAATTGATATTTTCAGCAAGTGGCCATACATTCTCAACTTCTCCCGTATCTTTCTCAAGCACGAAAACGTAGCCACTCTTATTAAGATGAACAAGTACATCTTTGCCGTTATGCTTTAAGCTCAGCGCTTCATAAGCTGCATCATAATCCCAAACATCATGTGGAATTTCTTGACGAGACCATTTCAGCTTACCGGTCTTAGGCTCAATCGCTAACAGACTGGCACTATGTTTATTATCACCTTCACGCTCGGCACCATAGAAATCAGGCGCTGCGTTTGAAGTACCAATAAAGATAGTATCGCTCTTTTCATCATAAGTACCTGGTAACCAAGCACCACTACCACCAACTTCACCCGAATCGCCAGGCCAGCTCTTCGGATCGTCTTTCTCAAGAATCTCGAAGGTCCACATCTTCTCACCAGTGATTGCATTCACGGCAAAAATTTTACCTTGTGTCGGCTGATCTCCACCGGTAGTACCACCAAACAATACGTCACCCGCTAACTGCGGCGGGGATGAAAAAAGACAGCCATAACATTTTTCTAGATCCGTAATCTGCGTCGACCACTTCTCCTTACCAGTCTTCTGATCCAACGCAATGAAGCGCCCATCTAAAGAACCTACATATACATTTCCATGCCCAACAGTCACACCACGGCTTGCAGCCACATAGAAAACTTCATCTACAATTTCATCAAGCTCTGGCTGGTAGTGCCAAATCTTTTTACCTGACGCTGCATCTAATGCATAAACATTATTGTTTGGACCGATGTAATATGCGACACCATCGATAACAATAGGAGTAGCTTGCAAGCCCATCTGGACATCACCAGGCTGGTGAATCCATGCCACTTTTAACTTATCGATATTGTTAACATTAATCTGATCTAGGGGACTAAACCGCCAAGCATCAGACGTTCTGTGATACTGCGGCCAATCGTTAGGATTTTCCGATGCGGCTATTGCGGTTGTAGCAACACCCGACAATGCTAGACAGGATGTAACACTTGCTGATAGCACTAGTTTTTTTATTTTAATCACTTCTTGCTCTCCATCTATCAATATCATGCAGACTTAAATACCTTTATTTAAGGCCACCCTCTACGTACCAATGAAAAAGGCAAGTTATAGGCCAACACAAAAAACGGCAGCAACAAAAAAACATAACCAATTGAAAAAAAAGGGAAAAATAACTAAAACCTTAGAATTAAAAACCTACTCTTCATATCAGAGAAGAGTTAACCCTCCACCGCTCAAGTTACAGACTGTCTCAAGTAGTGCCACAGTTTGTAGTAACACCTTTCAATCACTTAAGAACTCACCTAGTTAAGACAGACAATACTTCTTATTAGGCTCAGAAACCTTTATCTACAAAGCTTCACAAACTAGAAAAGTAGGCATAAACATTGCTTTTTATACCTGTGACATTTTGTCACTTACAAAAACCACTATAAAAAGGAAACAAACATGAACTGGAAGAAACCAGCTTATAAAGATCTGAGGATTGGATTTGAGGTAACAATGTACTTCGCTAACCGCTAAGTAAATTGAATTAACATACGTGCCCGCCCCTGCTCTCTGCAGGGGTTCTGAAATACCCCCCCCAATTAGCATTTAAAGTTGATCCGCGTAAAAATTATCATTACGCAACCACCTATTCACCGCTCCCGCCTCCTTAACATCAGATATACAAATAAATAGTTAACAGACTGAAACAGTGTGGCTCATAAATTTGACACAGTCTGATTCATACCTACCTGTATTCGTAACTAAGCGCCCGATTTTCCTTATGTTATATAGGCTGTAGCCCTAAATCGCCCAATTAAATAACTGGCACAGAAAATGTACTTATAGAGCTCTAAGTAAAAATAGGTCAATAAGGAGCTTAAAATGAAAAGAACAAAAATTGTAGCGTCATGCTTTTTTTTACTCGCATTATTTACTGAATTAACTCAAGCCGGAATGCCAGGCATGCGTGGTACACAACACTTAGGTATTACGGTCCCTAATGTTGAAGAAGCGAAAGATTTTTTTACCCAGGTAATAGGCTGCGAGTCTTTTTACTCAATCGGCCCTTTTGGACCTTTTGATGATGATTGGATGACTGAAAACTTGAATGTCAATAAAAAAGCCGTGATAAAAACAGCCCATCTGATGCGCTGCGGTAATGGACCAGCATTAGAAATTTTCGAATACACCTCCCCGGATCAAGACAAATCACCTCCTAAAAACAGCGATATAGGCGGACACCATTTAGCATTCTATGTCGATGATATGGAAAAGGCTGTTACGTTTCTTGAAGAGAAGGGCATCAAAATCTTAGGCAAGCCACATACATTCACAGAAACGGGAATGAAAGGCTTAACATGGGTCTACTTTATGGCTCCATGGGGTATGCAGCTAGAGATTGTTAGCTATCCATTTGGTCAAGGCTACGAAAAAGAAACGGGTCGAAGAATGTGGGATCCACGCTACTAAGCCGCATACTTCGAAGTCAGTTAATAGCACTATCCGCAGATAGTGCTATTCATAAAAAATGGCCTTTATCATGAAAAAAATACTCACTATCGTTTTACTATTCTTCTCTTCAATAAGCTACGCTCATTTCACTCACTTTGAGCCCAGAATTCTCCATATCTATCAAGAAAGTGAAGGCACTACTGTTTTAATGCGTATGCCACTCCCCTTAATTTTACTGGATGAAAGTTGGAAAGGTATCGATAGCAACGAAAATATCCCCTATACCCGTCAGGTAAACATAGCTGATTCAGTAGAATATATTCTTCTGCACGAAAAAATAGATAGAGAGATTTTAACTTTCAAAAGCATCATTGAAAAAGGCCACTCCATCAAGATAAACGGAATTCCACAGACATATAAAATCACATCGTTACACATTTTTAATAGTGATAATCGTAAGCCATTTAGTAGTTTAGAAACTGCACTTGAGAATTTTGAAGGTCCTTTAACTATTGATAAAGACGCGATCGATTTATTCGATTCAGGCATTGATATAAAATTACACGTACCAAATACATCATTGACTAAAGATGATCTTTCCATTATTAGCGTTCTCGGGGACAGGTTCAACGCGATTAATCGACTTGCCAATATTGTTAATCTACATATTGGAGATAATCAAAAATCGATTACGACCGTTGGAATTCTCGACTATTCATCGATACACCCGCCTTCGCGATTTATTAAACTAGTAGACGGTTTTTTGGACGGTTTAAGCCACATTTTGATAGGGTTAGATCACGTTCTTTTCATGGTGCTTCTTTTTTTCACTGCTACAAGCTTTCTAAGACTATTTTCCCTTGCAACAGCCTTCACCATAGGCCATTCATTCAGTCTTATTCTTGGTAACAATTTGGCTGTCCAATCACCCATTTTCATACCAGGAATAGAATTCGTGATTGCTCTGACAATCGGCTTAACAGCAATTGCTTTATTATTTGATAAAGCAAAGCATTTAGGGACAACACCGCTTTTAATTATAGGTATAATCCATGGATTCGGGTTCTCTTTTGTCTTTAGCGAACTAGAAAAACAAGGCGCCCAAACTGATATTGCCAGCCTGGCTGGATTCAATATCGGTATTGAGGTCGGACAACTATGCATATACTTAATAGCGTTTCTGTTGACATCAATGATCAATCGGCTATTCAGCCTTCCAAAACCACTATATTTCTATACATGCATCATCACTCTTGCAGTGACAACTTATTGGATGGCTATTCGATCAATCCCTTTACTTGAATACATGGCGATATAATCATAACAATGAAGCCCGCAAGATAAGTTCGCCAAAAGCTAATGACTTAAATCATACACTCGGGACCAATCAGTTTCTTAATTCATTAAGTTATTTTATATATCCTATCACCCCCCATCAAGTAGCCCTAAAAACTTAATTAACCCTTAAGAAAAAACTCGGTTTATCGTGTTAAACACACTGAAGGGAATAGGTAGAGATAAGCATAAAACACGATAAACCGAGAAAAGGACTTACAAAGAACACATTTAACTTAATGAGAATCCATCATTAGCAATCTACATAAAGCAATATAAATGCCAACCATTAACCCTCCCCTCAATTTGAACAAATTATTTGCAAACATTGCTAAGTATGATGATATTGGACACTATTTTTTATAAAAATTTCCAACACCTGTTATTAAATAAAAAAATAGCAGCCTACTAATGTTACTTTCAATAAAGATCAACATTTCTTATATGCACACATAATAATCCATAAAATTAAAGGCAACAGTATGATTCAATCACTGATACAGACTGTTGCATTAAACAAAACCTGTGACACATTCCACTTCATTAAAAGTACCCACATAGAAAAAAACCGTTATTAATATCTACAAAAAATCTTAAAAACTTAAAAAAATCTCAAATAAAAAATTACAACCTACTGTTTTAAATACAAAATAACAAAAAATCCAGAAAAAACGACAGTAAAAAAAACGACAGCAGAAAAAATGGCACATTAAATGCTAAACCCCATAGAATAAAAAATTTCGTATTTATTACCTAAAAAACAAATATGAAATTAAGTTAATAATTCTAAATATAAAGTTCCATTGGGGAGTAAGTATATGAACATTAAGAAGGCATCCCAGGCAAAGCCTAGAATGGTAAGCCAAGTAAAAACCTTAACGGCTATGATTCTGCTATCAAGCGTGGCAAACACTGCCTCTGCCGATATATTGATCGGTGAAACAGATTCAACAAAACTATCTATGTACGGCATCTTAGATATTGGTGCCCTATATCAAGATAACGTTACAACCGATGGAAGTGAAAAGCTGGGCTTAGAAACAAGTGGATTACGTCAGACTGTTATAGGCTTCAAAGGTACACGTGATCTAGACAATGATATGGATGCTTTTTTCAACCTAGAAGCACACTTTGATTTAGACACAGGTATGTTCCACGGTACTGGAGATGCGGCTACAGATGCTGATGATAGCAGCGGCCGTCTCCTATTTCGCCGTCAAGCTAATATTGGTCTAAGTGGAGATTGGGGTACTGTCATCGCTGGTCGACAATATGGTCCGGCATTGCTTGCTCATTTATCAACAGAGCCACGTGTTTTTAAAGAACAGTTCTCTAACCTATACTCCTGGGCTTATAGCCAGTTGTTTACTACGGTAAATGGCGCTAATAGCGGCGGTCGTAATGCCAATAATGATGTAGGTATTTTCTTCAAAAATGCACTTCAATACCGTAACAATATCAACGGTGTAGACTTTGGTGTTTTATATTCTTTCGGCGGCCAAGAAGGTTCCCAGAAAGATGGTGATGTATTCGCATTAGGTGCAGCTTACACCACAGGTCCATTATCACTTTCTGGCTCCTACCAGAACATGAGAGATCAGCAAACGGGTGAAGATGTCGTCACTAGTTGGGCAACAGGCGCAGCTTATAACATTGATGATATTACGTTTAAAATTAACTATATGAATACGGAAAACAACGACCAGAATGGCAATGAGATACTCGATCTTGATGCATTAGGTATGGGCGTTGATTGGAAATGGGATCCAAAGCACACTGCCACAGTTGCTTATTACATAAATGAAGATAACGCTCCGGCAACAAGTTCAGAGACGAAATCATTAGTGATCAGTAACGAGTATACAATGGGAGATTCTACGATTCTTTACGCTCAGGCTGCTTACGTAGATGCTGATGCAGGTATGAGCACTGTTTCTCAATATGCAACCTCAATTGTTGCTAGTCCAGCGCCAGTTGGCGAGAAAACGACGCTTATAAACATCGGTGTTAACTTCGCTTTTTAGTACGAATTGATACAAAAATGGCCCCTGCTAAATAACGTCTTACCCCCTTCTAAGACGTTTTTAGCAACCCAATTTTTTCCATCGTAGCTGAACATGTTATTCAAAGCATTAGAGTAGCGACAAAGAACGACATACTAAACTTGATATCATCAAACTTCACGTTTCATGATTGTGGCACATGATAATAAATATGGTACATCAGTAAGTATATGTTAGTTACCATGAAGACTCTGGATTTTATTTTAATAACTTCACTCCCGGATAAGTTGTTATTATTTATTATCCAGTTAGTTAATCTGGCGTTACTGCCGCCAGATTGATGCACCTACTAAAGTAAAGTTACACAGTCTTTCTTCATCGCCCCCAAGCACCGAAGTTAGCTTTCTGTAACTTATATTTTTTAGGTTCTGGGTTTTTCAAGGCTTATTTATTGCCCCCAAACTATAAGTAAGGCCATGTATTTACCCTCAAAAACCGATACTTTAGAGTATCGGTTTTTTTTATCACCACTCCTAAACCTTACCTAGCAACTTTAAACACAGAGCATATAAATCCATTTTATTTATAGATGTATAATATTAATATTTAACTCCCTATAAATGATAAAAAACAACTATGACTCAAATAACAATCAACAATTATAAAAAATAAAGAATAATATTTTATCACTTAAAAAAGCAACACGTATTTAAATGACTAGATTTTCACTCTTAGACTCACTTAACTTTTATTTTAAAGCACATATCAGCGCGCGCATTAAGAGCCAGAACATAACAAGAATACAATATTACAGAAATCACTAAATATATAGCCAAGGATATTAAAAATAAATTAACATTATATAGAAAGGGATTTATAAAATAATATTGCAGAGGGAGAACTAAAAAAAACACGCCCGTAGGCGTGTGAAAAGCTGGACACCAATTTACAGAACTTAAAGTTTAAATCTCTTTTCGTTTCATTTGATCAGCAATATAGTCAGCCTGACGAATAGCCAATGCTACTATTGTAAGCGTTGGATTTTCCGTACCACTGCTAGTAAATTGACTCCCATCCGATACGAAAAGGTTTTTAATATCATGCGCTTGCCCCCAGCGGTTTACAACTCCATCACGCGCATGTTCACTCATACGGTTTGTTCCCATATTATGACTTGCAGGATAAGGGGGTAGATTATTTACTTTTAGAGCACCAATGGAATCAAATAGCTCTTTAGAGCGATCATAAGCATGATTTCTCATACGTGTATCGTTGATATGATCAGTCTTATAAACAACAGGAACAGGAAGACCATATTGATCTTTCTCAGTTGGGTGCAAAGTCACATTATTAGACTCAACAGGCATATCTTCCCCACAGATCCAAAAACCTGCCATGTTGTCATAGTTCTCAAGAGAATTAGCTAATTCACGCCCCCAGCCACCTTGACCTGGATTAAGAAAAGCCGACATAAATGGTAGACCTAAATGCAAGACCTCAAGTTCATACCCGGCCAAATGGCCACGACTTGGGTCATTGTCTTTCCATTCGTGGACAATACCTGGAACAACCGTACTTTTATACATATGAACAGGCTTTTCAAATTCAGCATAAACACCACCAGTCGTGTGGGTCATATAGTTTTGGCCTACTTGACCTGATGAGTTTGCTAAACCTGCAGGGAACATTGACGATTCTGAGTTTAATAACATTCTAGGCGACTCTATGGAGTTACCTGCAACAGCAACGATACGCGCTTTTTGTAGATGCTGATTACCATCTTTATCAGCATATAATACACCTGTCACTTTACCCGTATTATCATGCTCGATACGAAGCACCATAGACTGAGGACGAAGTTCCACCTTTCCTGTCGCTTCCGCTTTTGGAATCTCTGTGTACATGGTCGACCATTTGGCGCCTACTTTACAGCCTTGCATGCAAAAGCCATTAACTTGGCATGATGCGCGGCCATCACGAATCTCTGTATTGATAGCTAAATTGGCCTGCTCACATTTTGCACCAATACGCTTAGCACCCTCTTCTACAACTTTATAATGGCTGCTTTTACCGTGATAAGGCATACCTGTTGCCTTCGTACCACACACACCCATCTTACTTTCAGCTTTTTCGTAATAGGGAGCCATCTCTTCAAGAGTCACAGGCCAATCAAGAACATTGGCCCCGGCTACCGTGCCATTAGTCGTTTTCATTTTGAACTCATGTTCCTGAAAACGCATTGCAACACCTGCCCAATGCATTGTTGCCCCACCTACACCTTTTACAATCCAAGCTGGGAGATTTGGAAAGTCCTTCGCAATGCGTGCTGGCCCTTCAACATAACGCTTATCCAGCCACGAGATTTTACCGAACATTTTCCATTCGTCATTTTCGATATCATCGAATGTAAAACGTTTACCCGCTTCTAAGATTACAGAGCGGATTCCTTTTTGAGCCAGCTCATTGGATAAAGTACCACCACCGGCACCTGAACCTATGATTACAACTAAGCTATCATCATTTAAATCAAATTTAGCAGACATCTTTATTTACCCCGTTTAAATCCAGTCATTTTTGTCGTAACCACGATTGATATAACCGCCTTTTTCCCAAGCAGAACCACCGAAACCAAAACGAGGCCAAAGCTCCGGATTGTTGTAGATTCCCATCATGAGAGCACCTTTAATTTTCTGGAAGAAAGGTGACGCTTCGAGTGATTTTAAGACAACCACACGATCACTCTCAGATTTTATATCAACGTATTTAAGATCAAACTTTTCAACTGAAATAGTGTCTAGAGACTCAACGCCTTCAGCTAGGAGTTTAAAAAGATCGCTATCTTTTTCTGCAGCTTCAGACATAGGGGACATAACTTTAACGTAATATTTATTTTCAAGAGTGTCGTGAGGATAAATATCACGTGCCATTTTCAATAAAGTTGCATTTCCATGAATACCAATTTTCTTTGCAGCAAAACTTTCAGGTGAAAATAATCCCCCACCGATAACCACAGCAGACGCACCCAAGGCAATTTTACCTGTCTTAGACAAAAACTCTCTACGATTTACACAGGGTTCATCAGCATTACTATTAACTGATTTACCAAATGAAAATAATGATTTTTTATTTTTATTCATAATATCTCCCACTTTTCACTTTACGTGAAAAGAAAAATACTTAAGCAGTCTCACTTAAAATGCTCAGCTGAGAATTGTTCTATATATTCCCCAAGGGAATGATCAAGACCATCGAGCATTTTGAGAACAAACTCCTCGCCTGATTGGTCAAGAAGCTTCGCGAGTGATATGTGCTTATCTTCAATAATAAAAGGCTTTAAATTGCACGTTTTATAAAATGTGTTTGAAATTTCCCACATCGCAGGAAGATCTCCATCACATAAAATCACCGCGTGCATCAGCAAGGCCATATCACTTCCATCAGCCCTGACCTTCGGATCAGTAACTTTCTTCCAACGTTGAGCAGTGCCGACTAACTTACGGCCATCAACTACAACATTGAAATCACCATCACAAAAAGCGCCATCAATGGATGAACAACGTCCTGTTATGCCATTTTCTGCAAGCCATTTTATAAGCGCATTACAAATAACAAGGTAGCTATCTCTGATACTCAACTGATTCTTCTTACACTTGATGACCAAAGATAGATTTATAAAACTTTCCGTTTGCGGCGTTAACTCGCCACCGGTACTCCTTACAACTACAGGCCAACCTTCACCTTCACAGTGCTGACATGCCTCAAAGTAGTTATCTTTATGAGTTGCACTTTTAGGTACAACTAAAGCCTGTTTGCTTCGCCACAAAAGATAACCGCATTCAAACTCACCCTTTAAGACTTGATCTAGTAATTCCTGTTCTAAATCAAGCCCAAGAGTGATTTCCATAGGCGAAGGAATCTTGATTCTACCTATTGGTCCAATAGCTACTGGGCTATTCACTTTCAATTTCCATACAAAGATCAGATAGAAAATCCGCTGCAGGCCCACCATCTATAGCCCTATGATCAAACGTCAATGACAGGCCTATCATTCTTCTCTCAACTAACTGACTGTCCTTAATTTCAACTTGCTTATAAGTTTCCCCTACACCCAGAATAGCTAACTGAGGTAAGTTAATAATCGGAGTAAAAAATCTTACCCTACTCCGACCAATATTAGTCAAAGTAAAAGTACCTCCTGTCATTTCAGGTACAGTTAGACCACCTGTTTTAGCCCTATGAAGGGCGTCACGACGCGCTAGAGCTCTCTCTTCAATGGTTTTCTGATCTGCTGAAAAGACAGCTGGCGCCATCAATTTACCGCCCGGCAAACCAATTGCAAAGCTCAAATCGATATTCCGATAGACACGAATTTCACCGTCCTCAATACGACCATTCATCGTAGGGTGCTTTTTCAGTGTTTTCACCAGATAGTCAGCAAGAAGATCTTCTATAGAGATCTTAATACCCTGCTCTGCCATTTTTTCTTTGCGTAACCACATGCTATCAACTGAGCAAACCGCATGATGCGTCAATTGTGCAGCCTCATCGAGGCTGCGTCTCATGTTGTTAGCAATCATGCCTCTTAAACCTTTAAGAGGTGTAACCTTGATTGCCTCTGAATCTGTCATCTGAATCTCCTAAAAGCTTACCCAATTGTGGCAACTTTATGTCCTTTCTCGACAACCTCATCAGCATCACTGATGATATTTAAAGTGCCAGCTGCAGGCGCCAATAATTCATATTGAATTTTCTCAACCATCAGTTCTGCGATAACATCACCTTCAGCCACATCTGCACCTTCACTTGAAAGCCAAGAGGTGATTACTGCTTCTGAATCTTCTTCCCAAAGATCTGCTGGTACAATTACATCAGTTGTCATAATTAAATTTCCTTCATTTTGTTAAAAGCTTCGATAATTTTTTCTGCACTTGGTAGGGCCCACTGTTCCATAGGACGCGTAAATGGAATTGGGATATCCGGATAAGCAACACGTTGCGGAGCAGCTTTCAATGGAACTCCAGCTTCAACAACAGTAGCTATAATTTCTCCAGTCATTCCATAGCTGTGATAATCTTCATCAACCACAATTAAACGACCAGTCTTTTTAACGGACTGAATGACCGTGTCACGGTCAAGCGGTACCAATGAACGCAGATCAACAACTTCTGCACTCACACCCTGTTCCTCTAGAATACGTGCGGCTTTCAAGCCGTGGTGAACACCTGAGGTAATACCAACAATTGTCACGTCAGTCCCCTCACGAGTAATAGCCGCTTTGCCCAACGCAACTTCGAAATCATCTTCAGGCACATGGACAATTGCGTCTTTCTCCGTACCTAACCAACCCATTCCTTGAAGAGCTTTATGAAACATAAAGACAACTGGATTTGGATCACGAATAGCAGCAATCATCATCCCCTTTGCATCCCGTGCATTTGATGGCGCTACAACTTTCATGCCTGGTAAATGAGCAAAGGTTGCATGCACACATTGTGAATGCTGTCCGGCATCAGAATAACCGCCGCCCGTTGAGGTCATAAGCACCATAGGTACAGTCACATTACCGCCAGAAAAGTAAGTATTCTTTGCCATCATGTTATAAATGGCATCAAAACAAACGCCAAAGAAATCAACGAACATCAGCTCTACTACAGGCTTCATACCATCAGAAGCGGCTCCCACAGCTGCACCGATAAATGCAGTTTCTGATATAGGAGTGTCACGAACACGCTCGCCACCGAACTCTTTATGCAATCCGCGAGTATTACCAAAAACACCGCCCAACTCACCAATGTCCTCGCCCATGACAAAAACCTTTTCATCCGTCCGCATTTCCTGAGCTATTGCCTCAGCCATGGCACGAGCGATCGTCAACTTACGTTCTTTTTCTTTTACTTGAGTCATTTCTATCTCCTAAATCTCAATCCTGACCTGATTGCCTTACTCAGCATGCTTAAACAAATACTTTTTCCATCGCTTCTTCTGGCGCTGGATATTCGCTGTCACGAGCAAACTGTATTGCCTCATCTACAATGGAATGAGCTTCTTCAACTAACTTGGCATCATCCTGATCAGTCCAACCATAAGTGTCAGCTAATCGAGATTTCATAACTGGAATAGGATCAATTTTTATAAGGGCTTCTTTCTCGCCAGCGGGGCGATAGGCTTCACTATCCCCCATAAAATGACCAGCAAGACGTGAGGTTTCAATTTCAATCAAAGTCGGACCGAGACCACTACGCGCACGCTCAACAGCAAGTCCGACTGTTTTAAAAATTGCGATAGGATCATTTCCTGGTATAAATTCACCTGGCATACCGTAAGAAGAAGCACGATCGGAGTTTCTTTCGATAGCAGTACTTGCGCGCTTGGAAACAGAAATACCCCAAGAGTTATCTTCGATAATAAAAATTACAGGCAATTTCCAAACACCAGCCATATTTAGCGCTTCATGGAATGCACCTTGGTTAGCTGCACCCTCACCCAAATATGCAACAGCTATCCCGCTTTTCTTTTGCATAACACGCGATAACGCGGCACCCACTGCAGGCCCAACACTCTGGCCAATAATGCCTGAACACGAAAAGTTCACATCAACATCAAATATATGCATGTGACCACCACGGCCACCACTCAAACCTGTTTTTTTACCGAAAATTTCCGCTGCCATTCCTTTAAGGTCTACACCTTTAGCAATTGCAACGTGGTGAGGGCGATGCGTAGAAGTCACGACATCTTCTGCATTTAGATGAGCACAAACACCTACTGCACAAGGCTCTTGCCCATTTGAAAGGTGCATCTCTCCGGGAATAGGGCCGTTAGCCATATTGAAAGCTGGACTCTTACCCTCCATATATATTTTCTCAATAGCTTCTTCAAAAAAACGGCTAATGAGCATGTTCTTATACATCCATTGTTCTTGTTCTTGGCTAGGTATCATCTCAAGCTCCTGTGATAAAGTGGCGCTACCTTAAAATAGTTACAACTTAACTTTACATATAAATAGCAATCAGCATGCCAAAGACTAAGTAACTGATTTAAATGAATAAAAACACAACAAAACATCAAGAATCAAAAAATTAAATCAAACTGAGTCATGACCTGCGACACTTTGTTTCACGTCCAGAACGAGATTTTTACAAGTCATTTTTGTGATACACATTTAAATACGTACACGTGTATAAAAAGATGGGCTGCAAGCTTTTTTGCGGTGGTTCAAGCTGCAAGTTTGAAAAATATAGAAATGAAGATTTATCAACAACTCCACTTTGTCAGCAACGAAATTCCCCAACAAAAGCAAAACAACTGAGAGACAATAGTTTTGACGATCTAATTGATTAATGAATTTTTTACTAAGTGTGAAAGTCGATATTTTAATAACTTAATTAGAAACGAGGCTTTCTAATTAAACATGCAGAAGCGGCCATACCCTGTGCTGATTTTCAAGGCAGGCCACATAGTGTGTGGGCTAGGGTTTTAAAATCACAATATATCCAGCCTACCCTTTAGCAAATACTTTTGAGTTGCGCTCATTTCTGAACGTAAATTC
>CERC01018711.1_pt1 | contig 21571 bp, 12 predicted proteins | sample 530921 | NCBI WGS metagenome assembly CERC01 (sample SAMEA2621099, study PRJEB7988) | marine metagenome | isolation source: saline water (ENVO:00002010), including
AAGGCTATCGTCATCGTCTTGCTCATCGACTAGCTCATCAACCGCAGACTCTTCAGCTGCTGCATCTTGCTCGGCTACATCGTCGATTAAAGAGTCAATATCATCGCTATCAAGGCTATCAAGGCTATCGTCATCGTCTTGCTCATCGACTAGCTCATCAACCGCAGGCTCTTCAGCTGGAGCCTCTTGCTCAGCTACATCGTCGATTAAAGAGTCAATATCATCGCTATCAAGGCTATCTTCATCGTCTTGCTCGTCGACTAGCTCATCAACCGCAAGCTCTTCAGCTGGAGCCTCTTGCTCGGCTACATCGTCGATTAAAGAGTCAATATCATCGGTATCAAGGCTATCGTCATCGTCTTGCTCATCGGCTAAATCATCAACCGCAGGCTCTTCTGCTGGTGCATCTTGCTCGGCTACATCATCGATTAAAGAATCAATATCATCGAGATCAAACGTATCGTCATCGTCTTGCTCATCGGCTAACTCATCTACTGCTGACTCTTCTGCGGGTGCGTCTTGCTCAGCTACATCGTCGATTAAAGAGTCAATATCATCGAGATCAAACGTAACGTCATCGTCTTGCTCATCGACTAACTCATCAACCGCAGGCTCTTCAGCTGCTGCATCTTGCTCGGCTACATCATCGATTAAAGAGTCAATGTCATCGATATCAAGAGTATCTGAATCGTCTTGCTCATCGACTAGCTCATCAACCGCAGGCTCTTCTGCTGGTGCCTCTTGCTCGGCTACATCGTCGATTAAAGAATCAATATCATCGAGATCAAACGTATCGTCATCGTCTTGCTCATCGGCTAAATCATTAGCCTTAACTTCCTCTGCAGTATCATCTATTGACGCATCAAGGTCGTCTTCGTCTAACTCATCTTCATCAATTAAGTCATCAATATTACTTTGCTGTGCAGGCCGTTCGTTTTTAGTTTCTTCTATTAACGAATCAATATCATCAGAGTCGTCTTCTGCTTGTGTATCATCAATTAGACTATCAATATCGAAATCGTCTTCATCAATGAGTTCTGCTTCAACATTGCCTGCTGTTGGTTGCTCATCGGCATCATCGAGTAAGTCATCAATATCATCTAAATCAACGTCTTGATTATCATCTGCACTCGCATTTTGCTCATCAATTAAACTATCAATATCAAAATCATCTTCAGCAAGCTCTTCACTTAGAGCCGCCATATCTTCATTTGTATCATCAAGTGAATCATCTGCATCATTGTCGAACAAGTCATCAATATCGTCAGCACTTAAAATATCGCCAGATAAGTCAGTATCTGACTGTTCACTATCCAGATCTATTTCATCACCTAAACTATCGTCTGTTTGGTCAAAATCTTGCTGTAAAAATGCATCCAAATCATCGTCGTCAACGCCCGCTGTCGACTCATCAGCAAACTCAATATCATCGCTAAGCAAACCGTTTAGTTCATCTTGATTTAATACGCTATCGTCGTCATCGAAGCTATCATCAATACTGTCGTCGAAAATAATATCATCGTCTGGCAGCATATCTTGATCGTCATCTAATCGGACACTTAGTTCGTCATCATCGTCTGAAGGCTCAGGGACAAGTGGATCAGTTTCTACAATTGGATCAAGATCATCATCTGGCGTATGGACAGGGCTTTGCGGTAAAAACTCATCGTCATCAATATCATCGGTTTCGCTGCTATTGCGTTTTTTCAAGAACATCACAACGGCTGCAATTATCAGCAAAGCTGGAAGAAACATTAAAGCACCGAGAACAAATGGGTTACTCAGAATAGACGAAAAATTAATCCCACTGTCCTCTTCAATCTTTTTTGCTCTTTGCTGCTCTATTATTTCGTTTTGTTTGGCTATCAGCTCTTTAAGCTGCTTTTGGATTTCACTGTCTTGACCAAGTTGATCACGAACAGTCTCAAGCTCCTTAGATATACCCGTTAACTGTTTTTTTAGTTTGTTATTCTCTTCTAAAATTTCTTCTACATTCTCGACCGACGATTTAAATTGCTTTTGCAACTCAACAAGCTGAGTGCCTTGCTCTGCTTTGATCGTATTTATTTCTTGTTTAAGCTCTTGTTTTGCTTCGTCTACATCGACTTTACGAGCCTGCGTTACATTCTTTTGTGATTCATTTATTTCAGCAGTCGTTAACGTGCCGTTTTTCTTTTTTTCCCATAATTCATCATCTTGCTCTGAGCGCGCTTTTGCTAAGGTGGGATTGACCGCACGCATCTCTGCAATTGTTGGGATTTTAAGGTATGCGCCATCGCGCATATGATTAAGGTTTTGGTCTAAAAAAGACGACGGATTTTTGTCATACAATGCTTGCATGACTTGATAGATAGAAACTGAGTTATCAGGACGAATTTTTGCGGCAATACGCCATAACGTATCAGTTGGCTTTATTGGGCCAATTGATCGCCCTTGCTCACCATAGTCGACCCCTTTAGGGCCTTTAAGTGTGGAGCCTTCATCAGAGTATGTCGGTGTAACCACCAATGCAGACGCTAATATGAAGAGTGTTGCTAAACCGCGCATGCTGATCCTTTATGTTTTAAATGTTAACGCAGCAACCTTGGTTGCTTAAACATCAAGTAATTCTTGCAGAATTGATTCTTAATTATGCTTTCTTGCAAGCTCTATTCCAGCTGCAGACTATAAACCAGATGCTAGGCAATATCCATCGCAACACTTTGAAAGTAAATAGCTTAAATATCTACGGCTGAGAGTTTTATTTATTGTTATTGTTAAGTTTATACGCTTTTACAGCGTATGCGGCAATAATTTGGCAGTGAATTCACAAAAAAAGCGGCAAATTGCCGCTCTCTTTCACTTATAGCTCAGCCAAAATCATCAGATTTACAAATAATTTGCGATTAGCTCTTCAGCAATCTGCACACTATTTGTTGCCGCACCCTTACGTGTGTTATCACTAACAACCCACATATTTAAACCATGTGGATGCGAAATATCGGCACGTAAACGCCCTACATACACAGTATCGTTGCCGCTAGCGTCAGACACTGCTGTTGGGTAATCCGCTAAGTCTTCAATAAACTCAACACCTGGTGCATCGTTTAATAGCTGCTTCACATGTTCGATATCTACTGGCATACGCGTTTCAATATTAATCGCTTCACTGTGACCAAAGAACACAGGTACACGAACACAGGTAGGGTTAACCACTACGCTGTTATCACCTAGGATTTTTTGTGTTTCGTTCACCATTTTCATTTCTTCTCGTGTATAACCGTTATCTTCAAAGCTGTCGATTTGCGGGATCACGTTAAAAGCGATTTGTTTAGGGAAAACAGCATTATCCATCGGGCGTGCATTCATTAAGTTTGCTGTTTGCTTAGCAAGTTCATCAACGGCTTCTTTGCCTGCACCTGATACTGCTTGATAAGTTGAAACATTAATGCGGTCAATACCATAAGCATCATAAATTGGCTTTAACGCCACCAGCATTTGAATAGTTGAGCAGTTAGGATTTGCAATAATATTGCGGTTTCTGAAATCAGCTAAACTCGATGCATTCACTTCAGGAATGATTAATGGCACATCGAAGTCATTACGAAAGTGTGAGGTATTATCGATTACCACACAGCCAGCATCTGCCGCAATCGGTGCGTATTTTTCAGAGACACTACCGCCTGCTGAAAATAAACCAATGTGAGCTTGGCTAAAATCAAATTCTTCAACATCGATTACTTCAATGCTTTCACCGCGAAATTGAATTTCTTCACCAGCACTGCGGCTGCTTGCGAGTAAAAATAATTGGTCAACTGGAAACTTACGATCTTCTAGGGTTTCGATAATTTGACGACCCACTAAACCAGTGGCACCTAATACGGCTACATTAAATTTTTGCGACATGTGTTTTCCTCTGTTGAATAAAGCAAATGGCTTTATTCGTTAATTCTAAATCCCAGTGCAGCTAATGCGCCTTCACATGCACTGTTGGCAGCCACCGATAAAGTACTAAACTCTCGTCGTGGCGGGTAATTCTTGCGTAAACTATCAAAGCCTTCGCTTGCTAATTTACTTCGTAAAATGCCATCGTCACGACGCACATCATAAATTAGATGCACTAAGCGACCTATATCGTCTAGGTTAAAGGTTTCACCTAGTGTGACACAATGGCTGATTGGCTCCGGTAAAAAATCGTCCAGAGACTTAAGCGCTGCGATGCCTTCAAGCTCACACACTTGCTGATACAGCATTTGTGTGCCGCGAGCTTTGCCTTCGAGTGTATGCCCTGCAATATGCACACTGGCATAACGCACATAATCAAGCAAAGGAGTCAGTATATTGGGTTCATTTTCCCAAACATCAAGCACGCAATCTAATTGGGCACCTTGTTCAAACAATGCTAGCAATGCTTGGTTATCAATTACATCACCACGGCTTGCATTGATAATTGTCATTCCAGGCTTAAGTGCCTTTAAGCGTGTTTCATTAAGCATGTGCAAGGTTTTATGTGGCCCCTGCTTAACTAATGGCACGTGAAAAGTCACAATATCAGCTTGAGCTAGTAATGTGTCTAACTCAATGTGTTCTGCAAGTTCACCAGCTTCATGCTTTGGTGGGTCACATAGCAACACATTCATACCGAGCAGGCTTAACTTATCACATAAGCAGCTTCCTATACTGCCAACACCAACTATCCCTATGGTTTTACCCTGTAATGAGCTGGCATTTTCTTGGCTCAAGGCATATAAGCTACTAATAACATATTCAGCTACCGCCACGGCATTACAACCAGGGGCGCTGCTAAATGCGATATTTCGCTCAGCAAGTAATTCGGTATCAATGTGATCAACACCAATGGTTGCTGTGCCCACAAATTTTAATTTATCTGCTTGAGTTAGTAGGGCTTTATCTACATTGGTCACCGAGCGAGTTAACAAAATGTCGACTCCAACTAGCTGCTCTGGTTGTAGATTACGGCCATCAAATCGCTCAACATCACCAAAATCGGCAAAGTACTGCTCAACCAATGGCATATTTTGATCTGCAAGAATTTTCATTTGTGTGTCCGAGAGGCAGAAAGTGGCGCTATTGTAGCGAATTTATCGGTATTCGGATAGGTAACAACTAAGACGATTTTGGGGTTATTTATACCCAAACCACCTCAAGGTGCGAGTTTCAGTTGGAATTAAAAGCGATAATGAAAAAGCCGAGCAATTGCTCGGCTTTAAGCAAATACTGGAGAGGTTTAACCTTTATATTTGCTCATTACGAGAGTGGCGTTCGTGCCACCAAAACCGAAGCTGTTAGACATAACTGTATTTAGTTCAACGTCTTTACGCTCAGTTACGATATTTAGACCTTGTGCTTGCTCATCCAGTTCATCAATGTTGATTGATGGAGCAACAAAGTTATGCTCAAGCATTAATAACGAGAAAATTGCTTCGTGTACGCCTGCAGCACCTAAAGCATGACCTGTCATCGCCTTAGTTGCACTGATCATTGGAGAGTTACCACCAAATACTTCTTGGATAGCGCCAAGCTCTTTAACATCGCCAACTGGTGTTGAAGTACCGTGAGTATTTAAGTAATCAATACCACCTTCAAGGCCTTGCATTGCTTGCTTCATACAACGGACAGCGCCCTCACCTGATGGTGCTACCATGTCGTAACCGTCAGAAGTTGCACCGTAGCCTGTGATTTCTGCATAGATGTGCGCACCACGTGCAAGTGCATGCTCTAATTCTTCAACAACAACGATACCACCACCGCCAGAGATAACAAAACCGTCACGGTTTGCATCGTATGTACGTGATGCTTTCTCTGGTGTTTCATTGTACTTAGTAGACAATGCACCCATTGCATCGAATTCCATTGCAAGTGTCCAGTGAAGCTCTTCACCACCACCTGCAAAAATAACGTCTTGCTTACCTAGTTGAATTTGCTCAACCGCATGACCAATACAGTGTGCCGATGTCGCACACGCAGAACTGATTGAGTAGTTAACACCTTTAATTTTGAAAGGTGTTGCAAGACACGCAGAAGTCGTGCTCGCCATAGTACGTGGTACCATGTAAGGACCAACACGTTTTACGCCTTTTTCACGTAAAATGTCAGCTGCCTCAACTTGCCACTTAGATGAACCACCACCTGAACCCACTAATAAACCAGTGCGCTCGTTTGAAACTTGCTCTTCACTAAGGCCTGCATCTTCAATTGCTTGTGCCATTGAGATATAAGCGTATGCAGCTGCATCGCCCATAAAACGCATTGCTTTACGATCAACAAACTCTTTAACATCAATATCGATTTTGCCCGAAACGTTACTACGTAGGTTGTAGTCGGCAAATTCTTGGTTGAATGCAATTCCACTGCGGCCTTGTTTTAATGATTCTAATACTTCTTCTTTGTTGTTACCGATGCTTGAAACAACACCGATGCCCGTAATAACGGCTCTTCTCATGGGTAATTACCTTAGCTCTATACTAAATTGTGTTCTATTTTACGCTGAAATTACTTTCGAAGTGGTCAGCTTTCTAGCGTACACTTGTACTCTGAATGTCTAGCTTATAAATAACGCCAGACTATTTCAAAGAAAACACGTAAAATAATTAAAAAAAGTTTGTAGTTAATTAGTTAAACCATGATCAAAAACGCACATATTCATTTTAATCACCTTGGTACCCCTGTCGCCGATCAGTTTGACGATGTTTATTTCTCTAACGACGATGGCTTAGCCGAATCACATTATGTTTTTTACCAACAAAACAATATCCCGCAACGATTACAAAATCATGACCGTAACCACTTTGCCATTGCTGAAACAGGCTTTGGTACTGGGCTTAACTTTTTAAATACCTGGCAACATTTTGCTGCTCACCTTGATAGGCAGCATGCAGAGCTAGAAGTTCAAAATCAACACGACCTTAGTGGCAATAAATGCGTAAATAGACTGCACTTTATCTCATTCGAGAAATACCCTATTAAGCGTGATGACCTCGCACAAGCACTTAAAGCCTGGCCTAATTTAAGCGATTATAGTGAGCAACTGATTGCTCAATACCCTATTAATTTGGCCGGTTGTCATCGTCTTGAATTTGCTGGCGGCAAGCTAATACTCGACCTTTATTTTGGTGACGTACAAGACAGCATCGATACCATGAGCTACCCAAGTGAAGGGGTTATCGATGCCTGGTATTTAGATGGCTTTGCTCCAAGTAAAAACCCAGGTATGTGGCAGCAAAGTTTGTTTAACAAAATGCGAACTATTTCAAGAGCAAACGCCACACTCGCCACTTTCACTGCAGCCGGCTTTGTAAGAAGAGGGCTAATCGAAGCAGGCTTTAGCATGAGTAAAGCAAAGGGCTACGGTAAAAAGCGCGAAATGCTGATTGGTAAGCTAACCGAGCCTAATCAGCAACAATCAGGACCTGCGTATTTTGCTCACCAACAAAGTGAACTGAGTAATGTAGCTGTTATCGGCGGCGGAATTGCCAGTAGCTGCGTACTGTATTCACTGGCTAAAAGAGGCCTGAATGCCACACTTTTTTGCCAAGATAAAGCCCTTGCCATGGGCGCTTCACACAATGTACAAGGGGCTGTTTATCCGCATTTACAAGCGAAGAATTCACCGCACAGTGAAATGTTTGCCCATAGTTTTTTATATGCGATGCGTCTTTACCAGCAATTGCTTGATGATGGTTTTGACTACCCTCACCAGTGGTGTGGTGTATTGCAACATGCGGTTAAACAAGGCCTAGCTGATAAACATCAAAACCTTGCCGATAAAGAACTTTGGCCAACTGAGTTAATGCGCAATGTAAGTGCCGAAGAAGGTGACAAAATTGCCGGTGTAGATACTGGTTACTCAGGTGTGTTCTTTGCAAAAGGCGGTTGGGTAAATCCACCAGCACTTGTAACAGCATTATTTAAAGCAGCAAACTCCTTAAGTACGAGTAACAATAGTAAAATAGATAGCCACTTTAATTGCCATATTGAAAAACTCGAAAAATCCGCTGACGGCTGGCTGTTACACACAAAAGAGCAAACATTTGGGCCTTTTAGCGATGTAATTAACTGTGCTGGTGAACACAGCGATCAGTTTAGCCAAACTCACACACTCCCCGTTGTTGGTGTGCGCGGCCAAGTCTCTCATGTGCAAGCAAGCGAGCAGTCAAAACGCCTGAAAACCGTGCTTTGCCATAAAGGCTATTTTACTCCTGAATATCAGGGTCATCATTGTATGGGCGCGACCTTTGAAAAAAACTCAAAAAGCCGTGAAGTTAAAGAGCAAGACAACCACACCAATCGCGAGCAATTACTAAACTTTTACCCCAACTGCGAGTTTGCCAATAGCTTAGGTGAAATAACGGCAGCGAAAGCAGCGGTTAGATGTACCTTCATCGACCACCTTCCTATGGCTGGTGAGTGGGCTGAACAAAGTGATTATGTAAATGCGTTTGCCAATCTACGCTTGGGTAAGCGTTATCAATACCAAGCTTTAACGAAACCTCAGCAGGGCTTGCATGTGCTTACTGGCTTTGGCGCAAGAGGCCTGTGTAGTGCCCCTTTGTGTGCTGAGCATTTAATTGCTTGTTTAAACAATGAACCAAGACCATTTAGTGAACGTGTGAGCCAAGCCATTCACCCTGCTCGCTTTATTATACGCGATTTAATTCGCAATAAAATTTAGCGGTTGGATGGGGCTTTAATTAGCCCCATTATTATTCTTGATTACAATTTCGTTTTTAGTTTCCCCTTTAAAAATAAATTCACACCCCAAGGTCTTTACTTACACAGTAATTAGAAGGAGTTTGATATGAAGACCTTAATCATTGGCGCAACAGGTCAAATAGGTAAAATGACCACCGAAAAAATGCTGGCAAGCGGTCATGATGTAGTGGCTTTAGTTCGAGACAAAAGCAAACTGAGTACGCTTGAAAGTAATAATTTAACGATTGTAGAGCAAGACCTCGAAAATGATTTTAGTCGTGCCTTTGAAGGCGTTGAACAAGTAATTTTTAGTGCTGGTTCTGGTGGTTCAACAGGTGCAGATAAAACCTTATTAATTGATTTATGGGCCGCTGTTAAAGCGATTAATTATGCGGCAGATGCCAAGGTTAAGCACTTTATTATGGTCAGCTCAATTGGTGCTGATGCCCCAGACAACATTGAAAGCAGTATAAAACCGTATTTAGTTGCTAAGCACATGGCTGACCAGCATTTAATCAATAGCGAATTAAATTACAGCATAGTCAGACCTGGCACTCTGTTAAATGATGCAGCAACGGGATTATTAACCACCACACGCCCTGCAACCCGCCAAGATGCGGTGATCAACCGTGAAGATGTGGCCGATACCCTGCTATACCTTGCTGAACATACACCGAAAAAGCCAAGAGTGTTTGAATTGTTTAATGGTGATAAATCAATCGACAGCCTTCTGAGCGATTGAATACGTATGCATAAGAAATAAGATTGAGAAAGCGCGTAAAGCACTTTAGTTTATTGTTTACATAATAATAACAAAGGTGCTTTATGCGTCATTTTGCTTTTCTTTTTTGCTTTGCTTTTACGTCGGCTTGTTTCGCCGCACCGGTAAAAGTACAAAGCTACAGTGGCGATACCTCCCTTCCCCACAAATTATTGATCAGCGCCATTGAACGTGCTGGCTTAGAGTATGTTCATCCTTACGAAACCAATAAAGATATCTCTAATGCACGTATCTTAAACGATGTAAAAAACAACCAACTGGATGTGATGTGGAGCATGACATCTACTCAATTAGAGCAAGATTATCAAGCTGTTTATATTCCCTTGTTTCGTGGCTTACTTGGCATGCGAGTCGCGATTGTGAAAGCACAAAATCGCGAGCTGTTTAGCTCGGTAACTAGTTTACAAGATTTAAAACGCTTCACCGCTGGGCAAGGTAAAACCTGGCCAGATACGAAAATATTAAAAGCAAATCAACTACCCGTTGTTACCACATTAAAATACCCTAACTTATTTCCAATGCTTGAAGGCGAGCGCTTTGACTACTTCCCACGTGGGGTGAATGAACCTTGGGATGAAATTGCCAATCACTCAGAGCTTAACCTCACTGTTGAGCCATACTTAGTTATTAAGTACACCGCACCACTTTACTTTTTCGTCAACAAAAACAATCACACACTACATAAACAGCTAAATGATGCCCTAAACGAGATGATTGCCGATGGCACATTTAACGCCATGTTTTTGGCAGACAGCCAAGTACAAACGGTTTTATCAAAAGCCAATTTAAGCTCGCGTCGCGTTATTGAGCTAGATAACCCAACGTTATCGTCGAACACACCTAATAAAAATAGCCCTTTGTGGTTTAACCCATTTCAATGAGCGCACAATGAAATCATTAAAATACAAAATGACTTTGGCACTGTCTTTGTGCCTTTTACTAAGCGTGATCTTCGTGATCAGCGCAAACTACCTGCTGGCAAAGTCGAATCAGACACAGCAATGGCAAGATGACATCACTGCCCTTAATGAGCAAATGCAGGTTATTTTAGCTGAACCGGTATTCTCTTATGATGAGCCGTTAATCAATCAGATTATTAAAGCCTTTTCGCAAAACAAACATGTACATAGTATTTCAGTGACAGATCATCGCAATAAGCCACTTGCCGCTATCGCTAAACAAAGCAATAGCGCATCAGTTAGCAAAACTATTGATTTGCACTATTTAGATAATTTAATTGGTCACATAAAAATTGGTTACTCACAACAAGCACTGCATAGCACCATTGCTGAGTCGACACGCACCATGTTTATTACCTTGCTAGTCTCTTTTATCGCCTTGGGTGCGGTGATTATTTATATCGTGCGGCTTTTAGTGATAAAACCAATCGATAGCGTAAATAGCCTTGTTGATGAAATTGTCAAAGGTGAAGGCGACCTTACAAAACGCATTAGCTACCAATCGAATGATGAAATTGGCTATTTAGTTGATGGTTTCAATCGCTTTATAGCGCAAGTACAAGAAATCATCACTGAGCTAGGCAATACAGCCAGCGAGCTTGAAATGATAGCCAGCACAGTAAACGAAGCATCTGTGCGCTCTAAAAACGAAGCGGAGCTTGAATACAACCGCACTGATTCAGCAACCAATGCGCTTAGTCAGTTAAGTGAAGCAACCAAAGAGATTGCCCAAGGAGCTAATCAAACCGCGCAGCAGACAACCGACGTTCATCGCTTATGCCAACAGGGCGAACAAAATATGAATGCCAATGGCAACATGGTAGATGAGTTAGCTGCACAACTCGACCATACATCAAACGTGGTTAAACAACTTAACGCCAGCAGTAATGAAATTAGCCAAGTGCTCGATGTTATAAAAAGTATTGCCGAGCAAACCAATTTACTGGCTCTAAATGCTGCTATTGAAGCGGCTCGTGCTGGTGAATCTGGTCGTGGCTTTGCTGTAGTAGCCGATGAAGTAAGAGCGCTTGCTAGTAAAACCTATGATTCAACGTCTGAGATTGAATCAATTATTGTATCGCTACACAACAATACCTCTGACTGCGTAACGGCAACGGAGCAAAGTAAATCATTAAGCGATAAAGTAAGCCAAGCGAATCAAAAAAGCCAAGCAGTGTTTAAAGATATTGCTAAACAAATCAATACCATTAATCAAATGAACGAGAGCGTTGCAGCAAGTTCTGAAGAGCAAACCAGTGTGACCGCTGATATCTTAAATACCATGCAGCTCATTAACCAAGGCGCTAAGAGCCTATCGCAAGAAGCTCAACACCTCGATAACACCATAGGCCAACTCAATGAATTAGAACGCGGCATTGTTGCTAAACTGGGTTTGTTCAAATACTAAAAGCCATAATTCCCTGCCACGCAAGTTGCAGGGAAAGCACCGTTAACACTAAACGAAAAATCTTTTTAAATTTATCTGACGAAATGCGGTGCAATAACTTAAGGCCAAGCCAAGTGCCTAAAGCACCGCTCACTATCATGAGCATAACCAGCGGCAACCACTGCCAAAATGCAAACCCGACAGCCCCATATAAAATCGCTTTTAAGGTATGTTGCACTGTCATGCAGCTTGAAAAAGTGGCGGTAAATTTAAGCTTATTATAATTATTGACATATAAGCAGCTGCCAACCAAAGGCCCACTAGCCCCCACAAACATCGAGATAAACGTGGTCCAAAGCCCAGCGAGAACACGCCATAACTTTGAGGTTTCTCTAAGCTTTGGCGTAACTCCCCACAGTAAATAAAGCACAAAAGCGGCTACCACTATTTTCATTAATTCAAGGGGTATTGATGTGACAATCGTTGAAGCAACCAGCGCACCTATGACTCCCCCTAAAGAGAAGTACACAAACATAGCACCATCAATATGTTTAAACGTGAACAAAAAGCGGTTTGCATTAGAGCCTAACTGCACTAAGCCATGAACAGGAATAACCACACTCATAGGAAGCATGGATGCCATGATCACCAGCAACATCAATCCGCCACCCGCACCAAAAGCCGCTGAAATCATTGAAGTAAAGCCCGCAACCACAATGAGCATTATTGTGCTGATCGGACTTAATAAATCTCCACCCAAAAACTGCCAACTGATCAAATCCATTGTTATGCTTTAAATAGTGTGTTTGATCTAACGCTACCATGACTCACCACTATTAGCGACAACTCGAAAAACCCTTTCGACTAAAAGACCATATCAACCAAAAGAGAAGTGCCCCTAAATTCACAACTGGTCAGACTTGTAGTTTATTTTGTTAAACCTATGGGTTATAACTATGCCCACAACACAATAAAATTAAAGGCACAGCATGACACTGATGAATGTAAGTACACAAGGATCTGTTGCTATATTAACTATGACAACAGCTGAAAATCGCCACAATCCTGCTTTTGCAGAGGCTTTTTTAACTTGCCTTGACGAAATCGAAAGTAACCCTGAACACAAAGCACTGGTGATCACTTCAAGCAGCGAAAAATCATGGAGTTTAGGCATAGACACCGATTGGCTTATGCCCGCATTAAAAACACAAAAATTTGCAGAAGTAAGTGGCTTTATGCACTCAATGGATGCGGTATTCAAACGCCTATTACTGTTCCCAATGCCAGTAATCGCAGCGATAAACGGCCATGCATTTGGTAATGGTGCAATTTTATCGTGCGCCTGTGATTTTAGGTTTATGCAAAGCGACCGTGGTTTCTTCTGCTTCCCCGAAGTGGACTTATCAATCCCGTTTTTACCGGGCATGCTCGCCTTCATTAAAAAAGCCATTCCAGACTATCGTTTTAACGAGATGATGCTAACGGGCCGCCGTGTTACTGCAGACGAACTTGCCGCTGATCATGTTATCGAACAAGCCTGCCCAAACAGTGATGCCTTGTTAAATACCGCCCTCGAATTTGCCAGCCAGTTCGATAAAAAACGCGCTATTTTCGCCGAGCACAAAAAGCGCCTACACAAACACATCATCGACACCATTGATATAGAAAACAAACCGATTATTGATACCGTTCAGTTGGTTGTTTGATAAATAAAAAACCCTTAAGTTACAACTTAAGGGTTCTTATCTTAATCTTTTATATTAAGTTACTTTTTTAAGGCCTAAGTAATATTTAGCTATTATGTTGCTTAAGTTTGAGCCTCGAATATAAGACAACTAAAATAACTTAAGAGTATTGAGCCTGAAACATTTGGAAAATTTCTACCAGATTAACTGAATTATCCATTTATAGCCCCCTAAGCAACACGCGTTACTTTAAGTTGAATACTTCCTTGGTTATTACGGTACAGAGACCAAACATCATTTGGAAAAGCATAAAAATACCCTGAAGATTCAACTTTTAAAGCGTTCGGTTTATTTTGATGCCTAGGAAGCGCAACATACTGATGCGGATGAGGACTACCATCATTTGGTACTGCTTTTTCTTGGTTTGAGTCATTAGCAATGCAACCCACGGCGATAAACCAAGGCATATGCTCTACACGCTTGGTTCCCCAAAAATCTGTAGATCTATTTTCTGTTGCTTGCTTAAATTTGCGCTCTGTCATCCCCCAAATAGACGATGCAAACCTAATAATATCGCCAGCTGTTAACTTGCCATCTTCTGTCCCTAACCAGTCGCACACATCTTTGCTATCTTGCCAACATCCTTCAGATTCAAAAATATATCGCTGCCCTTTTTCCATATAAATATAGGTAGGAGTCCAATGCTGCTTTGCAAAGATATTTACTTGTGAAGATTCATTTTTTGCTAATTTTATTGTTGGCCAATATTCAGGATGCTCTATCGGCGAAATTGCTTGTCGTTGAAACACACTTTTATGGAAGTGCGCTTGGTTTTCAGCAACAACACAGTCTATATTTCGAGGTCGTGATCGAAACTTAGCAAAAATGCCTTTATAAGAGTTGTGTAACACACCTGCTGGATTTGGCTTCAATTGTTCAAATATTCCGTCTCTAAAAACTAACCCAGCTTCGGCTGCTTCTTTTAACATCCATTCAAGTGTTATATCTGATAAGTCAGTATCGCTGTATCCACCGCCCACATCAGAATGCACGCCCGGAAACCATTTTTCTTTAACGTCACGATCACTTGCATACTTAGTCCAGCGAGTTACACAAAAGCTACTCCTTTTTTCATCCATAGCCATTGCATGCCTAGCAATATTTATATGTTTGCCAAGCGTGGTATCGTGGAAACGCCATGAGGCAGGGTTATCTAATAAGTTAAAAAGCTCCATATCATTAGGAATACCTAGCGCCCCTACGGTATCCCATACACCAATAAAATGAATCGGTAGAGCAGCTTTGTGATTTAAAAACTGGCTGGGTTTGATGGTTTTAACACCTGATTTATAGTTATCAAAATGCTTATGAACATGCTCCCATTGTTCCTCACTTTTATCTATTTTGCTAAAATCAAGCAAGCCTAGATTAAGTAGCCCGCCTAAACTTCTTGCTGTAAAGGCGCCGCGACTAAAACCAAATATATAAACCTTATCACCATCGCAATAGTTATTTGCCAACCAGTAATAGGCACTACAAATATGACGCTTAATGCTTTTTCCTAAAGCTCCATCAACAATCGAATCTTTTAAACCTGTTTCTTCACCACCAAGCCCTGGGTGGTAATATGCTTTTTGTAACTCCCCCATACCATCTTTTTTTGCTAGAGCATGGTAAAGCTTTACAACATTTGTGGGTGCGGGTATGCCGTTATCTTCTTGACTTGGGTTATTCCAGGTTCCGTCACAACAAATAATTAAATTAGCCATCAGTACATCCTTGTGTGTTCTTTTGTCTAACTTATCTAGGCAACGGCCTCTATAAAGTCAAAATTTAACCACTTCAAAAATGTAATTTAGGAATTTTCTGATAAAGTGCTTTTATGAGGGAAGAGCTCAATCAAGTAATTAAAATTATTTAGTCATTTGATTTTTAGTAAAAATAACTTAACCAGCCCGATAAGCAAACCGCTTAACAGGTAACTTATGATATTTCACCAAATCATCAATAAGATAAATAGCAAAATAGCTTTCTTTTTCATTATATTTGTTTGCTACGTAACTTGACCTAAGAAGTGTAAAAATCAACACTTCTGCTACAAGCCTTATTGCAATCCATACTTCAGCAAAAAACAAAGCTACAATTAACAACATAAATGCAACTTTAACCCAGCCATGTTGGTTGATGTCATATATTAATTTAAAGAAATTTACTGAAGCATTAGGGTGAAGTGACAAGATCGTACATAAAGAACATAATGCGAGCGTAAGAGCCAAAATGCGAGATTTTGCCGTTTCATTATAAATCATTTGAAAGAAGTCGAATGTTCTGTAAGTCCAAAGCCAGTGATGGCCTGACATTTTATTTAAATATGGCTTTACGTCATCAACATATTTAATATAGTCCTTACTATCAACTGGAAAATACTTTTTAAGCCAGATAATTTTTAGTTGGTTCAAATTACTAGTACTTTGGTTACCATACTTTTCACCAAAATCTTTAATTACAGCTGCTTTTACTTTCATGACAAACCAAAAAATAAGCACAACAAAGGAGCTTATGTACACTGCAGAGATTAGAATGCCACTAACTGACTTGAATTTATCAAAGGTCTCAATCCCATTACTGAAATAATAAGTTAAATAGAGCCCTAGTGCTGCATGCGATAGAATAAGCAGCGATATTGGTAAAACTCGCTTCACACGCCCCTTCAAGCTGTAAAACTCTATATAATATTGATTTGCAAAAACATAAAACTGATCCATTAAAGTCCCTTTAAGAAATAATCATTTATTTACCCAATCTAAGTGGTTTGCTTTAAAAATCTCCACTCCTTTTTTACGAACACGCTCTATCCAGTCTTCAGCTTTATTAACACCTACATTGAAATGCTCTATAGCTGCTTTTTGCAGTACTCTGTGCTCATTCTGTATTGTAGTTGGCATTAGGGCTGCATCGTCTGTATTAATACATACAGTGACAGACCCTTTTCTCAAGCCAAAGCGATTGTACTTTTCACCTTGCTTAAGCCACTCTTGCTCTGGTGGGTCCCACCTAAAAATAGGGTGTTCGTGATAGTGTTCAAATCGGCCAATATAGATATTAGAGGTCGGGCAAGCTTCAATGATAATACCTTTAGCTGCATAATATTCCATAGACCAGTCTTGAATAGCTTCGTATAAATCAAGTTCTGAAAAAGATACAGAGTCAAAATAGATACCATGCTCGTAGCCGAAAGTTTCAGGGCTACTTTTACCAAGGCAGTCAATTTTTACAATTTTTTCGCGTCTCTTTGTATAATTTTTATCTAATTCAGCAAATAAATATGTTTGCCATAAATCAATATGCTTAGCTTGCACGCAAGCATCAGTCTTATTATAAAAATCGAGTACCCAGCCACTATATAAAGGATCGTTCGGATTTATCACAGATGCATTAAAAACATCTCTTTGGCTTATGTTTAAAACTACTGGGCAGTTACGTCTTAATAACCATGCATCGTATAAGCGCTTTGGAGGTTGAGCTACACCATAAAGAAACTCACTCCAATAGTGTATTTTTTCTTGTAGTAAATGTAGAACCCCAACCAAATTAGGGACTGACTGTATGACTGTAAGCGCTTTCTGGTGACTCCATACTAAATTATCTAAATGCTCACCAACGGTTAAATAAGCAGTCTGCTGACGTTTTGCCCAACTTTTTGGACAGACACCTAAAGCCAAAGCGTGACCGACTCTATCCCCAACTTGAAAATCACAAAACACAACTGACTCATCAATAGATCGCATACCCGAAAGTAAATGGCTGAAGTCCTCTCCTGCATGCACTGTAATAAATGGTTTGGATAAACGATTGTTCATTAAACCTTTTGTAGGTATTTTACTATCCCTTAAACGCCTTAAAGCTGGGGCAAATACCTCTATGGGAAGTTCATTTTCATTCCCAGCAACATCATAACCCCGAATTGCTTTTCTAAGATCTAGCGATGTGTTTATTACTTCATTTAATAGCTGAGAGTGGGCTAACTCTTTTTCTGAAAAAGTTACAGAGCTTGAAAAGTCTTGCAGATACTCAACTTGTTTTTTAATTTGCGTCCGAAAGTCCTCTTGCAACTTGTCTTGACGATTACCACTACGAGTAAAATGTATTACAAAATGAGTATTCTCTGCTAAAGTGCGCTCAAATATATACTTCAATGCCTTTTCAAAATATTTAGGGTTTACTGGTTTATTTTTTTTATTCCCTAAAACAAATTTTGGAATTACTCGAAATTCACGAAAAGTTCGATTATCAATATCAGCTTCAAAATTATCGATTTGCTCTTTATTCTGCTGTTCGCTTCTAGATTTTCTCATACCAAATCGTGAAACTTCAACAAATTGACTCAAACCTACGCCAGACACAATCATGTAATTTCGTAAAATGTTACATAAACGAATTAACTTAATAAGAGAGCTATTTGGTGAATTATCAGTAAGTAGTCCTGTAGTGTATAATAACCAGCGCTTCACAGAAGATTGACTCAAACAGCTGCTTCTACTTATAAACTTCTGGGCTTCACTCATATTAGGAAACTGATCTATCGCATCCAGCGTTTTACCTTGAAAGATGTGGATACCATTCACACTGTCCATGCTTATATCGGAATAAAATAAACGTGAGGCGGTATCATCGGCCAAAATACCCACCTCGCTTACCAAACTAGCTTTGGATAAGTAACCACTTTCATATAAAGAGTATTCTGATCTAGTTGGCCACTTGAAGTCTTGATTTATAGTGTTGCCGTATAAGCAAAAACTTAACAAACTTGGCCCTAAATACCCATGTCCGCCTAAATGAACATGGTTGTCAGCAAATTGATTACCTATTTGATCTTTTGGTAACGCAAATGGACATTGATTTTTCTCAATACAATTGGATAGCTCTTGAGCACCAAATTGATGTTGTTTACATAAATCTGCGTAGCCCTGAGCAATTATCCAAGTACCATCTATTAATGACAACAGCTCTAGCCACTCTGATAACTTTTCCGGCTTTACGATGAAGCGATCGCCATTCCATTGTAAATATTCAATATTAAGGCTCGTTAAAAATGAATTAATGCAAAAACTATGACTATCTTGCACTTGCTCAACAATAGCTTTCACATCATCAGTTCGTAGTTTTCTTTGTATATAAGGTTGGTAGTCTAAAATAGCTCTGGCTAACTCTTCTTTTTTATCACTGTTTTCAGTAGATAAAAGACGATCAGATGAAAGAAACGCAGCTGCAACAATAGATCCATCACTAGCCTTAATCATTATTCAGTTCCATTTTTGAAACTACTCGAAGAATATTTGATATTCTCTTATTCTTTATTGAAGTGAAGTCACTGCTTTCGAAAAAGTCATCACCTTGTCGTTCGAGAGCAGATTTAATTGATTTGATTCTTGCATCTAATTCCTTCCTATTTTCTGCTGACTCTCTAGCCTCGAGCAGCTTTTCTAAAATTGTTGACTCTTTACTGACATTCCCTTTAATTATATTAGTCAAAATAATAGCAATATCATTGATGGAGTCTCCCAATAACTTGTCTAGTTTATTCTCTCGACAAAGTACCCAGTCTTCAAAGTTTATAAATTCTAGATTAGCCCTCGATGTACTTGAGCTTTTACTATTTTCTTTTTCTGTCTCGCTAGAATTTTGACTTCTGTCTTTACTTCCAATTTTTAATAAGGGTTGATTGCTTTCATCAGTGACCATACTAAAGACAGGGTGTTCGGATATTAAATCATGTAACCGCATAACTTGTTGAAGACGGGCTGTTTCTTTCGGGTTATTTTCAAAACTACTTTGTTCCTCTTCCAATAAATTCAAATTACGTTGATAAGTTCTTTCATAACTTTTTAGCTTGTCTGCATTTCTAACTGTTGATGATTTTGCGCCTATTAAAACATTCGCATATATTGCCTCACCAAAAATTCCAGCTCTTAAAATTGAGTTCAATAAATTATATTTAAATCGTATGACCATATCAGTTAAATGCTCATCTTTAAAAGCCTCCGAAGTATCTTTCTTATTTTTAGCCCTACTATAGTTACCTTTAATCACATTCATAGCTGTTAATACACTATTAAAACAATAAGAAAAAATAGGTATCAACTTAATAGCATCAAATTCTTTAAATGCATCATTATGCTTTTTTCTCCATGCTCGAATTTCTGCACTCAAAACCAACGACGAACTGATTACAGTACTATCTTCAGAAAATGAAAGCTCATCTTCTTCGCCATCAAAAGCTATTTTTGTGTCAGCCATTGAAATAACACTATAAAATGGCTTTCTCCTCAAAATTTGATATACATTGGTTAGTAAAAACTTTAAGTTTTCCTCTTGTTTTAATGAGTAGAAAATCAACTCAAAGGCTCGGCTAAAAAACAAAAAGTTGTAACTATTATTAAGAGTAGAATAAAGGCTTGAGTCTGTATATACATCGAGTAAGAGCTGTTCTGCTGTGTATTGCAAAATATTCTCACTCTGCCATTGCTCACCTAATTTTTTTGCTTCTGACAATAGCTCTTTATCTTCAATGTTATTTATTTTTAATTTTCTGCTATTTTTGATTGTTGGGATAGTTATCCAAAAGTCCTTAACCAGAAACTCCATTGGCGGCATTGCTTTAAGGCATGTCAAATTTTTACTAAAACTACTTTTTAAAAGATCTAAATTTTTATAACCTTTCCCGCCTTGTTCAGGTAGGGAATCTAAAGCTTCGATTTGTGTAGTTAAGACATCGTATTCCGACCATGGGAAAGCCACTTTATCAGTCTGTCTTACAATATTAAAAACAAGTAAGTTACGAATATCAAAGCTTTCATTACCTTCATGTAGCCAAGTGATAGTAGATTCAGAATGCGCAAATAATTCACCACTCTTTTTTAGCGCAGCCCAATTTTTAAAGCTATTATGTAACTCAATTTCTTTTATATCATTATTATTTTCTCGAAGTACTTTAGGTTTTATAACACGCACTAATTGAGATAACTCTCGTGCTGATTCTGGATCAGACCAGTATCTTCTAGCATCACGGTTATGGCATAAAAAATAAAAACGATTTAGGAGCTCTTCTCGGTAATTTTTATATGTTACTTGCTCTTCATCATCCCAAATACTGAGCTTGGGTAATATCCTTTCAATCGAAAACAAACCTATACGCATAGAAGCAGGAAACACTTTAGTCAAATATGCTGTTGTAAGCTCTTTGCTTAGCTTTTGACCGTTTTCTTTTAATTGCTCATCTTCTGTTAAATTATCATAAGCCTTTTCATCAAAGTGTGTTTGAGTCATATGTTCATATAACTTAATATCACCGCTAACTATAGGTATCAAATACGGACATCCTAAAAAGCGCCTTACATCATCAACAACTTCAAACGCCCGATCTAATGCCATATCAACATCATCAATAGTTACAACAATTGCATTACACCCTAAAATAGCTATTGCAGACTCCACAAAGAGGTGAAAATTATTTTCCAGCTGTATCCCTGAGCTATACTTAAGAACCTTATCAATACCCGTTAAGCCATTAAATTCGCCGTTTTTACCCATAGACTCTGCGAGCTGCTTCAAGCTCTTATGAAAGGCTTCTCGTAACTTTCTATTCTTATCATCACAGCAGTTATTTTGACTGAGCTTGTCACTAACTACTTGATAGATTTGTGCAACTATCACATTTGAAAAAGAATCATTTGCCATCAACATTGTAGGGTCTATTACATCTAAAAAATAAAGTTCATCTTTTTTAGTGCTTCCAGAATCCCACATGCTCTTACTATTTCGTAAAAAAACAGTCTTACCTGTTCCCCTAGGGCTACTAACTAAAATCGCATTATGAGATAGCCAAGTTTTTTTCTGATTAGAATTTGAATTATCTCTTCTAAACTGTTTATATTTTTTAGCGTCAGTTAAGATTGATTCTAAATCACTAATTAGCTGTTGCTTTGCGTATATTTGCCATAACTCGCCATTTGCACCATCAGCATGGCGTTGTTTCCTAAAAGTTTGAACTATCTTGCCAGCCTGTGAT